>JAEIGA010006567.1_pt1 | contig 17716 bp, 15 predicted proteins | sample 9270691 | NCBI WGS metagenome assembly JAEIGA01 (sample SAMN17057246, study PRJNA624740) | gut metagenome | biome: biome; isolation source: fecal sample | host: Bos grunniens | place: China: Xizang | collected 2019 | reverse complement strand
TAATGTTCCGATTCCCTGTAACAATGAGGATGAAGTACATTATGTTTATATAGGTTTTGGCCTTAGCTTACAAGATATTCCTCTTCAGAAAGACACAAAATATTATTTCGGCGATGTTGAGGGTGTTGATACAAGCGATGGCGTGGTTGCGTCTGGTCACATCTCAATGTGGGGTAGCATGGAACTACAGAACTCGACTCTCGGTTGGATGAAGTTCACTCGACTTGAACTTACACAAGATAACGACGAGGGCTTTGCCGATGATTATGAGATAGACTTGGAGTTCGCATTTGAGGTCAAAGATCCCGAAACGGGTGAGATAACACTCAAGGTTGAGAAAGCTAAAGTCATTGCCAATCCGGGTCAGTGGGAAGTAAAATAATATAATATAATATAATAATAACCGTTGGTATGCTATCAATACAAAAAAAAGTTTAGACCGAGAATCAGTAAACAACATCGGCAGTCACTTTACGAGTGGCTGCCGATATTGTTATATAGATGCTTGTATATGTGCTAAATACAACGCGATACTCTCCCGAAATTATGTGACTAGCAATGCTTAAGCATACTAATATGTGTTATGCTTATAGCTGCATAAGAATATATGATTAAAGAAAATGGGTAAAAATGTTTGTGGATAATTTATTTGCATTACTTTTGCAGTCGAATAAGCAATAACTATAAAAATGGCAGATATGATATGGCTTATTTATAGTAAAAGTAATAATAACATAAATAATAGATTATAATTATGACATCAATTATCAATGCACAGCTTCCAGAGTTTAAGGTTCAGGCATATCACAACGGCGCATTCACAACGGTATCAAGTGAGGATTTAAAAGGTAAGTGGGCGCTATTCTTCTTCTACCCAGCGGATTTCACCTTTGTGTGTCCTACAGAGTTGGTGGATCTCGCAGAGAAGTACGACAAGCTAAAGAGTATGGGTGTGGAGGTCTATTCTGTAAGTACCGACTCACACTTTGTACATAAGGCATGGCACGATGCTTCGGAGAGTATCCGTAAGATTGGCTATCCTATGTTGGCAGACCCTACAGGTGTGCTTAGTCGTGGCTTTGGTGTTATGTCCGAGGAGGATGGAATGGCATATCGTGGTACATTCCTTGTAAATCCTGAGGGAAAGATTAAGATTGCAGAGATTCAGGATAACAGTATTGGCCGTAATGCCGATGAGTTGGTACGCAAGGTTGAGGCGGCTCTCTTCGTAGCTAATCATCCAGGTGAGGTTTGTCCAGCCAAGTGGCAGCAGGGTGCTCAGACGCTTAAGCCAAGTATTGATCTTGTAGGTAAGATTTAGTATTAAATAATGCGAGAGTGGTTAAGGATATATAGTTCATCTTTAGCCACTCTTCTTAAAAATGACTCACTATGTTAGACGCATCAATCATACAGCAAGTAACGAGTATATTTCTGAACTTGGATGCTCAATACACTCTATTAGCTCGAATATCTCCGTTGCGAGAGGAGGGGACTCAGATGGCAGAGTTTCTACGCGACTTTGCCACATCATCGCCTAAGATAACTATTGATATTGTCGAGGCTGAGGGAGATTCGCTCTCATTTGAGCTTCTCAAAAACAATATGCCTACTGGTGTCGCCTTTCGAGGTATTCCCAACGGTCATGAGTTTACATCGTTGCTCTTAGCGATATTAAATGCTGATGGCAAGGGTAAGAACCTCCCTGATGAGGGTATAGCGCGCCGTGTGCGTGCCCTGCAGGGCAAAATATGCCTTCAGACCTACATATCGCTCACATGCACCAACTGTCCAGATGTGGTGCAGGCGCTAAACATCTTTGCATTGCTAAATCCGAATATTAAACATGAAATGGTCGATGGAGCACTCTTCCAAAGAGAGGTGGAGGCTAAGGGTGTGCAGGCTGTACCGAGTGTATTTGCAGATGGCGAGCTTCTCCATGTTGGTCGTAGTTCACTGGGAGAGTTGCTTGATAAACTGGAGTCGCGTTACGGCTCATCGAGTCTCAGCTCTGATGAGTATGTAGGCGATGCCAAGCATGAGTTCGATGTTATCGTCTTGGGTGGTGGACCTGCAGGCGCTTCGGCTGCGATATACTCGGCACGCAAGGGTCTTAAGGTGGCGATTCTGGCAGAGCGTATAGGTGGTCAGGTTAAGGAGACGGTGGGTATTGAGAACCTTATATCTGTGCCTTATACCACGGGTAGTGAGCTTGCGGATAATCTTCGTACACACCTAACACACTATCCTATTGAGCTATTTGAGAATCGCCGTATAGAGCATACGGAGCTTAAGGGTGCAGAGAAACTTATTCGTGTTAAGGGGGGTGAGCTTTTTAGTGCTCCAGCTGTCATTATCGCGACGGGTGCTGGCTGGCGTCGCCTAAATGTTGAGGGCGAGTCGGAGTACATAGGTCGAGGTGTGGCGTTCTGTCCCCATTGTGATGGACCATTCTATGCGGGTAAGAGGGTTGCCGTTGTAGGTGGTGGCAACTCAGGTATCGAGGCGGCTATAGACCTTGCTGGTATATGTCAGAGAGTTACAGTCGTAGAGTTTATGGATGCTCTTAAGGCGGATCAGGTGCTACAGGATAAACTCCGCAGCTTACCCAATGTTGATGTTCTTCTTTCTACGCAAACTGTAGGAGTTGAGGGCGATGGGAGCAAGGTTACAGCCTTGAAACTCAAGAATCGCCAGACAGATGTAGAGCATCTGTTGGAGTTGGATGGCGTATTTGTGCAGATTGGTCTGAGTGCTAATAGCCAACCTTTTGATGAGTTGGATAAGACACGCATAGGTGAGATTATCATTGACGCGCACTGTCGCACAAACATTCCAGGTGTCTATGCTGCGGGAGATGTATCTTCGGTGCCATACAAGCAGATTATCATTGCTATGGGCGAAGGTGCTAAGGCTGCACTTACGGCATTTGATGATAGGGTTCGCGGGGTGATATAGAGTTAGCCTCGCTATATGCCCATCCAGACATCGCTATGCCACCGAAGTTTAGTGTTTTGAGGTAGGAAATTTTGTCGGGCGTAACACCCCCAAGTGCAACAACGCGGCTATCAATAATACCTTTGTTGGCGGCCTCTTGAAGCTCTTCGTGGCTAAAGCCTGAGCGATACCCCTCTTTAGATATACTGTCAAATATAGGGCTGAGAAAGATATAGTCGCACTCAGCCTTATATCGTATAACCTCCGAGAGTGAGTGGCATGAGCGTGTGTAAGAGCCGTTGTAGCCATCGGGAAGATGTGAGATGTTTCTATTTTGGTGAATACCTCGCAATGAGAACTCCTCATATAGGGTGGCATAGTCATGAATGACGATGCGTGAGCGTTCTGTCTCCGTAAGCCTCATAAGAAGCGCTCTGCAGTAGTTGATGCCAGCCTCAGGCTTGCGAAGATGCACAATATCGATGCCATTGGCAAGGAGACGACGAATTATCGTCGCCTCCCCGTCAATAGCATTGGGTAGCGTGATTACAATCTTAAGCATTACCGTTAGCCTATAAGTTTGGCGATGATAAGCTCTGCAACCTTCTTGCCTGAGAGGAGCATACCTCCAAAGATAGGACCCATGCGTGGTGTTCCACTTACGGCTGATGCTGCCATGCCACATACATACAAACCTGGATATATCTCCTTTGTGCCATTCACAACCTCCTGCTCTCCCGCGACAACATCCAACGAACGCTCGCCGATGACTGCGCCTGTGTCGGTGGCAAGACGAATGCCATTCTTGCGCGCTACGGTGCAACACATCTCGCTATCGTGTCCTGTGCCGTCAATAACACACTTTGCCATGATGTTGAGTGGGTCAACATGCATACCCTCACGAAGTACGGGAGTCCAGTTAACCACCACACCACTAACGACATCATTCTTGAAGATTACATCTTCGACAGAGTAGCAGTTAAAGATTGTTGCGCCAGCGTGTACAGCCTTATAGAGTAGTGCTGCGGTGCTCTCCACAGAGTCCATAACATAGAGGTTGTCGTCATACTGCTCAAAGTTAATGTCGAACTCCTTGATAATATGTAGTGCCTCCTCTTGAACGACAATCTGGTTGAACATCATAGCACCGCCCCACATGCCACCACCGGGTGATAGCTTTCTGTCGAACTGAGCGACCTTCAATCCTGCCTTGGCGAGGTAGTAGGCTGCAACAATACCCGAAGGTCCGCCACCTACGATGGCTACATCCAAATCCAAATTCTTCTCCAACTTGTTGAAATAGGTACTAATAATACCGTGTGATACATTTCTTTCAATCATAACTTTAAATATTTATTTAAGGGTTGTTATTACTCTTCGCATAGCGTGTGGCTAATTCTCATAGCGCAGAAATTAGGACCACACATAGTGCAATACTTGCCACCTACATTATTTGATGTTTTGTAGTATTCGAGGGCTCTCTCAGGGTCGAGCGAGAGGTTGAATTGATCTTTCCAGCGGAACTCATATCGCGCCTTGCTTAGTGCATTATCTCTAACCATAGCCCCTGGGTGCTGTTTGGCAAGATCGGCAGCATGGGCTGCAAGTTTGAAGGCTACAACACCCTCGCGTACATCCTCCTTGTTTGGTAGAGCAAGGTGCTCCTTAGGTGTTACATAGCAGAGCATAGCCGTGCCGTACCAGCCAATCTGTGCTGCTCCAATTGCCGAAGTGATATGGTCATAACCTGGGGCGATATCCGTAACGAGTGGACCGAGAGTATAGAACGGTGCGTTGTGGCACTTCTCGATCTGACGCTCCATATTCTCCTTAATCTTGTGCATAGGCACATGTCCCGGTCCTTCGATAAATACCTGAACATTCTTTGCCCAAGCACGCTCCACAAGCTCTCCCATGGTGTCTAACTCGGCAAACTGCGCACGGTCATTGGCGTCATAGATGCTTCCAGGGCGTAGTCCATCACCAAGTGATAGAGCTACATCGTAGCGTGCAGCAATATCGCATATATCATCGAAGTGCTCATAGAGAAAGCTCTCCTTTTGGTGGAATTGACACCACTTCGAGATGATGCTACCGCCGCGGCTAACGATGCCCGTAAGGCGGTCAGCGGCGAGCATTACATTCTTTAGACGAATACCGCAATGGATGGTGAAGTAGTCAACACCTTGCTCACACTGTTCAATAAGTACATCGCGATATATCTCCCAAGTAAGCTCCTCGGCCTTGCCACTTACGCGTTCCATAGCTTGATAGATAGGTACTGTGCCAATAGGTACGGGGCTGTTGCGTATAATCCACTCGCGTGTTTCATGGATATTTGTACCAGTGGATAGATCCATGATGGTATCAGCTCCCCACTTGCAACTCCATATCGCCTTCTCAACCTCCTCCTCGATACTCGATGTAGTTGCCGAATTGCCAATGTTAGCATTAATCTTGGTGAGGAAGTTTCTGCCAATAATCATAGGCTCAGCCTCTGGGTGGTTGATGTTTGCAGGGATAACAGCACGACCCTCGGCTACCTCCCTGCAGACAAACTCTGGGGTTATGTGTGTCTCGATGCCCAACTCCTTGCAGTTCATATTCTCGCGTATGGCAATATACTCCATTTCGGGGGTTATTATGCCCTGCTTTGCATAATACATCTGGCTGATGTTTGTGGCATCCATCTTCTGACGCTCCTTAATCCATGTCTCGCGTAGATGAGGCAGTCCTCGCTCCAAATCTATGTCAATGTTTGGGTCGCCATACGCACCTGAAGTGTCGTAGATATAGATTGCTGGATTTGGCTCCTCTACACGCTCTCCATCCCTGATTGTCACCGTAGGCATCTGCCTTACTCGGCGCATCGCCACGCGGATGTCGGGGTGAATGACTCCCTCCATATAGACCTTTTCCGATTCTGGATAGGAGATTTTTAAATCTGTTTTCATAACTTTAGATTATTTGTTTATAGGTTTGGTATCGTTATTTGAGGAGAATATTCGCCACCTTGCGCATCTGTTGCACAGGCTCTTCCGCATTGATAATACTACCACTAAGGGCAATACCTTCTACGCCACACTTCAATAACTGGGGAATGTCATCCTCTCTAATGCCACCAATGGCAATAAGAGGTATCTCAATATTGCACTCACGCATCTTGGAGATTATATCCTGATAACCATCATAGCCGAGGATAGGTGCGAGGCGCTTTTTGGTGGAGGTGTAGCGAAATGGACCGCACCCGAAGTAGTCTGGTAGAGTGCTATCTATATGTGTTAAGATGTCTGCAAAAGAGTTGACCGTAGCTCCAATAATATACCCCTCACCAAGAATTTCGCGAGCCTTATGTATGGGCACATCCTCTTTACCAAGGTGTACGCCGTCTGCACCTATACGCTTGGTGAGCCAGACATTGTCATCAATGATAAATGTCGCCCTATACTCTCGACACATCCTCTGTATGATGAGAGCGGTATCCTCCATTTCGCTCTCCGTAGCATCCTTCATCCTTAGTTGTATCCAACGACATCCCCCCTCCAAGGCGAGGCGTGCGGAGTCTATGTATGAGTAGCAGTCGTTGTGATGTGTAATGAACTGCAAGCGATGGTTATTACTCTTCATATATAGTCATCTTTTGAGGGTTAAATAGATGGTTTACTGGTCCATAACCTTCGCCTATCGCTACATCAGCACCTGATGTTATGGCACTAAATATATATGACTTAGCCTTGCTAATCGCCTCTCTGAGATTGTAACCACGAGCAATGTGTGCGGCTATAGCCGAGGAGAGCGTACACCCTGTACCGTGTATGTTGCGCGTTGTGACGGTGGGTGTTGAGAAGTGTGTGACAACTATTTCACCGTTGTTGTACTGATAGAGTATATCGCTCTTTGTATCACCCTCCTCATGTCCCCCTTTAAGAAGAATTGCTCGCGCGCCAAGCGAAATGAGATAGCGTGCAGCCTCTAACTTCTCATTTGGTGTGTTAAGTGGAGTTGACGCAAGTGCCTCCATCTCTGGAATATTCGGGGTTATTAAGTGTGCCATGGGGATGAGTTGCTCCTTTATTGTCGCTTGTGCGGCGGTCGAGAGTAGGCTGTGTCCGCTGCTCGATACCATAACAGGGTCGAGAATGATGGGTATGGGGTATTGCTGAAGTGTTTTGGCTACGATGCAAGCAATCTCCTCGTTGGCGAGCATACCAATCTTTATCACCTTGGGCTTGATATCCTCTATGGTGGCAACAATCTGTTCGTGTACCATTTGTGCTGGGATGGCGTGTACGGACCTCACCCCCATGGTATTTTGTGCTGTGATGGCAGTTATTGCCGTTGCTCCATATACACCGAGGGCGGAGAATGTCTTAAGGTCAGCCTGTATGCCTGCGCCACCAGAGGAGTCTGAACCTGCGATGGTGAGTGCAACAGGGTATCTCCTTTTATGCGTGGTTAAAGCGATGTGATGAAGGGTAGCCTCCCCATGGTTGTTGTTGACTTTTAGTTTCATAATAACCAAGTTAAAAGTTCTACAACGGGGGACCCTAAAAAACGAAAACGCATACCTTCTAATACGGGGTATGCGTTATGATATTATCCACAATTCCTACGGCAGTACTAACTGCATCAGGTTCGAGGGTATAATCTCAGCCAATTAAGGCACCCCTTTGTCTTATGCAAAGGTAGATATATTTTCTTAAAATGCAAAACAATAGCCATAAATCTCGAAAATTATATATATTTTTGTCTCCGAAATGGTGTTAAATTAAAATTGAAATTGTATGAATGAAATCTCTATTTGCCCAAAGTGTGGTGGTGAGAATGTATATTTTGATGGTTCGCTATATGTGTGCCCTGATTGTACGCATGAGTTCGAGGAGGCTGCAAACTCAGCTGTAAGTGGTGCAGATGTGGCTAAGGATAGCAATGGTGTGGAGTTGTTGGATGGCGATGCAGTGACTGTTATCAAGGATCTCAAGGTTAAGGGCTCGTCGATGGTCATTAAGCGAGGTACAAAGGTTAAGAGCATCCGCCTAACGGATAATCCCGAGGAGGTGGATTGTAAGATTGATGGTAGTAGTATTGTGCTAAAGACCTGCTTCCTAAAGAAGTAGTAGCAGGGATATCTAATAATGGGTGTGAGGGGCTGCTATAAATTGTTTATAGACAGTCCTTTATGTTTGTGTATTGATGAGTATGGTGTAAATCATGTTAAGTCGTATATTTTACCATGAGACCGAAGTTGATCATAATGGACTTTGATGGCACGCTGGGTGATACGCGCCACAATATCATCGTAACACTACAGCGTACCATGCAGATGCGTGGTTTGGAACTTCGTGACGAGAGGGAGTGTGCTGCAACAATAGGGCTTACCTTGGAGGATAGTTTTCGTAGGATGTACCCTCAGATGAGTAGTGCCGAGGCGCAGGAGTGTGTCGCGCTCTATAGAGATATATTCTATCGCAGTATCGAGGAACTTGCACCCGAGCCATTTCCGGGTGTTAGAGATACTCTTGCGCGCATAGCTGCTATGGATATAAAGCTCTCTATAGCCTCGTCGCGCTCCTCGCCATCGTTGCTACTGTTTCTAAAAAATATGGGCATACGCGACTATTTCACATATGTTCTTGGCTCGGATAGTACAACAAAACATAAGCCAGACCCTGAACCTGTGCTACAGACGCTCGAAATGCTCGGTTTTAAGCCCTCTGAAGCTTTGGTAGTGGGAGATATGCCCGTAGATGTCGCCATGGCGCACAATGCTGGTGTAAGGGCTGTAGGTGTATCTTATGGCAACGCCACGCGCGAGGAGCTCAAAGATGCTAATGCTGATTGGATTATAGATGACATAGCGCAGTTGGTGCAAATAATAGCCAATATTTAGTCTTCAGTGGGTTACTATTGATTACTTTTGCGTATATTTGCGAGTAGTATTTCATATATCTTTTGAACAGTGAGTAGGTTTGTTCTTGTATTTAGGTGGCTATGGCGAGTTATGGTGTCGCTCGTGTGGTTGGTTGTGGCGGCGGTGTTGGTTACGAGTTTCTCGCGTTGCTATGACTTTGTTCCAGCTGAGCCATTTTCAGGTGATGATATTTTTAATCCATATGCCAATTTTGATGCTAATGTAGGGTGGAAACGCACTTCGTTGCATACCCATACGCGTGTTGAGGGACCACTTAACGAGTGTGATCATAGTGTCGAGGAGGCGTGGACTAAGTATAGGGATTTCGGCTACGATATAGTTGGAATATCAAACCATAATGAGATAACGCCACACCCAGCACAGGAGCAGGATATTCGTATCTATGAGCATGGTTACAATTTGCGTAATTTTCATAAGTTAGTAATTGGCACAGAGCGTGTTAATCGCTTCGATGCGCTGTATCCTCTATTCCCATCGCAGGCGCAGTGGCAGCTCGATATGTTGGGCATGGAGAGTGAGCTGTTGCAACTTAACCATCCGTCGCGTTCGGCGCTCCTTGATAGTGCTATGCTTTGCCGTATTGGGGGTTATGATATTATGGAGCTTTCGGGTTTTTATAATTTCTTGGAGAATAGACATTGGGATTGGGCATTGAGTGCTGGACGCTATTCGTTTGCGCTTCTAAACGACGATTTGCACTATCTCGATAGGTCGGGTCGTTTTGCTGTTAGATGTAGTATGCTTGGAGCTAATAGCTGCACCAAAGAGGCGATTATTTCAACACTAAGGAGTGGATGTTTCTACTCGGTTCGTGTGCCAGATTATGGTGCTGGTGACTGGAGCGTTAAGCGTGAGGCTAATAAATCTTTGCCTGAGGTTAGGAATATCGGTCTTAGGGGCGATACAATCTTTATGCGCCTCTCCGAGCCTGCCGAGCAGATTAGGGTTATAGGTCAAGATCATACGCTGCTTAGCCGTGTTGCCCATAGCGACTCGATAGCCTATATTATGCAATGCAATGATGCCTACGCACGCTTTGTGGCCTCCTATCCCGATAGTCTGATTATTATGACTAACCCCTTTGCACGCTACGATAGTAGGACTATGGCGTCGCCAGCTAATAGGGCGTTATACATGCCAAATGCCTGGGCGACAGTGCTGTATAATAGCATCATCGTGGTGCTCTTGGGTGTAGTAGTATATTGTTATGTAAAAATATTGAGAAGATGGAGAAGATAAATTCTATTAAGGCATGGTTCAAGCGACCACTAAGTGTTGTATGGTTCAGTGTTGTAATAAGCCTCTTTACGCTTGTAGCATATCATAAGCCCTTGTTTGACTATGTGGCTGATAATGTTGAGGGTAGTGGCACGGTTATCATCCTAAGTTTCGCGCTACTTATCATCGTTTTCGACTTTATGTTCGCCATGCTCCTTGTCCGCCTGCTGCGTATGGTGGGTCGTGCTATTATTGCTCTGTCGCTTGTGGCAAATGGTGCAGCGTTATACTTTGTGAATACCTACGAGGTGCTTCTTACGCGCGATGTTATGGGTAATCTATTCAATACTCGCGTATCTGAGGCCTCTGGCTTCGTGTCGGCGGATATGTTCCTATATATCATCTTCTTGGGTATTGTGCCAGCGTTGTATGTACTCTGCCGTAGAGTGGAGTATGGCTCTTGGCGCGGCTTGGCTAAGAGTATTGGTGCATCGTTGCTCGGTATTATACTACTTGCCGTTGTGAATATCAACAATGTGTTATGGATTGATCGCAACGCCACAAAGATTGGTGCGCTCATCATGCCGTGGTCCTATATTGCCAATACGGCGCGCCACTTTCATAAGCAGAAGATGCTTAACCGCGAGGAGATACGCCTCCCCGATGCGGAGTTTACCACCGAGGAGCCAGAGTTGATGGTCTTGGTCATTGGCGAGTCGGCGCGTAGTGCCAACTTCTCGCTCTATGGCTATGAGCGCGAGACCAACCCACTGCTCAAGCGCGATAGTGTAACAACATATACGGCACGCGCCTCGGCCACCTCGACAACACAGGCTGTGAAGGCTATCCTCGACCATAAGCGTGTCAAAGAGCTCTATGAGATATTGCCAAACTATATGTATCGCAATGGCGTGGATGTGGTGTGGCGCACAGCAAACTGGGGCGAGCCACCACTACATATCGATAAATACCGCAATGTGGCACGCCTTAAGGAGCTATACCCCGAGGCCGACGGCAGATATGACGGCATCCTGCTTGAGGGTCTTAGCGAGGAGATTGAGGCATCCACAAATAATAAGATGCTGATAGTTCTGCATACAAGCACAAGCCATGGTCCTACATATAATAAGAAGTACCCTGCGGAGTTCGAGCAGTTTATCCCTGTGTGCAACACCGTGGAGATGGCTAAGGCGGATAAGGCTGAGCTTATAAACGCCTACGACAACACGATACTCTATACCGACTATCTTCTGCACTCGGTAATAAACATCCTGCGCGGCGTTGATGGTCGTCGCTGCTCGATGCTCTATATCTCGGACCATGGCGAGAGCCTCGGCGAGGGTGGCGTATATATGCACGGTATGGTCTCAGCCTCTATGGCTCCTAAGGAGCAGATAGATATTCCGTTTATCGTCTGGACAGATGATAGCCGCGCGCTTAAGAACTTAGACGAGGTAGGTCACTACCATGTTTTCCATAGCGTTATGGACTTCCTCGATATGCGTAGCGACTTTTACAACGAGGAGTACAGTGTGTTTGAATAATAAGGCATATAGTGATACTACGAGGTGGCTGATTGTTAGTCACCTCGTGGTGTTTATATGGAACTATTTTTGTAGGGTGGCTATTGATTTGTAGAAAGAGTTATAAAAAAATATAGCATCCGAAGCGGAGCAAACAGAATAGAATTTTGTATATTTGTGGGGATGAATAATGAAATAGTTTGTTATGATGACTATTGATAAGCAAAATGGACTCCCTGAGCGTCAGGACTATTCGAAGGAGGATAGGGAGTTTATGCAGATGGCAATAGAGCTATCTGTGGAGAATATAGATTTGGGTGGTGGTCCTTTTGGAGCTGTTATTGTGCGCGATGGCAAACTTATAGCTAAGGGCGCAAACCGCGTAGTGCCCAATAACGACCCTACGGCGCATGCCGAGGTGGTGGCTATACGCAACGCCTGCCGTGAGTTGCAGACCTTCGACCTCTCGGGGTGTACGGTATATACCTCGTGTGAGCCATGCCCGATGTGTCTGAGCGCGCTCTACTGGGCGGGTATAGAGCGTATATGTTATGCCAACACCAAGCGCGATGCTGCGGCCATATCATTTGACGACTCGTTCATCTATGACCAGCTACGCCTTGACTACGATCGCCGCTCGATACACTGCGAGCACTTCATGCGCGATGAGGCGCTTAAGGCCTTTCGTAAGTGGGAGGATAAGCTCGATAAGGTCGAGTATTAGAAGATATATAAAACGCTAAATCAAACTTATGAAACTGAAATATAACATTGAAGATAGGCTCCCTATGGGGCAGATGATTATCTTCGCTTTACAGTGGTTTATTCTCGCTGTGGCAGTTGTGGTGACAAGTGTATTTGTGGCACAAGGCTCGCCAGCCGAAAAACTCTTCTACTCGCAGAAACTCTTTGCTGTGATGGGCGTCACAGGACTTATACAAGTGTTGTGGGGACATCGAATGCCTCTTGTTGTGGGTCCTGCGGCGGTGCTTCTTGTGGGCGTATTATCCTCGTTGGGTGCAGGAGCATCAACAGATGCCATATACTCATCCATAGCAATAGGTGGAGCTTTGGTGACACTGCTCAGCACCGGAGGCGCTATGCGTAAAATACAGAGGCTCTTCACACCACGCATCGTGGTAGTAATCCTTATGCTTATAGCCTTTACTCTAACCCCTGTAATCAAGGGTTTGGTGTTTCCTACTCAGGTGCATGAGGGTGAACATCTCTTTGGATTGATATTTACTATCGTTGGCTGTCTTGGTATGGTATTTATGAACCGCACACTAAAGGGTGTGGCAAAGAGCTTGGTGATACCTATAGCCTTGGTTGTGGGTAGTGTGGCTTACTACGCACTCTTTCCTATGCAGGAGCGTGTTGTGGCCTCGGCAAGCCTTGATGGGTTGTTAATCAACGAGTTCTCGCTCGACTGGGGTCTTATTATAGCTTTTGTCATATGTTATATTGCACTGCTCATCAACGATATAGGCTCCATTGAGTCATTGGGCGCGATGCTCAAGGTCGATGGTATGGATGCACGCCTAAAGCGTGGTGTGTGCATCACGGGTGTGATGAATGTTGTGGCAGGTGGCATGGGTGTTCTTGGTCCTGTGAACTACTCGATGAGTCCAGGTGTTATTGCCTCTACAGGCTGTGCCTCGCGCCGTGTGATGATACCTGCAACCATAGCTCTTATACTTTGCGCTCTATTCCCAGATGTTGTGTGGGCGCTAACGAATATTCCAGATCCTGTTATTGGCGTTATACTTTTGTTCTTGATGGGTACACAGCTCTCGGCGGGCTTCGAGATGTTACACTCTACAGGTGCGGTGCAGAACTTCTCCGAGGCGCTGACCATAAGTCTTCCACTTATGGTGGCCATGCTCTTTCAGCTTATGCCGCGCGGTGTTGTGCCAACCGTTATTGAGCCTTTGGTGGGTAATGGCTTCGCTATGGGTGTGGTGACGGTTATGTTGATGGAGCATGTTGTAAACCGTAATATGAGACTGTAATCGCGTGATTATAGCCCGCTGTGATATAAGTTTATAAAGTGTTGATAAAAATAGAGGGCTTAAATGTTTGCTATATCATAAAAATCACTAATTTTGTAGCCGTAAAATTATGCCACTATATAATGTGGTCAAAAATATAAGATTATGAGTAACACATTGGTTGTTGTAGGCGCACAGTGGGGCGACGAGGGTAAAGGTAAAATTACGGACTTCTATGCAGGTGGTGCTGATGTCGTGGTGCGTCATCAGGGTGGTAACAATGCCGGTCACACCATCGTTTTCGATGGCAAGAAGTTTGCCTTGCAGTCTATACCATCGGGTGTCTTCAATCCACACATTATAAATGTCATGGCAAACGGTATGGTTATCAACCCAGTATCGTTGCTTGAGGAGCTTGACCGCTTGCACAAGGCGGGCATCACCGACTATAAGCTCTATATCTCGGACCGCGCAGCATGCGTAATGCCATATCATGCTATGCTTGATGGCGCGTACGAGGCGCTAAAGGGTGGTCGCCAGATTGGCACAACAAAGAAGGGTATCGGCCCTGCATATACCGACAAGTATAGCCGTGTGGGTATCCGTATGGGAGACCTCTTGGATAAGGAGTACTTTGCAGAGCGTTTGAAGGATGCTCTTGCGCAGAAGAATATTGAGCTTCAGGCACTCGGCATGGAACCTTGCGACTTTGATACTATCTACAACCAGTATCTTGCCCTTGGTGAGCAACTTCGTCCAATGATATGCGACACCTCTGTCTTGCTTAACCGCCTTGTTGAGGATGGTAAGAAGGTGTTGTTCGAGGGCGCACAGGGTGTTATGCTCTGCATCGACCATGGTACATATCCATTTGTAACATCATCAAGTCCTACGGCTGCAAGCGTACCTGTAAACACTGGTCTTGCACCACGATATGTTGACAATGTTATGGGTGTGGCTAAGGCATATACTACACGAGTTGGTGAGGGTCCATTCCCAACAGAGCTTTTCGATGAGCGCGCTGAGTATATCCGTGAGCGTGGTCATGAGTATGGTACTGTCACAGGCCGTCCACGCCGTGTGGGTTGGTTGGATGCTGTGGTCTTGAACCATGTACGCCGCATAAGTGGTCTTAACTACCTATCACTAATGCTCTTCGATGTTCTTTCTGGATTGGAGAAGATTAGAATTTGTACAGGTTATAAGCTCGATGGCAAGCATATAGACTATGTACCATCGACTATCGCACAGCTTGAGCGTGTTGAGGCTGAGTATATCGAACTCGACGGCTGGATGGAGGACATCACCTCTATCAAGAACTACGATGAGCTTCCAGCAAATGCCAAGGCTTACATTGCTAAGGTTGAGGAGCTTACGCGTACTGAGGTTGCAGTGGTTTCTGTTGGTCCAGATCGTGAGCAGACAATTATCCGCAAAGATATATTTTAATATGGTAGGGTAGGCGCGTTATATTGCGTACATCGTAAAATAAATACTCTCGTAGGTTTTATACCTACGAGAGTATTTATTTAATCTGGGGGGGGGAGCCCCAGAGTTATTTAACCTTAGTTATTGCATTAGCATCGGCAACAACAAGGCTTGTCTGCAGTGTAGGATGCTTCGTAGCGGCATAAGTGGTGATGCTGCCCATATAGTAATCTACAAACTCCTGAGCATCGCCAGCACCGTCGCGTGTGAAGGTGTGAACGCTACGATATACTGGGCTTGGGTTGCCATCCGAATCGAATGCCACAGCAGCAATCATGATGGTCTTATCCCACTCACCACGGAAGTAGGCTGGGGACCAATATGCGCCCACATTGTAGAGGTTATCTATGATGATGTCGTCCGAATATATTTCAGGATTCTCCAGCCCCTCAACATAACTAAACATTGTGTAAAGGAAACTCGAAGCTTCCCCCTCAATGTTAACGCTCATAGGCACAACAACCCATCCCTGCCATGAGCTACAATACTCAGGCTCAATAGCAAAGACCTCATCGCCATCGTAGTACGCATCGAAGCCTGCAGTAATCTTGATGTCGGCGATGATGGCCATGTCGGTCTTAAACTCGCCACCTGTGCGCATAGTACCCGTATATTCAAACCTATCGGGATTCATCGGTATGATGGCAATCTTGTAGTCTGTGTCGGGCTTAAGGTGTGATATGCCACTATTGACAACGCCCTGTGCCAACTCATAATAGCTGAACTCCCAATAGTCGCCGTAGTAAAGTGAGTTGTAGCTATCTTCAATATAGGCTTTTATCTCCTCCTCGCTCATCGACGCCTCGAATACATTCCAGTAGTATGTTACACTATAGTCCGATGGGGTGATGCTCACATGCGCCTCTCGGTCATCAATCTCCGTAATTTCGATGTTGTAGATACAAGCATCTATATCGCCAGCCTTGGCAGTGGTAATGTTGTTGCGAATGATAGGTGTTGTGCGCTTGCCTGCCTCGTAGCCAAAGGCAAGGACGGCGTACTCCGTATCGGCACTCAGACCACTGAATGTTCCCTTGATATCGCCCTCGCAGATATAGTTAACCAAGAGCGAAGTGCCGTAGGTATTTAGTATATACCTAAATATAGCATCATCCGTGCGCATCTTGGCAATCTCCTGTGCCTCGATAGGGAATATCACATAGGGGTCGAGATTTGTCGTTGAGGTCTCAACGAAGAATGTGGATTGTGTAACATCGCTAATTGTTACCTCGATTACATTCTCCGAGTCGGGTATATCACCAACCTCGAACCATGTATAAGATACCTCGCTCATGCGCTCACACTTCTCGTTCCACTTAAAGGCGAAGGCTACATATTCGGTGTTTGCCATCGCCTCGAACTCATACTGCGTAGCAAGATAGTCGGTGTTATACTCGAAGGTCTCGGCAAGGGTATAGTCCCATGCTGCGTAGTCATCAATAATCTTTGCAATAACAGCATCTGCAGCCTTGTTTATGTCGCTACCGTAGGCCTCGAAGTCCTCGCGAGTGATAAGGTTGTTATAGTAGGCTACGCCCTCATGTGAAGGAGTTATTGATACGGTAGCTATAGCGCGATTTACCTCCACTTTGATGTCGTAGCTCACGTCGTTACCCTCGTATGGAGGCTCTGTGGTGAACTCCTTATGTATGAGGCGTGTTGTTACCTCACCTGTGGTTGTGAGACCATAGATGTAAACTACATAATTGGTTTCAGGGTCGAGACCAGCCATACGCAAATTACTATGCGAGCCTTGGCTGAGTATGCTTGATAGATACTCCTCAAGGGTGATGTCCGCCTCTGTCGCCATGCCAATATAGTAGCGCATATCCTCATAGAGAAGCTCCTCGGTAGTGAAATTCTCGAACCAATCTTTTCCCACAATCTGACCTATCCATGTGGTATTTGGGTCGAGTGTTGCTACGGAGAATGTTACCGAGGTGGCATTGGTCTCCTCAATGGTAAGGCTCAGAGGTGCTTGATAGCCCTTTTGGCGAACTTTCAAGGTGTTTCGCTCCTTGCCATAGCTGAGGTTAAGCATTGCCACGCGCTCCTCATTATCGTTTTGTGCTACGCTAAGCTCAACTACGTTCTCGGCGATTTTATCAATCGTAAGCCACGACTCCGAACACTCTATTCTAAGTGTTTCACCCTCGATGCGACTCTTGATATCGTAGTTAAAGCGTAGCGTCTCGGCCTCGACGCCCACCTCAATCTCCTTGTTGTAGAGCACGATACCGCTATCCTTGACCTCCTCGCCACCACGCTCACACGATGACAAGCCTACAAGCGCAGCAATAGCCATTACCGCGCATAAAAACAATCTTTTCATCTCCATAATAGAATAAAAATAGGGAATGCCCAAGGTTATCAGGCACTCCCTAATTAGTCATTGTTTAGAACTTAGCAATATCGCTCTTCTGAACCTTGATTGCGCTCTTTGCTGGGATATTTAACTGCTTTATCTCAGCCTTCTTGACACTCTCTGAGCGTGTTGACAACTCGTCGGCAGACAACATCTTACCAGTCCAGCTACCTGTGATGTTATTATCACAATCGTCATAAACATCAAACTCAACTGAAACAGTGCCATCGCCATTATCTACAACAGACATTGTACCATCAAC
>JAEIGA010006566.1_pt1 | contig 17716 bp, 17 predicted proteins | sample 9270691 | NCBI WGS metagenome assembly JAEIGA01 (sample SAMN17057246, study PRJNA624740) | gut metagenome | biome: biome; isolation source: fecal sample | host: Bos grunniens | place: China: Xizang | collected 2019 | reverse complement strand
AGACGGTACGGTCATGTTTGGTTACAGTGGACCATATAAGTACACCGTGACCTCTGGAGATGAAGGTATAGCTGCAAGTTTTAAGGTGGCGGGTGGACAGCAAGTGCACACTCTAACCATCAGTACTCCCGATGCAACAGAAGGAGTCATCTTGCAGAAAATAATGTGGATGTCTTCTACTATCCCCGTCACAAAGAATTAAAATAATTTCACAATCGGTGCTTCCACCACACTGGCCCTGTCTTGGGATGAGGCTGGCGTGGGGGAGACAAAGATGCAATGGTTTCCGCTACAGTTTTGTTAAAGAAGCTGTGGCAGGGTTTGCAGGGAGAAAGAAGGGAATATATGAATACTTTTAATGATGAAGATTATCTTCAAAGAGTCTTTGATGTAACACATCTCGATGCCAATACATTGGAAACAATTCAAACGGCATTTAACATAGCACACGAAATTCGCAGATTTGAAATTGAATTATTCTGGAAAAGAGGAACTTATTTTTGGGCATTTATTCTAGCATCTTTCACAGCATACTTTGCAACTATTGATAAAGTTCTCGGTGATGATAAAATTTGTTTAACAACACTGAAAGAAATTCCTTTATTTTCAAAATTCATATTATTACTGATTATTTGTCTTTGTTTCTTTTTCTGTTTATCTTGGATTCTTATCAGCAAAGGTTCCAAATTTTGGCAAAAAAACTGGGAATCACATATAGACTTTTTAGAAACATTTGTTTCCGGAAAAATTTATAAAACAATTTTAAATACAAAAAACCAAGAATTTAATAAATGCCCTCTCAAAACAGAGGCATTCGATTACTCTGTTACCATTATAACTACTGTCGGCGCTATTTTTCTTACATGCATTACAGCAATTTTAGTTCTTTTTCATTCTTTTTTAGTTTTAAACGATATAATTTCTTTGAATACAGATTGTATCTACACCTTTTTAGGAATTGGCATTCTGGTAATTTTTGTTGTAGCACTTAAAGAGCTTTTGAAAAGTGAAGGAAATCGGGATATGTCTCTAGAAATCAATAAAGAACAAAATTCTGGCAAATGGAGACAAAGATAAACGACAGTACGATTAAAAATCAACATGCTACAGAGCAGGATGAATAAATTATTTTAAGGAGGAAAGTTTGTGGGGAAGATTGTATTATATTTAGTATTATTATGTCTACTCTGCCTTTTTTTATATTGGTTTTCTGGCTCATATCTTCCAAAACAAATGCAAAAACAAAGAAGAGATGAACGGACACGAACAAAACGAGGAGGACAAAACCAAGCGGAACAAAGACGGAGGATGTGGGACACATACAGTCATCTGCATAAAATATGGAACCCCTTACTAGAAAAATGGGATCAGTTCCCCATCCAAATGAGAGAACAAATTCCGGAAAATCCTATTCACTCCTTGGCAGCTCTTAAGAGTACTTGTGCATTGAAGGTTTACGAAGGGAAATGTGATTGCAATAAAAGCTGTAACAGTTGCGGCCAATGGAGTAAAGACAAAACATGTGCTTTCAAATGTAAAAACAGTTGCTTCTCCTGTGGACAGTTTCATAAGTATGCAAATTGGCATGTCCAGTTAAGCGAGTCCCAGCAACTAGAGATTGACAAACTTGCCGCACAGAAGATTTTTGCCAATTTGTAGCACATGGCACACCGCCTGGCTCCAATTTGTAGATTTATAATACACACTAGGGAAAACGCTGGAATAAAAGGAGGTGTATGGCGTAGCAATAAGTACACCCCCATACACAGAAGCTTTGTCCTTTCTGGTTATGATTACAGATAATGGTAACGGCTACACTTGGTATGGTGGTTGGCGGGTGAAAACGGAAGATATAAATGCATTATTTCAATGACTGGGAAATCTATTTTAAGTTTTTATTTTTCATAAGGAGTAACACATGAAAACACACAAGATTTTAGTACTGGTTCTGGCAATCCTCACAAGTATAATTACATCACTGGTAGCACAAACCAACGACGGTATGAAGCTGGTACAGGGTGGCACCTTCACCATGGGCAACACCGACCTGTCGAAAAAGGAAAGATGGAACGAAGAAGAATTCCCTGCCCACCAGGTGACAGTCAGTAGCTTCTACGTCAGCGAGCAACCCATTACCCTGGAGCAGTGGATGTATGAGATAGATATGTACCCTGATGGCTACTGGGAAAGATATAATAACAAATATGTTCACCGCAACCAGTGGAAGACCAATACGGCGGCCAACATCACTTGGTTTGATGCCCTCACCTACTGCAACCGTCGCAGTCTGACAGAAGGGCTCACACCCTGCTACGCTTCCAACGGTTCTACGGATGCGGTTACAAACCCCAAGTATCTCAGGGCTACGGAGGATCTGCCCAACATCACCTGTGACTGGAACGCCAACGGCTACCGGCTGCCCACCGAGGCGGAGTGGGAGTATGCGGCAGGAAAAGGTGTGTTGAAAAGTGACTATCCTTACAATGGAACTACCTTTAGAGGGGACTATGCCGACGAGCAAAACGAGTGGGTATGGGACTGGTACAGCAGTAGCTACTACCAGGTCAGCGGTAACAGTGTGAACCCACGAGGGCCGAATTATGGGGAAATGAGTTTTAGTTCTGGAGGTAGAAATGGACATGAAGTTCCCTGCCGTGTCATCCGTGGCGGTATCAGACGAGTGACAAGCAGAAGCAAGCTTGATCCCACAGAGTACGAATTCCTTGTGGGTCCCCTGCCAATCGCATTCCGCGTAGTCCGCAACGCCCAGTAAGTCCACCCACAAAGTCGCCTTCACACAGGCGACTTTTTTACCCCCTCCCCAAATAGAAAAGTCGCCTAAAAAGCGACCATCCGATAATTTTTTTCAGTATACTATCTTCATCACCTAGAAAGGAGTGGTTTTATGGAAACACAATACAAGTATTATGATGAAGCACAAAAGATTAAGATTGTAGAAGTTGCAATACCCGAACTGAAAGAAAAGAAATACACCTATCTTATGACAGATGATTACCTTGCCTTAGCAAAGGAGCTTTTGCAGTTCGGCTTTAACGAAAAATTTGTGAAGGCAGATTTTATCCCTAATCCTCGCCTTTCTCCAGCAGTACAAGAAGCCATGGAAGCAGCTGGAGCCACCTATTCTGTTACCTTCAGCCACGATGTCCATATCATGAACCACTATGTTCCAGGCATGCAGCCTGAAATCTGTGATCTGATGCCCTTCTCTTGTCGCATTAAAACCTGGTGTCCGCCATTACTCTTCGCTGTGGCCATGATGGATGCCACTCGGCAGGTGGAATTCCTGCTGAATGCCCACGTTTCCTTGGAACAAGAAGATCGTCACGGTCGCACCGCCCTGATTGCAGCGGCCCAAACAAATGCCCTCAATGCAGGAAAGCTCCTCATTGCCCACGGGGCCTCTGTTGATATTCGTGATAGCTATGGCCTCACACCCCTCACCGCAGCAGTTAGCATCAATGCCTTGGATTTTGCCAAGCTCTTGCTGGACAATGGTGCTAAAGTAAATCGCTTCAGCACGGAAACCTCTCCCCTGCTACTGGCAGCTAGTCGCAATTTTTGCCAGATGATTGAACTCCTTCTAGACCAAGGGGCAGACATTAACATCACCTCTCCCCACGGCTCTACACCCCTACTGCAAGCCATAGATAACTCTGCCCAAGAAGCAGCATGCCTTCTGATAGAACGAGGTGCAAGCATTCATGTACAAGACAAGCGAGGCTATACACCAGTTCGCCTTCTAGCTCACAAAGGTCTTTCCCTAGTGCTAAGAAAACTCATGGATGCCAAGCTCCTTACCCAGCTAGACATGGAGATCGCCCTGACCTATGCCACCATTGGAGGCCACTTGTCCCTGGTAAAGCACCTGATTTATGAAAAAATGGATGTAAATTTTCAGGTGGAAGAAGGCTTTCCCCTGCTGACTTTGGCAGTTATGGGAAATTACAAGGATATCGTTCAATTTTTATTGGAACAGGGCGCAGACATGGAGCTGCGAGACAGAATGGGATTACGTCCCTTGGATCATGCAGAGCGAGACGGTAGGACAGAAATCCAGAAATTGCTGACGGAACAATACAAAAAGAAAAACATTACTCCCCAACCAGCTTTTAAACAAGATTATCAAGGTATGCTGAACCAGTTCATAAAACGTCATCTGGCACAGTATCCAGAAAAAAAGCGCTCAGATATCTGGAAGGGCACCACCAGCATTTCCAAGCAGCTTTTTTCCGACATCACCAAGAAGGAGGGCTACAAAACAAAGAAGGATAAGCTCGTAATTCTAGCAGCCCAAATCCAGCTTTCCGTGGGAGAACTGAACCAACTACTCAAGGTTGCAGGCTTTGGACTTTCCCAGGCAGACGAGATTGAAAACAAAATCATCCACGCCTTTACCAGCAAGGACTACGCCAGTGTAGAACAACTCCTGCTTCCTCAAATATAAAAAAAATGTAAATAACCTGTTATTACAGCATTTTTAATTTGACAAAATTCAAGTTGCCCATGAAAATAAAAAACATAAACCATACATTCTCATGAAAGGAGGAAAAATATGAGACAGAATATTTCCGTGTTATTGTTAGCCTTTGTGAGTTGTGTCTGCCTTATCTTTGGATGCACGGATGGCGGGCTTGTGGCCACGGTATCCAATTCCACTGGTAGTGACATAAGGCTGGTTTCGGTCGGTACGGCAGAACCAGAAGAAAAACTTCCTTTAGTGATTCCGGCTGGTAAGAGTACCTCCCTGCATTTTTCCAATTTTCCTGACGGTTTTTACTTTGAGGTGGAGTATGAGGGGAAGGTTTACGAAGGGGACAGCGGAAACTTGAACGGTAGTATTGGACATAAAGGAAGTGTATCCATTGATATTTTTGTGGAGGACGGCAAGCTATCCTCGCAAAGGGGTGCGTTGAAGGAGGTTGGCAAAAGAGATGACCAAAATTAAAGGAGTTTACATGAAGCGAACCCTTGGGTTATTTTGTTTTGCGTTCTGTTCCCTTTCCATGATTTCCTGTGCATCCGCTCCCGATACCATCCCGCCTGAGCTGGAGGGAATGCGTGTCGCCATGCCCATTGTGGAATTGCTGGCTACGGTTGGCATGGTTTCTGGGTTTGGCTGGGGGCTCTGGGAGAAGGACAGGGCCGTGGACAATTACAACCTGTACATCCAAGGGATTCCCGTCAAATGAGGGCGGCGTATTTCCGGCGGATAGCTGGGGTTCTCCTGTGCGGGGGGATGCTGCTGGCAGGTGCCTTTTCGCAGTCCCCCGCCTCCCAGTGGCCATCCTGGCCCCTACCTCCTGCGGATACTACCGATGGGCGACTCTTTTCTTTAGATATGGAGACTGACCTGTACATCCAGACCATTCGGCAGCACGTACTGACAGAGGAGGGAACCCTGAGCCGTCTAGACTGGGGGAATCTCTTTCCTCTGGTGGCCGTTACACTCCAAGTACAGCCTCAAGACTGGTGGTTTATGATGTGCGGCGAGGCAGGCATTCCCTGGGATTTTGGGGTGGTTCAGGATAGGGACTTCCAGCCTGGAACCTCCAATGTCACTCACTACTCGGAGCATGACTTGAAGCTGGACAACAGGTTCGGCAGCTCGGTGGCGGCTGGATACAATTTTGGGCTTGACCTATGGCTACTGCGTCCTTGGCTGAAGTTCACCTACCGCAGACATACCATGAGCGGGCAGGACGGCTATCTTCAGTACCCTGCGTCGGGATTCTGGAGGGGGAATGAGCCCCAGAAGGAGGTGAACGGAAGGGTGCTGCAGTATCAGCTGGACTTCTTCCTGCCTACTGTGGGACTGTTTGCCCAGCTTAACACCAGATTCCCCCTGACCTTGGAGGTTGGCTTGATTCCCTACTTATGGGTAAATGCTGTTGACTCCCACTATGTACGTCTGCGTCAGTTCAAGGACTATATGCACGGCGGGCCGGGCTGCTGGATGAAGCTAGGGGTGCAGATTTATTCCTTGGAATTCTCCCTTGGTGCGGAATACCTGAGAGCTTTTTCTGGCATGACCCACCGCAGCACCATCGGAACCAATTCCGTCACAGTTGGGGACAGTTCCTCAAGGCCCGCCTTGGACTCCCTCAGCATCCATCTTTCCCTCCGCTGTACCTTCCTTTCCATCTAACTACCACTAGTTTTGGGATTACTCCGTCAGCCTACCTGCTTATCGTACTTGAATCTGACCGTCAGCCTACCTACTCATCGTACTGTTATCTGACCCAAGACCTGACCAATCCCTTCAGAAATCACCAGCTGGGCCAGGGAATCAGCGGAGGTGGGAGACTTGTTGATGAGAACAATGGTGTTGCCCCGGAAATAGTGGATGAGGGAGGCGGCTGGATACACGTTCAAGGAGGTGCCGCCAATAATCAGGGTGTCTGCAGTGGCAATAGCTTCCACCGCACCTTCGATTACATCGTTGTCTAGGCCTTCCTCGTAAAGCACCACGTCGGGCTTTACAATGCCGCCGCACTTGGGACACACGGGAACAGCAGACTCCCCTTCCTTGCCGCTATCCAAGATAAAGTTCACATCATAAAAGGTCTTACACTTCATGCAGTTGTTGCGAAGCACACTTCCGTGAAGTTCAAAAACCTTTTTACTTCCAGCAGCCTGATGTAAACCGTCAATATTTTGGGTTACGACTCCCGTCAATTTTCCTGCAGCTTCCAATTCAGCCAACTTTAAGTGGGCGGCATTAGGCTTGGCAGAAAGACAAATCATCTTTTCACGGTAAAATCGGTAAAATTCCCCAGTATTTTTCATAAAAAAACTGTGACTTAAAATCTGTTCTGGCGGATATTTCCATTTTTGAGCATAAAGTCCATCTTGGGAGCGAAAGTCAGGAATTCCACTTTCCGTAGACACTCCCGCCCCACCAAAAAAAGCAATCTTTTTACTATCATCAATAATCTTCTGTAATTTTTCTACACTCATACTATCCTCCGTCAAGAGTATATCAAGAGGAGCATTCTAAGGCAAGCAAGGGGATTCTACTTGTTATTATAGGGGCTTTTTGCTATTATAAAACTTATGACAACAACATCTAATATTCAAGTTCTTTTGCGTTCCTATGCATCGCACCAGAATAGTGCCCAGGTAAATGTGGCAGATTTTTGTGATTATATAAAGAAATATGCCCAGCATCATGCTAATGATCAGCCTGAATTGTTGCCTTATATCAATAATTCTACGGAGTTAGTTAAAAAGGAATTAGAACGATTAGCCCAAGAACGACAAGTTTTGTACGTTGCTGCTGATCCAGAAAAAAAAGAAGTCATCGTTATTCACTATTACATCGATAAATGTCTTTCCGTGTATCAGAATATTAGGAAAAATCCTTCAATTCCTTATCCTTTCGACACAGACTTGCCTAAAAATGCTCCAACAGAGATTCTAAAAAGAGAAGCAGCTGACGTTTATTTATCAGAACAAGAAAGCTCCAAAGCAGCTACCCTTTACTGTCTCCAGTTACCACGTGGCCTGCCCTCAATTCTGTGTCCATCATCCTTGCCTATAGAAGATTTAATGATCATTGCTCTATTAAAGTTTCAAAGTAAATTGCAAAAGGATGAATTCCACGATTATTTCTTGAAAAAGCTTCAAGTTGCCAATCCTGGAAAAGACTTGACTGTTAAAAATTTTTTCTCCATGGTTACAAAAAAGACAGATGAAGCTATTCGTTCCATTAAAAATGCTTCAGACACCTTCTATCAGTGGAACCAATTGTGTTTCTTCATTCGTCAAGACTACGAAAAAACAACAGATTTAACTGCAGAAGATATTTCTTTATTACAATCTATCTATATCTTGGAGTTCTGTGTTACATCCTACCGTAACAAAGCCCAGCAGAATCTGCAAAAAGAAACTGCTCTCAAGAATTTAGAGCTAAACTTAAACAAACCACCCTATTATTTTACTCGGGAAAATATCAATATGTTTTCCGATTCCCGTGGTGTTCCTCTTCTGGGCCAGTATAGCGACAAAGATTTGAATGATTACATTCAAAATGCCACCACAGAATCCGAAGACAATAAACTTCCTCTCCTGTTAAGTTTTAAGGGTATAAACAATGTAAAAACCTACGTGCTTAAGGCAAAGGTGCTTCCACTGATTGTCCGTCTGTGTACCGATGCTCGTGAAACGATTCGAGATCAAATCACCAAAGATTGTTTCAATGACTTGAAGAATTTTTCATCAGTGCCAGAAATGAAAAATCAAGAGCTTTTTGAAAAAACCTTGGAAAATGCCGTTAAAATCAAATCTCCCATTCTCTATGCCCTGCTGAATGCCCCCTTCTTAAAAGCCTTGCAGTACGAAAGCAGAGGAATGACAGAATTAGTAACGGGACATATTCATCTTTTCACAGATGGAGAAGTTTCTCCTTATAGCGAACTGTTAATGCTTTCCAAGGAAGAGATTCTTACAGACGCTCGAATCCTCCTTCCTGTATGGTATACCATTCCAGGATTTTCTTGGCTGGTATCCTTCTTCAAAGGACAACCAAAGCAAAAAAAGCAAAAGCCTCAAAAACAGGCTACCCAGAAAAAGATGATAGCCTCCGATGAGGCAGAAAGCTTTGAGATTCCAAGCCCCTTGTCACAACAGGATGCCTCAGCAGCCTCTCGTAAGGAAGAACTCAAACAAGCGGCACTAGAAGCTGAAAAGCATTATGTCCCCCAGGGCTCTACCATTGAGCGAGAATTGTCCTCCTACGAGCATGCCTGGAACAGAATGTTGAGCAAGCAGGCACGAGACAATCTTACCGAAGACGTAAATTCCTTGATTCGTGATTATATGCGAAAAATCTTACGGACATTACGAGCAAATAATTTTACCCCAGAACGTATCAATAACTTGGCTACAACTTTGGTTAAAACACCTGGTATGCAAAAGATTCAAGACCAAGCAGAATTACATATGTACGTGCAGTTGTATATGGTAAAATTGATTAAAGGTCTCTAAACGATACTTCTGTATACTAAAAACACCATCTGTGAAGGTTCCTTGTATGGAGCATTTCATAGGTGGTGTTTTTTTTTAATTTTTTTTCCATTTTTTTCTGAAAAAAAGACAAAAATTTGATTTTTAAAGCGAATAATATATATGTAGATGTAACGCTGAAAAGCAGACACCTAAAAGAGAGTCCACAAAATACATCGCTCGGTATAAGGCCATAGTGTTACCCTACTTCACCATGTAGCTACGGTGGTACAAGAGAATTTTTCAAGGAGTTTTATTTTTATGGATGATTTTAACTCAATCGTATTAGAAGGAAATATTGTACGAGATCCAGAATCACGGGAAACAGCAAAGGGAATTCCCATCTGCATGTTTTCCATTGCAGTAAACAAGAATTATCGCACCAGTCAGGGGGAACGACGGCAGGAAGTATCCTTCTTTGACATTGAAACCTGGGGAGCACTGGCTACTTCTTGTTCAAGTTACTGTGCCAAGGGACGGGGAATCCGAGTGGTGGGTCGCCTCAAGCAAAATCGTTGGCAGGATACGGAGGGAAAAAATCACTCCAAAGTAAAGATTGTGGCAGAACATGTGGACTTTAAGCCTCGTTTTTCAGGCCCAAAGGACAATCAATCTATCCTTGACAACGCACAGAATAATCACATTCCTCCCAAACATCAAGAAATGGCAGATTTAGCAGAAGCAGCCTTGGCCAACAGCCTTTCTTTGGAAATGAGAGAACCAGCACTTTGTGAGGCTGTTTTCTAAAAAAAACGTGTACCTAAAAGGAATTCTAGGTACACGTTCCATTTCAGTTTCAAAAAAAATTATCGGCTTCGGGGGTTTCCACCACCATTTCTGCCAGGATGAGGCCGTCCGCCTCTTCCAGCCTTGGGATTCAGTGGTGCGAATCGCCCCCGTGGCTGAGATTTTTTTGCAGCCGCTGCTTCTTGAGCCCGTAAAGTTGCAGCCTTGTATTCATCCAGCTTTTCCTGGGAGAAAAAGCCATCCTTCCAGTTAAAGTTGCTTGTTTCTGGCAATACCTGCTTTTTGAGCATGGCGGCAACAATCTGCTTGAAGTGCTTCTTCTGAACGTGGGTTTTGGACATGTCGATGAGGTAGCGGTTAAAACCAGCTGACTTCAGGACTTGAACCTTGTCCACAATGGAGAAGGGATTTTCAGGCATAACAAAGGAGCCATCGGGAGTGGACAGGGCCTTAAAGGTCATGCCTTCCTTGTCGCTGAAAAAGGTAAAGTCATAGGAATCGGGCAATTTAAACCGCATACGGAACAGGGCTGGGTAAGCAAAAACTGGCACAAGAATACGACTTCTCAGGTGGCTTTCAAAGGTGGCCTCCAGATTCTTGCGAGAATTCTCCAAGGGACTGATAAAGGCACCGATGTCTTGGTTTTCAAGCCAAGATGCTGCCCATCGGTTAAAGGTATACAGATAGGGACCAGCAATAAGGTTGGTTCCCTTGCCCTTGAGCATACCGATGTGAGCCAGATTGTTTACAACCCAGCCCTTGTATCCCATTTCCACTAGGGCATCCAAAGTGAGAGATAACTCTTCTTCTTGGGAGGCAGCACAGAATGGGTCCAAGGAAATGAATACCTGCTTCTTTGAGAAGGGAAGTACTACCTTCTTTTCCAGTAAGTCTCGTTTTGTTTCGGAATTCAATTCCAGGATTACACGAACAGGAGATTCTGACTGTATGGCGAACAAGTCCTTTACGGTGGAAACCTGAACGTACAAGCCCTCGGGGAAGTAGGAAAGCTCACCCTTAGCCACAGGAGTTAAATCCAAGATGGGAAGCTCCTGATTTCCTGGCTGACGGCGGAAGGGAGCAAGATTGTCGGGCAACACGTGCTTATATCGTTTAGACATGGATTTTGTCTGCAACAAGTACACAGGATCTCCAGGAGTGAAGCCCTCTGGAATATCAATCCAGCGATTGTTATCTTCCTGTTCTACAATCTTTACCTTGTAGCTGGAACGTCCCGTGTCATCCTTACGATGCAAGCGGATAGAATCACCTGGATCGGGGTCATAATTACCTCCCCGCAAGGTAGCCATTACCACAGCAGGAGCTGGTTCTTCTCCTTCTTCTTGCTTGGGCTTTACGGTACGCATCTTGTCGATAGTGCCAAGATAGATTCCTGTTCCACCAGCCTGATGAGGGTTCAGCACATTTTCTGCCACCTTTTCATCTTCTGTTGACTTGAAATCATACCAGAAGGAGGTTTTTGCTCGGGCAAAGTCTGTAGAAAGGATACGCTGGCCAGTGGCAATGGCACCTTTCTTGTCTTCCTGCCAGTGGTCAAGGACGTAGCGATAGGCAGCAGTTACGCTACCCACGTATTCAGCACTTTTCATGCGACCTTCAATCTTAAAGGAATCCACCCCTGCCATTACTAAGTCGGGGATTTTTTCCACCAGCTGTAAGTCACCGGGAGAAAAGAAGTATCCCTGTTCTAGATTATCGCTTCCTTCTGCGGTGTAAATACGACGACAAGCCTGGGTACACATACCACGATTGGCGGACTTACCACCAAGATAACTGGAAAAAAGACAGAGCCCAGACTCACTAACACAGAGGGCTCCGTGAACGAAGACTTCTAGTTCAGCGGAAGTGTTTTGACGAATATGCTTGATTTCATCCAAGCCCAACTCACGAGCCAAAACAACACGGCTCACTCCCTGCTTGCTCAACAAGTTCACCGCCTTGGAACTGGCTACATTCATCTGGGTAGAGGAATGGACAGTCAGCTTTGGAAAAAATTCTTGTACCATGCGAATGACGCCAAAATCCTGAACGATAATTGCATCGGGGCCAATTTTTTCCAAATATGCCAAAAAACGATAGAGTCGTTCCATTTCCCGTTCTTCACTAACGGTATTAACAGTAACGAAAATCTTTTTTCCCTGACGATGAACAGACTGAACGGCTGCCTCGAACTGATTCCAAGCAAAGTTGGTAGAACGAGAACGGGCATTAAATGATTTTAATCCTAAATATACTGCATCGGCACCTTCGCCGATGGCGGCATCCAATGCTTCAACATTGCCTGCCGGTGCTAATAATTCTGCCATAATGTAAGAAGTATAGCACAAATGTCAATAAATGGTAAAGGATGCAACCGATGCAACTTTTAAGGAGCCTAAAGATATAAACCCGCTCAATACAACTCATTCATCGGAGGTATTTACAAAGTTTAAGAATTGAGGAATAAACTCTTGTTCCAACATATTCTCCATAGTTCGATAGGCTCGTTGAACAGCCTCTGAGTAAGAAACATGAGCCTCCCGTCCATTCTCAGTATACGGAAAGAGGATTTTTCCAGAAGACGTTTCTATCAAATCGATATCGATAACAAAACGTGCATATTCATATTTATTATCTAATTTCAGAGGCTCCATCATGACCTTACCTTGAAAAAGATAGGTAGCCGTCGACTCAGATGGGGAAGTGATTTTCAAGCCTAAATCAGCTAAGGTAGATTCAAGGACAGCGGCAATTCTTCCATTGGAATCACCGTCAACCTTCACTGTTACCACAATATTTTCCTTTTGACGAGCAGCCAAGACTTCCACCGCCTGGGCAGAACCATACTCCAAGGATACCATGCGGTACATGTTAGAATTGATTCCAGCTAGCGTGTCGATATACTGCTGATTTTCCCAAGCAGATTCAACTGCGTTTTGGAGGGCTCTGAGGGCAGCAAAGGTCCCCTTGTTGGCAGTAGCATATACAATTTCACTTTCTACAACGGCAGTCAAATCAGCAATCTTTTGGCGATAATACCTTCCTGTTTCTTGTCTATTTAACAAAGCTAAGGTGTACACGGTACCATTTTCTGCAATCCATGTTTGAGGAAAGGTAATCCCTGGAATCTCTTGAATAGAAGACGCTGTAAGCACTGAACTGGCATAATCATAATTCATGTCGTAACCAGCTTCTTCATTTCCAGCAAACCTTTGATTGGCTTCTGTAGTAGTCACAACATTTTGCTGAATACTACGAACTAACAAAGCAAGGGCGTCGTTTTCGGCATTCTTTCTGTCAGCTCCACTACCAACTGCCCACAAATACTCATTGGAATTGTAGGCTGATTCAGGATTTGTCACCCATTCAGGAACCACGTTAGAAGAAGAGGCACAACTGAACAGTATTGTCACCAAGCAAATACCAATAATCCCATTAAACAATTTTATTTTAGACATACACCCTCCACAAGATTCACTGTTGATTCAGAAACAGTTATATTTTTTTGTTCCATTGCAATCACAGCACCAGATTCATTTTTATATTCAATATTTAAAATATAGTCTCCAGGTGCTAGATTTATTCCAGTAACCCATGCCACAGATGGTAAATAACGGGCAACACGAACATCGGCACGCTCTGACACCTCTGTAGTGACCGTGGAGGCTAACTCCAAGGCAGAAAAAAGCAGTCCCATTCCTACATCAGAAGACTTGTCGGCCATGACTCCCCATACAGAAGAAGTTGTCGCTTTTCCAATAGACCGAATTACTGCACGTAAATAAATCAAGGCCTGGTGCTGCTCAAAGGTATCCATGGCAATATTACTAATGCTTTCCAGTGGTTCCAAGGAGACATGCTCCACCACAGTGGGAAGTTGAGACGCCTGCCCCGCAATAATTTCTCCAGCAGGAATGGCACTTACTTGGACAGAGTGAATAACACTTCTCTGTTGCTGCATTTCTGGGTAGGCAATTTTATAATAAAACTCTCCCCCAGTAGAATAAAGTCGCACTGCTTCTTCTATTTTTACTGGAGATTTTCCTGTAAAAGCAATGATATTCACTCGACCTTGCCCCTTGGGAATATTCAACTCATGCTCTAAAGAATGAGGCTTGGAAAAATTGTATAAACTAGGTTGACTTGCAAAGGCTGAGTCAAGATACTTCATGTCGATTTGGGCAGAATCAAGTTGTCCTCGACTGCGATACAAAATCATACTGAGATACCGAGCCAAGGCTGAATTATGGAAGTGCATTTTTGGTACATCAATAACTTCCCCCCCCTTGGAGGTATTTTCTTGATTGGCAGCAGCAATCTTGTCACTATATTTTGCTGAAGCTACTTTTAGCTTATTGTCAAAACGGCGAATCTCAACAAAGGCATCTTCGATATTTCCAAGATGTATATAATTTAAGGCCATGAAAATATTGATATAAATATCTTCAAAAACTTCACCGTCATAATCTACGATAGTGTCATTTACTAAATAAGAAGAAATTGATTGAGTAATACTTTTTGCATAATATTCTTCTATTTTTCTTTCTGCTTGGGTCAACTCCTTGTTAGACCGCTGATATTCACCAGCATAATGAGAAAGGATACCCAAGTCCAAGCTTTGAAGCACCTCATCGTGGGAACTGTAGATTCTCTCACTGTCCCCAGTTATCACCTGATAGGCAACTTCATACTCACCAGTATTAAGAGATTGATTTACTGTGGCAAAATCGTAATCGTCCATGGTGGAACAGGAAACAAAAAATAGTCCTGCCACCACAGACAACAATAGGGATTGTCTAAACATTACATCCTTGTTTTTGATTTGGTGATAACCTTTTTGATTTCAGAGTTTTCACCTAACCATAATTTTCTGTTAGATTCAATGTCAATAAGTTCGGCATAGACCCAATAAGTTCGAGAAGAAGTATTGTTCATTTGATCCACCATGGTTTTTACAGACCCAATAAGCATAAAGTCTGCTCCAGTTTCATTGGCAAGACGCTTTGCTGTATCTTCACTAGCCCAAGTCTGCTGTTCTTCCCGCTCTTGACGTAACTCACCACGTTCAGAAGAACTGGCCACAAAGTCAACCTTGCCACTATTGATGAGGGCTGTCTCAAATTTCTTTGTAAGAATTGAGGTGTCAATATGCTCATCACTATCATTGCGGAAATTACCTACAATCACCACAGGCAATGCATTATTATTGCGGATATAATTGGTAATAGCAGGAGCATTTACACAGTCGCTAATCAAAGACTCAGCAACAATGCGAACATCGGTGTCGTTCCAGTATCCACTTAAATCAGTAATAGTGTCGGGACTAACTCGCTCCACCTTGGTGGACTTACAACCAGTCATCATTACCACAAGAACAAGCATTACGAAAATGCTTCCCCCTAACAACGTTCTTTTCATATTTCCTCCGAAAATATTATATCACAATTCTGCAAAAACAAAAAATTTTATTCTTGCATCATCATATATGCCATTACTTGGGCATCGTGAACCAAGTTTTCAATAATGGTATATTCGTTGGGCTGATGGGCAGTTTCGTCCATGCGACTCCATACCACAGCCTGATATCCAGCCTGACGCAAGTAGGCTCCCACAGTACCACCACCAATACCAATGGGCCGAGCATCCACTCCACTAACGGCCTTTACAGCCGCTGCCAAACGGCGGGCCACAGGGGCATCTGCAGGTGTAGCAGGAGATTCCACAGCCTGGGGCTCAGTGTACTGAACTTTTACACCGTACTTTTCTTCCACCTCAGCAACGCAGCGGTTCACTTCCTTCCGCACTTGAGCTAAGGTATAGCAGGGCAAAATGCGACAGTCCATGCAGAATACATCTTCACCAGGAATGGTGTTGATGTTAGGCACGTTAGCTTCTTTCTTTGTGGGTTGGAAGGTGGAATATGGTGGCTCAAAAAGCTCATCTCGCTGATTGAAAACCTGCTCCAGATTATTAAGACGGAGAGCCAAATCACAACCAGCCAAGGCCGCATTTATTCCTTCGTCGGGGCGGCTCCCGTGGGTCTGCTTTCCACTTACCACAACACGCATCCACAAAAGATTTTTCTCTGCAACCTCGATGGTGGAGCCCAGGTTATCGCCACCGTCAGGAATAACAATGATGTCGTTGGGACGGAAAAGCTGGTGCTGAGCCAGCAAGTACTTGATGCCGTACTCAGAGCCAACTTCTTCGTCAGCTACAAAAAGCAACTTTACGGTGTGAGGAGGTGTCACCTGATTCTTGATAAGGGCCAAGGCAGCAAAGGTTCCTGCCACCAAGCCTTGTTGATTATCTTCGACACCACGTCCATAGAGGCGACCATCTTTTTCTACCACCTGCCAAGGGTCTGTGTTCCAGAGACTGATTTCTCCCACAGGAACTACGTCGGTGTGGGCCATAATCCAAATGCGGGGAGCAGAGGAATCGGCATCATCGGCACCGGTGATAGTAGCCACAAGATTAGGACGAATACCGCTTTCTACTCGACTGTCGGGGGCATCGAATCGTTCCAGCTGGGTAATTCCCTGCTCCTTAAGCCAAGCTTCTAGAGCCAGCACCTTCTGCAATTCCCCCTGACCTCCACTTTCTGGTGCCAAAGCAGGGTGGGAAGTAAGGAGGGTTTCCAAGGCCACCATGCCAGCGGTATTGCCGGCAATCCATTCTTTTACAATAGAAAAATCCATCTTATTTTTTCTCCTGATGTTTACAATATGCACCCCATGTGGATGAAACTAAGGTATCCACGTCGGAGTGTGTTGCTGTCCAATTCAATGTTTCTCGGGCAAAGGCTGAAGTAGCATAGAGACAGGCGGGATCTCCAGCACGGCGACCAACAAAGTCAGTAGGAATTTCCTTGCCAGTAATGCGACGGGCTGCTTCTAGCATTTCCTTAACGGTAACACCAGTTTCGCTTCCCAGATTTACTTTGAGGCTAGTATTCTGGGAGGTGATATACTCCAAGGCCTTTACGTGGGCAATGGCCAAATCCGTAACATGAACGTAGTCTCGAATACAAGTACCATCACGGGTGTCATAGTCAGTGCCAAAGACCTGTAGTTTCTGCCGCATTCCACAAGCTACTTCCATGATGACGGGTAATAAGTTGGCGGGATTCTGCTCCAGTCCGCAGGGGAAGCCGTCGGGGTCGTAACCAGCTGCATTAAAATAACGAAGAGCGGCGAATTTCAGCCCCTTCAGTTTGTCGTACCATTCCATAAACCTCTCGATTTCCAACTTGGTAAAACCGTAGTAGTTTTCTGGATTTTTTGGATGATCTTCATTGATGGGAAGATATTGTGGCTCACCAAAAACTGCTGCTGAGGAGGAGAATACCATGTGGAGGCACCCATGTTTAACGGCAGTATTCATAAGGTTGAGGGTTCCAGTAATATTGTTGACAGAATATTTTTCTGGAACAATCATGGACTCACCAGCAGCCTTGAAAGCGGCTAAATGAATGAAGGCATCAAAGCCACGGCTAAAGGCTGCATCCAGCGTTTCTAGATGAAGAATGTCTCCTGCAATAAAGTCATTTTCTGGGAAAAGGTTCTGCAAAAGACCTGAAGACAGGTTATCAAAAACTGTTACCTTATGGCCAGCTTTCATCAATTCTTTTACCACGTGGCTACCGATATAGCCTGCTCCACCAACAACTAAAACCTTCATGTTTTACTCCTTATGTATGGAAAGTGATACTTGTTTTATAAGAATGAGTATACTCCAAGGGGGAGAAAGTAGCAAGTTTCTTTCACCAACAGCATCCCGGGAGGCTGAATCCCAGCTCCATCTTGGGGAGCAGGGGAACCAAATTTATCTGGGGGAAACTGGGGAACAGGCTTAATCTAGGGTACGGGTAAGCCCAGTCCAGCCTTACGCTTCGCTACGCTCAGAGGGCGGCTGTCCTGGTGTTCCCCGTACCCTAGTTATT
>JAEIGA010006565.1_pt1 | contig 17716 bp, 9 predicted proteins | sample 9270691 | NCBI WGS metagenome assembly JAEIGA01 (sample SAMN17057246, study PRJNA624740) | gut metagenome | biome: biome; isolation source: fecal sample | host: Bos grunniens | place: China: Xizang | collected 2019 | reverse complement strand
GGTTCTTTAAAAGGAATTGAAGCTAAACTTCCATATTTGAAGTCGTTGAATATTTCTCTTATTTATCTGAACCCCATTTTTCTGGCTTACTCAAATCATAGGTATGATACTTCTGATTATAAAACAATAGACCCACAGCTTGGGAACAAAGAGGACTTTGTTTCCTTATGTCAATCGGCCAGAAACATAGGCATCAAAATAATCCTTGACGGGGTATTCAGTCACACTGGAGATAACAGTATATACTTCAACAAATATGGTTTGTTTGATTCTGTTGGTGCATATCAGAGCAAAGAAAGCCCATATTATGATTGGTACAATTTTAAAAACTGGCCTAACAGTTATAATTCGTGGTGGGGATTTGATACGCTGCCTGAAGTGAATGAGCTGGTTCCTTCATATGTTGAATTCATTACTGGACCAGGCGGAGTTATAGAATATTGGATGTCATTGGGAGCATCCGGATTTAGGCTAGATGTTGCTGATGAGCTACCTGATGAATTCATAGTAAAGATTAAAGAGGCTATAAGAAGATGTGATCCTGAAGGGTTGCTCATAGGCGAAGTATGGGAAGACGCAAGTAATAAGATCAGTTATAGTGTCAGAAGAAAGTATTTTTGGGGCGATGAACTGGATGGGACGATGAACTATCCTTTCAGAACTGCTGTGTTAGACTTCATTTCTAACGGCGATTCTCAAGCTTTTAAATCAAAGATAGAAAGTGTTTTGTGGAATTATCCCCAAGAGATGCTATCAACCTGTTTGAATTTATTATCGAGCCATGATACACCAAGGGCAATTAATATGCTTGTGGATTCATTTGCTGCTTCACGTTCTAAGCCGGAAGCAGCGGAGAGAGTGCTTTCCCGAAGTGATTATCTTCGCGGAATAGAAATGATGAAATTAGCGTACGCTCTATTATTCTATCTTCCAGGGATTCCTACTATTTACTATGGCGACGAGATAGGAATGCAGGGATATGGAGATCCGTTCTGCAGATACTATTTTAAGTGGGATAATATAGATGAGAATCTTTTGAACTTCGTTAAAGAGTTATCCGATGAGCATGAGGCATGGCGACATATACTTAGAGAAGGGCGGATGGAGTTTTTTGAGGCTAACAAATCTGTTTTAGGTTTTTGGAGAAAATCGGAAACAGGGAAGATCGCATTTATTCTAAATCGCTCAGATCAGGATTACACATACATTTTTGACGATGGGAAAGTAGTCATGGTTGGTCCGTGGAAATATAAAGCTATTTATTTTGAATAAAAAAAGCGGCATCGCCGCTTTTTTGTTCTTAAAGATTATTTCTCCCTCGCCATGCAAATTCACATCCGCAAAAATCCTGCCTGTAAAGATCATATTCTTTTGCTAATTGCGTTGAATGAAGATAACCGTCTTTTTTCTTGAAGTCTGATTCAAGCCACTTAATGCCTTGTGCAGCTCCTATTTCCGAACCAATACTGTTTATTACTTTGCTGTTTTTGTGCGGACTTACCGTTAGAGTAGTACAAAAAATATCAAATCCATTTTCTTTAGCAAATTTCGCAGTTTTTTCCAACCTCAGTCTAAAACATTCATTACAGCGCAAACCGCCTTCTTTTTCATTCTCTAATCCTTTGACGGCGTTTAAGTACTCATTGTGATCATAATCTACATCATAATAATTTACACTTGCACAAAACGGAGCAGTGTTGAGTAAGCGTATCTGTTCTTTTTTTCTGTGTTCATATTCTTCAAATGGCCATATGTTAGGGTTGTAGTAGAAAACAGAAAGATCATAATCATTTGCGAGAATATAAATAACATGCGAGGAACAAACTGCACAGCAACTGTGCAAAAGCAGTTTTTCTTTCATAAACGTCTCTCCAAACAACTAGGCAAATCATTAATAAAATATTACAATGTCGTTTCATTTTTGTTAAGTCTTGTACATTGGATTAACAACAGGATAATTTTGTGTTATATTTTATGGGTATATCTATGTTTTAGCAAAAGATTAAGAATACAAGGAGAAAATTTGACTACACGATCCTATTAAACTCTAACGCTGAAAATGATCGCTAGTCATTTTAATAATATGGAAGAGAATAAGGAAAAGTTGAATAATATTGATTCTGATTCCATGAATCAAAATAACATTTTCTTTACATCTGACGATGTTGAAGCAGATCAGACTGATTCTATGCAAAGTACTGCCACTAATGAGATGGAAGCGATTTTTGATGAGCTAAGAAGTGAGGCAGCAATTGAAGAGGATCATAGTGATTTTGAGTCCTCTGACTCGGATGAAAATATTGATTCAAACGATGAGACATCTATATTGGGTTCTGATAAAATAAATAATTCAAGCGAGCAAAAGCGTGAATATGATTATTTGTTTAGAGATGAACCTGATACAGAAGATAGCTTGGATGTAGAATTTGATTCAGATGTCAGTGATGAAGATGATGACGAGAACGTCGAAAATATAGAAAAGTCAAATACTTATAAAAAGAGATTTGGAATGAAGAAAGATAAGAAGAGTAATAAACGTGAGTCACAGCCTGTTGAGAAGGCGAGAATCAGCTTCTGGCAAGGATTGATACGCTTTATTATTATCATGGCTTGTTTCGCGATTATTTTAGCCAGCGTAGTTGGTGTTCTTACAGCACTGTATCTTGCTGACGCTACTGCAGATGATAATAAACTGCTTGATATCAATCAGATTAAATTGAGCTACGCTACTAGGCTTATGGCGTTCGACAAGGAAAAACAGGAATGGTATGAGTATGAACGTCTTTATAGTGATGAAAACAGGTTGTGGGTTGAATATGGAGATCTTCCCCAGAATCTAATTAAAGCTGTTGTAGCATCTGAGGACCAGAGATTCTGGACTCACCATGGAGTTGACTGGAAAAGAACTGCTTTCGGCTTTATTAACGAATATATTTATAGAATGTCAGAAAGCACTCAAGGTGGATCCACTATTACCCAGCAGCTCATAAAGAATATTACCTCTGATAAAGCAGTTTCAGGAATTGGAGGAGTTCTTAGAAAACTTCGTGAGATCTACAGAGCTTTGGAGATGGAGAAGAACTATTCTAAGGAGCAGATACTAGAAGCATATATTAATACTGTAGGACTTGGAGACCAAGTTGCAGGTATAGAAGCTGCTGCAAACTATTACTTTGGAAAGCATACGTCTGAACTTACTATGGCTGAGTCTGCAGCTATTATTTGCGTTACAAAATATCCTTCTGCGTATAACCCATATTTGAATCCCGAAGAGAACCACAGGCAGAGGAATTACGTTCTTTATAATATGTACGATTATGGCATGATTACTGAACGTGAGTATAATATGGCAAAAGCACAGAGCGATGCCATGGTGTTTGATGAGAGCAATAGAAATGCCTCTTCAGGGAGTAAAGTATACTCATATTTCACTGATGCTGTGATTGAGCAGGTTCTAGATGATTTGGTCAACATAAAAGGAATGACTGATTCTGAAGCCATGAATGAATTGTTCCAAGGCGGATTGACGATTTACTTAACCATTGATCCTGAAATTCAGAATACTGTTGAGGCTACTGCATTTGACACAGAATTGTGGCCGGAACTTGAATATGAAGAGGATGGTGTTACAAGGAAAGATAACCAGATAGAAGCCGCAATGGTAGTCATGAACTACGACGGAGAGGTATTAGGTATAGCTGGTGGTATAAGAGAAAAAACTGTTAGTAGAGCTTTAAACCGTGCTACCACCTCTAAAAGACAGACCGGTTCATCCATGAAACCTTTGGCTGTTTATGCTCCTGCTCTGGAACTGAAGAAGATCAATTATTCATCTTTAATATTCGACCAGCCTTTCAATACTGACAGTGATGGAAAGCCCTGGCCAAGGAACTTCTCCAGTACGTATGGCAACTCTGTTACTGTGTATAAAGGAGTATGCCAGTCTCTGAACACTACTGCTGTTTGGACAATGAACCTCATTGGAGCAGATTTCTCATTTGACTTCTTGACATCTTCGCTTGGATTCACGACACTAGTAGATTCCAGATGGGATGATAATCGTGGTATGTATCTTACAGACCGTACATATTCTATGGGGCTTGGAGGTCTTACTGACGGTTGTACTGTTGTTGAGATGACTGCTGCATATGCGATCTTCGGTGACGGCGGTGTTTACACGACTCCACATTTCTATACTCAGATTTGTGATAAATCCGGGGATGTTATTCTTGATAAAACCAGGTATATTACAAAAAGTGCCGCTATATCGGAAGAAACAGCAGAAATAATGAACTATATTCTTCGCGGTGTTATTAAGGAAGGAACCGGTACTAGAGCAAACTATAATAGCCCAATGCCTTTATGTGGAAAATCCGGTACATCTTCTGACAACAATGACTACTGGTTCATGGGACTCAATCCGTATTATGTGTGCGGTGTATGGATGGGCTATGATAAAAATGGTCCGATGTTACCTTATAGCATTCACTTTGATACACAGATAGCATGGAAGAACATCATGAGCACTATCTCTGAAAATCTTGAAACAATAGATTTCCCATCTTCCGGAAATGTAGTCAAAGCATCGTTCTGTGCTGATTCAGGTGACTATGCAAGTGAAGGTTGTCCGAATGTTAGGGTAGGTTATTATACTAGAGATAATATGCCGTCTTCCACATGCATCCATAACCCTGCTTATTGGGAAATTCCTGCAGAAACACCATAACATGTTCTAATAAAAAAAGAGGCCTAATTAGGCCTCTTTTTTATGCGCTATCTAATAATCAATAATCTAGAAAATCATAGGGAGTCTCATCATCAGGCTCGTCTGACTCGCTCGGGATTTCTTTGACAAATTCCACAAGAGGCTCACGTAGATACAGTGATGGATCTACTCTAATCATGAACCCTTCTCCACATCCGCAGTTCCACTCATAAGGAGGAAGTTTTGGGTAGGCAAGAGCTGCTAAGGAAGCACCGATGACACTAATATGTGTTACAACTGCTGCAGAAAAAATACCACGCTGCATCATGTCATCAATTACTTGAATTAGTCCCTCTCTGCAGCGAACATAAAAAGCTTTTGAAGGTTCAGCACCTGGTGGAGTGTAATCAGAACCCGGCACGATCCATTTCTGAAACTCTTCATCTTGTTGAAGATCTTGCATTCTGAATCCTTCAAATCTGCCAAAAGAAGCCTCTCTCAAATTGTCTACTGCAATATATTCAGCTCCAGGGAATAGTATTTGTGCAGTTTCTCGTGCTCTTAGAAGAGGGCTTGCATAAACAGTATCTATACTTGGATAACTATAATTCACCAACAGATCATTTAGTTGACTGATTCCTTGATCACAAAGTGGAATATCTTGTGTCCCGCAGTATCGTCCTTCTAGGTTAGCTTTTGTGAGTCCGTGACGAATAAGATATATTTTATAAGTTCTCATATTATCTCCTGGGATTAAAATCGAAAATAAAAAGAAATATTTCTTTATTGGTATTATATCATTTTAATACTTTACGTCTAATGATTATAGTTTTTGTTTAGCAAAATGTGCACATGCAAAACAAATTACAAAATAGTTTAAAAAAATCGCAAAAAGTACTTTACTCTGAGTATAATTCTTGTTACAATGGTGACCACTCGCACATTCAAATTGGAGCAATTATGGAAAGCAAAGATAGTTTTAACAGAATATTAACACTGCTCAGAAAAGAGAAAGGGCTTACACAAAAAGAAGCTGCTGCAAGTCTAGGTATATCCCAAGCACTATTGTCTCATTATGAAAAGGGAATACGTGAATGTGGCCTTTCTTTCGTAGTCAGAGTTGCTGATTTTTATGGTGTATCTTGTGATTATTTGTTAGGTCGTTCGCCTGATCGAAGCGGGCTAACTCTTAATGTTGATGATATTCCTAATGAAGCTGATAAAAAAGATGATAATAAATTGAAGGGAAGTCTGCTTCCTATTCTTAGCAAAAAATTATTGATCAACTCGATTTCTATTTTGTATGATTTTTTACTTAAGAATCCAGACAAGAACTTAGTAACTGAGATTACACATTATTTGAATTCTGCAGTTTATAAAATGTTCCGTACAGTATATTCAAGTAATAGTAAGAATCAGGAAAAAATGTTCTCAATACCCAGTAATCTTTACGAGGGATACGTAACAAGTTCTATGTACAGAAGTGAAGCAGATATAAAAGATATTCTTTCAACTCAACCATCAAACGGACATCCTTTGGCTAAGGAACAGTTTGCTACATCTACTGAACAATTGGCAAATGATTATCCTCAACAGGCATCATCGTTGTTTAACTTGATACAGGAAGTTGAAACAAAAGCTAAATAAGATAAAGGCTGATGTGTTTTATTTGCATCAGCTTTTATAATTTCAGAAAAAGCCGAAAGCAACTAGTTGCTCTCGGCCTTTTAAATAAGAATAAAAGATCTTTAACTATTTCGACTGATTTCTTCCGTGACAGTTTTTATACTTTTTTCCGCTGCCACAAGGGCAAGGATCATTTCTTCCTATTTTTTCTTTTTTAACAATTGTCCTTTTTTCAGAGCCAGCGTTCTGTGCTTCTTTTTCATTGATTTCTGTTTGTTTCTTAGGAACGATTGTAGAAATGAGTACCTTCTTTGCAGTTTGCTCTCTTATAGTATCGACCATCTCATCGAACATCGCATAGCCTTCTCTTCTGTATTCAATTACAGGATCATGTTGTGCATATGAACGCAGATGAATTGATTTTCTTAACTCATCCATATTGTCGATATGCTCCATCCAGTTTTGATCTACTGAGGAGAGGAGAGAGAATCGTTCAACGAGTCTCATCATCTCAGGTCCTATTCGACTTTCTTTGTCTGCCAATATTCTTTGAGCTTTTGTATTCAATGTTTCTATGACATCTTCAAGAGAGAGTGTATTCAATTCATCACTTGAATATCTAAGATCAGAAGGAGTAGTCAACCATCCGAGGTAATGATCCCGAAGGCCATTCAGATTCCAGTCTGCATGATTTTCTGCTGACAAATAGGTGTATACATTTTCCTGAATAGATTCAAGGATCATCTGATCAATACTCTTGCGTATATCTTTTCCTTCAAGTACCATATCACGCTGAGAGTAAATGGTCTCACGTTGTTTATTCATAACATCATCATAATTCAAGCCGTTCTTACGAATAGCAAAGTTTCGGCCTTCCACTTTTTTCTGCGAGGATTCAATAACGTTTGTCAGCATCTTGCTTTCAATAGGGGTATCTTCAGGTATATCAAAGTTTTCCATTATGGCAGTTACTCTGTCTCCACCAAACAAGCGCATAAGATCATCATCTAGCGCTAAATAGAATCTGCTTTCGCCAGGATCCCCTTGACGACCAGATCGACCTCTCAGCTGGTCATCAATCCGTCGGCTTTCATGTCTCTCAGTACCTATAATGAATAGGCCGCCGGCCTTTTTTACTTCCTCCGCTTCAGGCTGTATCTGTTTTTCATACTTATCCAATAAAGATTTGTAGTAAGTTCTTAGCTCAAGGGTTTCAGGATCATCAGTTGAATAATACGATGTAGCTGCCATTATCTGATCTTCAGAATATTCATTAGATCTCATTTCTGATTTGGCAAGAAATTCAGCATTACCTCCAAGAATAATATCTGTTCCTCTTCCGGCCATATTAGTTGCAATTGTAACAGCACCTAATTTACCTGCTTGCGCAACAAAAGCTGCTTCTTTTTCATGGTTTTTTGCGTTTAAGACATTATGAGGGATGCCATATCTTTTAACTAATCGAGACAGATGCTCAGATTTCTCTATACTGACAGTACCTACAAGAACTGGCTGTCCTTTTGAATGACAAGCTACGATCTGGTCAACTACAGCCTTATATTTGGCATTCTGGTTTTTGTAAACCACATCAGGATAATCTATCCTTATAACGTCTTTATTTGTTGGAATTGTAACTACTTCCAAACCATAAATCTCATTAAACTCGTCTTTCTCAGTAAGAGCAGTTCCTGTCATGCCGGAGAGTTTTTCGTACATACGGAAATAGTTCTGGAAAGTAATAGTAGCCAGAGTTCGGTTTTCTCTTGCGACCGTTACTTTTTCTTTTGCTTCAATTGCCTGATGTAAGCCGTTGCTATATCGGCGTCCAATCATAAGACGGCCTGTAAATTCGTCTACAATGATTACTTCTCCATTGTGAACTACATAATCGACATCGCGTTTCATAAGACCATGTGCACGAATAGCTTGGTCGATATGATGAGATAAAGTCATGTTTTCAGGATCAGCCAGATTGGCGATGTTGAAATATCTCTGGGCTTTAATTATGCCTTTTTCTGTTAGTGATACACTTTTTGCTTTTTCGTCGACAATATAATCAGCGGTATCGGATTCGAGTTCAGTTTTATCGTCATGTTCAGTAATGACTTCTTTAGCAAGTGTACGAGCAAATGCATCTGCCTTTTGGTATAAATCCGTAGATTGATCACCTTGTCCGGAAATAATAAGCGGTGTACGAGCTTCATCAATCAAAATAGAGTCAACCTCATCAACAATCGCAAATGAGTGTCCGCGCTGAACTTTTCTAGACAGATCCCCGACCATATTATCTCGAAGATAATCAAACCCCATTTCATTATTGGTGCCGTAAGTTATATCTGCATTATAAGATGCTTGTCTTTCTTCAGGTGTCATGCCGGGTAGGACAAGACCTACAGATAAACCAAGGAAATTATATATTTTTCCCATCCATTCACTGTCACGTTTAGCGAGGTAATCGTTAACTGTGACAATGTGAACACCTTTTCCTGCAAGAGCATTTAGATATGCGGGAAGAGTGGCAACTAAGGTCTTTCCTTCACCGGTTTTCATTTCTGCTATATTTCCTTGGTGAAGGACAATACCGCCTAAAACCTGAACAGGAAAATGCTTCATTCCCAAAACACGATAGGAGGCCTCTCTACATACAGCAAAAGCATCAGGAAGAATATCGTCAAGAGATTTTCCTGATTCCAGTTGGGATTTAAACAGGGGAGTCATAGCTTGAAGTTCAGAATCAGAAAATTGTGAATATTTTCCTTCAAGTTTTAAAACTTTATCTTTTACTGGGGAACATTTTTTGATGATCTTGTCACTGGCACTCCCAAATATTTTATCTAATAATGACATATAGTCTCCTTAAAATCAGTTTTTTTGATTATAGCATTTTAACAATAGATATATAGTATAAAAAAACTTGGCTATTAATCTTTTATGTTACTTCACTATTATAGATATGAAAATCGATTATAACGCACTAAATATATGTTGTTTTCAGTAAATTTACATTTGAGATCCATTAATAGGTAGACACAAGCGTTATAAAATTATAAATATATGTTATAATGCCATATGTATAATGCGCATAATAGGTGAATTATGAGAACAAGTGATGATAACAGCAGAAAAACTTCCTCTGATATAGATAGTGGCATTATTTATGGCAGAAATGCTGTTGTAGAATTGCTAAAAAGTGCTTCCCCTGTAGATACTGTATACATTGATAAAGAAATGCAGGACAGTTTAGCGTCTTATTATATTGCACTTGCAAATGGTAAAAAGGCGATTGTAAAACGCTTACCTGCAGTTAAACTTGATAATATTTGTGGTGATAAACATCATCAGGGTATCGCTGCCTCAGCTTCTTTCTGCAACTACTGTTCAGTGGATGAAATTTTAAGTTACGCTGCTGAAAAAGATGAAAGACCATTTATTGTTCTGACTGATGGAATTGAAGATCCGCATAATCTAGGAGCGATAATCAGAACTGCAGAATGTGCGGGTGCACATGGAGTGATCATTCCTAAGCGTGGAAATGTAGCAGTAAATGCTACTGTTCATCGTGCTTCTGCAGGAGCCAGCAGTCATATTAAAATAGCCAGGGTATCAAATTTGGCAAACGAGATCAGGGAACTTAAAAAGAACGGTGTATTCTTTTACTGCGCGGACATGGATGGTGTATGTTGCTATAAAAGCGATTTGTCCGGTTCTATTGGTTTAGTTATTGGTTCTGAAGGGTTTGGGGTATCCAGATTGGTGAAAGAATTATGTGATGGCACTATTTCTTTGCCGATGTACGGAAACATAAACTCTCTTAACGCCTCTGCAGCTGCCAGTGCGCTTATTTATGAAATAATTAGGCAACGGAACTTTAAGGAGTGAAGATCCTATGAATTATGATATAGATGCTCTCTTAGAGGAGCTGAAAGAAAAAAGGGAAGAAATAGAAAAGGATAAGGAAGAGTCTGAGAAAAAATTAGAAGACGCTTTAAATGTAAATCCAAGTACCGATCTGGGAGTTACAGCTATCCTTGATAGTTTGAAAGATACTGTTGAACCCAATAATGATGTTACGGAAGTTTCTGCTGCTATAGTAGAAACCAAACAACTGGATTTTTCATTTAATAAAGCCGATAAGATAAAAGAAATAGTTGAAAAACGAATCTCTGAAACTGTTGAATCATCAGAAGAATTAGATGAAACAGATTACGAAAAAGACAGTACAGCAGATAGTTCTTTTGGTTCTTTGCTTAAAGACTATACCGGTGAGTTTCATTTAGGTCATCTTGATGATACAGATGTATCACCTGAGAATGTTAGCAGGGCAGATACTGAAAAGCATCCATTATTTTCAGCTCCTCAAACTACTGTCAAAATAACAATTCCGGAAGTAATTGCTGAAACTAAAGAAAACACAGATGATGTTACAGCAAAATTAGAGTTGGAGGAGAATGCCCCTTCCAAGACTATATTAGGCTCCAGTGATGTTGAAGATGATTTCAGTGAGTTTTTTGGTGACAGTGTTATCGTAGAGCACAGTGATACAAAATACAGGACTAGAAAAATCGAGGTTACAGAAGAAACATCAACTGAAGGAGATTCTCAGGACGAGAAACAACCATCAGATGCATTCGAAGTTATAACTCAAGAACATGGCAAAAAAGGAAGAACAGTTATTATTGTTGGAGTTGCTGCATTTCTTTGTTTGTTCTTTAATGTGCTTATTGACCTCTTTCATGTTCAAGTATTTTCGTCTCCTAAGACTTTTTACGGGATCCTGTTTGCTTTGATCCTCTTGACAATAATTGCTGATTGGAACGATTTTCTCAAAAATATTAAGAATATAGTAAAGCTCAAATTTACAGCTGGATCACTTTTGACGCTATCACTAATTATCTCTGCTATTGATGTTGTTTGTGGCTTTATTAATGCTTCTTCTGTAGAAACCGGCAGCATAGCTTTAGTATCTATTCTTGGTTACTTTTTCTATTACCTGGGTGTGTATCTTGATTCAAAGAGATTATACGATTCAGCTAGAATGATATCTGAGACCCCTCACAAATATGCTTCTTTGGTGCTGGCTGATTCTGATTTTACGCATGCTTTAACTCATGATCTGAATGTCACAACATCTAATGTTTTGATTAAACGCAAAACAGGGGTGATAGATAATATCCTTTCACATGCATACACAAAGACTGTTAATTACAGTAAAAGTGAAAAGATACAGCCATTTGCTGCGCTTTTATCATTACTGCTCGGAATTGTATTTTACTTTTTACATGGGCGAGATCTAAATTCTTCGATAAGAGCAGTTGCTGTTGCTTTGGCTTTAATTGCGCCTTTTATCTCATCTTTGGTCTATGTTCTGCCGATAGTAAGGTTTCAGAAATCGTTGAGCAAAGTTGGAGCCGTTATTCCCGGATATAGTGCAGCTGAAGACATTGCTACGGCTAATTGTGTTGTATTAGAAGGACGCGAACTATTCCCACGAGAGAAAGTTCTGCTTCATGGTATAAAGACATTCGAAAAAGAAAGAGTTGATCAAGCTATTTTATACGCTGCATCAGTTCTTATTCACTCTTGTGACACTATGTCTTATATGTTCATGAAGGTGATCCAAGGAAAGACTGATATGCTCTTTGACACAGACAGTGTTGTATATGAAGAAGGGCTTGGATTCAGCTTCTGGGTAGATAAAAATAGGATATTGGTCGGCAGACGCGAACTGCTTGAAGCTCACGAAATTGAAGTTCCATCTCGCGACTATGAAAATAGATATACGAAAACTTCAACAAGAGATGCTATTTATCTTGCAGTGGCAGGAAAACTATATGCTATGTTTGTTATCAGCTATGCACCTGATGAAGAGATGCAAGCAATGCTTCAGGATCTTGTTAAGAATAATGTCAATATAATTGTCAGAACAAGAGACTTCATTATTTCTGCTGATAAGATAGCAAGAATGTATGATATTCCACGTTCTCTCGTGACGATCGTAAGAGAGAGTGCAATGCCTGAGTTAGCCAAGAAGACCGACTATACAAGATCAAGTTCTTCTTCGTTGACACATGGCGGATCTGTCAGTGCTCTGTTAAAAGGCGTTATCGGATCTCACCGTTTGCTTAAAAATGTGGATTTTGCCTCCACGCTTGAAGTGGTGTGTTTAGTTTTAGGAGCTCTGATTGCTGTCATCCTTACATTTACAGGCACATTATCTACTACATCGACATTTACGGTTCTGTTATTCCAATTGGCATGGGCAGTCTTGATTTTTGTGCTAATGTTATTTAGAAAGAACTAGGCTTTAAGTGTAATAAATTCATATACGTTTTCGCTCTGATCTATAAACATAGGTCAGAGCGAGTATTTTCGAATAAAAAGTATTTGAAATAGACTTTGTATATGTTAAAATTGTATCTGTTAATTTATGGCTTTTGCCGATATTCATTAAGGGGGAAAACTATTTATGGGATATGCACCTGATAAGATTCGCAATATCTTGCTTGCAGGTCACAGCTCTTCTGGGAAGACATCTCTTGCAGAAGCGCTGCTGTTTTTAACAAAATCTTCTGATCGTTTTGGCTCTGTTGCAGCCGGAACAACTGTCATGGATTTTGAAGATGAGGAAATTCGTAGAAAGGCGTCAGTGTCTTTGGCTGTCGCTCCTTTGGAATATAATGGAACAAAGGTAAATCTTCTTGATGCGCCTGGCTTGTTCGACTTTGAATTGGGACAGTACGAAGGTGTTCAGGCAGCTGAGTCTGTTGCCGTTGTTGTCTCTGCCAGAGGTGGAATAGGTGTTGGTGCTGAAAAGGCATTCCGCCTTGCTCAGAAAAACCATAGAGCTACTATGTTCTTTGTCACATCCACAAGTGTTGATAATGCTGATTTCAAAAAGACATTCAGTGAGTTACGTGAAAAATTCGGTACCAATGTTTGCCCGATCGTCCTCCCAATAATTGAGGAAGGAAAGAAAACAATATTTGTCGACCTCTTGGAGAACAAAGCATATACATATGATAACCATAAAGCGTCTGAAGTACCTGTACCTGATACAGATGGTTATATCGACGAACTTCTTTCAGATATTAATGAAGCAGTCGCAACAACTGATGACGATTTGATGGAAAAATTCTTCATGGAAGAACCTTTCACTCATGAAGAACTGATCAATGGTATTAAAGAAGGAACAAAAAACGGAACACTGTATCCTGTATTTGCAGCTGACTCCCTTACATTGGAGGGTATCGAACTGTCTCTCCGTAATATAGTTGCTTTGATGCCTGCTCCTACTGAACTTAATCCATACGAAGTTACAGATAAGGCAGGGGAAAAAGTAGAGTTAGAATGCAAAGCCGATGGTCCTCTTGCTGCATATGTATTTAAGACTGTTGCAGACCCATTTGTTGGGAAACTCTCTTATGTAAGAGTGTTATCTGGTACATTATCTGCTGCTTCATCTCTAGTTGTAGCTAATAGCGGTGAAAATGAGCGCCCGGGTAAGATCCTTACAATGCGTGGCAAGAAACAGGTTGATACTAAAGAGATCGGTGCCGGTGATATCGGTGCAATTACCAAACTCGGCTCAACTCATACAGGCGACACGCTCTGTGAAGCAGGAAACCTTTACAATGTAAAACCGATTGATTTCCCGCATCCTACAATGAGCATGGCGATGACTGCTGCTAATAAAGGCGATGAGGGTAAGATTTCTTCCGCAATCCAGAAGTTACTGGAGGAAGACCGCACAGTTAACTATAGAGTTAATAGTGAAACGAGCCAGCAGATTATTTCCGGTCTTGGTGAGCAGCACCTTGAGGTAGTAGTAGCCAAGCTAAAACAAAAATTCGGCGTAGAAGTTGCTCTTCAGGCTCCTAGAATTGCTTATCGTGAAACAATTCGCGGTACAGCTGAAGCTGAAGGAAAACACAAAAAGCAGTCTGGTGGTGCTGGACAGTTCGGTGTTGTTCAGATGCGCTTTGAGCCTTTACCAGGTGAAGATTTCGAATTTGTTAACGCTATCGTTGGCGGTACTGTTCCTAAGGAATTCATTCCTGCTGTTGAAAAAGGTATTCGTGAAGCAATGTTGCACGGTGTCCTTGCTGGTTATCCTATGATAGGATTTAAGGCTACACTTTATGATGGCAAGTACCATCCGGTTGACTCTAAGGAAGTAGCATTTAAATCAGCAGCAAGATTGTCTTATAAAGCAGCTTGTGCTAAAGCAAAACCAACACTTCTTGAGCCTATCGATACACTTAATGCTTATATTCCCAGTGATTGTACAGGTGACCTGATGTCTGAAATCACCAAGAGACGTGGTCGTGTTTTGGGAATGACACCTGACGAAGATGGACTTACCAGAATAGAAGCTGAAGTTCCTGAAGCAGAAATGCTTGATTTTACTGCATATATGAGATCATCAACTCAAGGCAGGGGACATTTCACAACTGAGTTCCTTCGCTACGATCCGCTTCCGGGCAACCTCGAAGCCAAAGTTATTGCCGAAGCAGCAGATCTCCGTGAAGCTGAAGAAGACGATTAATTTACAAAAAAAGAAGCACACCAAATGGTGTGCTTCTTTTTTGTCGCATACCTGGTGACCTTGTGTGCTATGCTTACCATACTTCTAGAAAAACTATTATTATGTTAAAATAAGTAAAATCCATTTCGGAGATTATGATGGGTAAAGGATCTAAAGCAGTTCCTGATTGGGCAGGGAAGACTGTAATAACAAAATATTTATATAAGACTATCCGGATGTTAAAAAACGAAGGATTAAGTCAAACTCTTTTTGCGGCACGTTATGTCACGGGCCGTTATTTTAAGTTGAAAGCGATAAAGAAGGAGTTCTATCTCTCACGGGATATGAGAACACAGCAAGAAAATAAAGTTTTTCCATATATGCCATTAATCAGCATCATTGTTCCGGTATATAACACTGATGTTAGATTACTTAAAGAGATGATTGAATCTGTAATTGCACAATCATATAAAGAGTGGGAACTGTGTTTAGCTGATGGTAGTGATTCAGAGCATGATTATGTCGGTCAAATTATTGCTGATTATGCTTCAGATGACAAACGTATAAAATATTTGAAGCTAGAAAAAAATCTAGGGATTTCTGGAAATACAAATGCATCGATTGGGATGTCTTCTGGAGATTACATAGCATTGTTGGACAATGATGATTTGCTGAGCCAGGGAGCATTATATGAGGTAGTTAATGCCATAAATGAAACTAATGCAGATTTTCTATATTCTGATGAAGCTACATTCAACATTAAGCCCAGTGACAGTGATAGTATGCACTTTAAACCGGATTTTTCCCCTGATTATTTACGTGCGCTGAACTATATTTGTCACCTTTCTGTTATTAAAAAATCCTTAGCGCTTGAAGTAGGATTATATGATCCAAACTATGATGGAAGTCAAGATTATGACTTTACTTTTCGTGTAACTGAAAAAGCAAACAGAATATACCATATTTCTAAACCATTATATTATTGGCGAATACATGCTGGTTCAGTAGCGGACGATATTTCTGCAAAGCCTTATGCTTATGATGCTGCAAAAAGAGCAGTAGAATCTCATCTAAAAAGAGTAGGTCTTTCAGGAAAAGTAGTTTATTCGCGAGCAGTTCCTGCTATGAGAGTAATATATGATATTCAAAATGATCCGCTTGTATCGATTATCATCCCAACTTGTGACCATGTGGATCTGCTAAAGCAATGCCTTGATTCAATCATTCAACTTTCGACATATAACAATTATGAGATCGTAATATGTGAGAACAACAGCAAAGACCCCAAGACGTTTGAATATTATGACAGTATTCGAAACAACGATAAAATAAAAATAATAAAATTTGAAGGTGCGTTCAATTTTTCCAGAATAAACAATTTTGCAAGACAATATGCGCAAGGAGAACACCTGTTATTTTTAAATAATGATGTAAAAATTATTACTCCTGACTGGATTGAAGAGATGCTGATGTTTACTCAGCGCCAGGATGTTGGGGCATGTGGAATCAAACTGTTATATCCAGATGATACGGTTCAACACGGTGGTATAGCTATGGGAATCTGCGGTTGTGCAGCAAACCTGTGCCCGCTTTATCCTCGTGAACATGAGGGTTATATGAGTCGTTTAGCTGTTGCCTCCAATATGTCAGCCTGTACTGCTGCATGCCTAATGGTCACAGCTTCAGATTTTGATGAGGTTGGCGGTTTTGATGAGGAACTTGCTGTCTCTTTCAATGATGTTGATCTTTGCCTTAAACTACGTAAAATCGGACGGCTTATAGTGTTCAATCCTGTCGCTGAAGCTTATCATTTTGAATCTCGTTCAAGAGGATATGACAAAAAGGGTGAAAAGAAAAAGAGAATGGATAATGAAAAGGAAATCCTCTTCCATAAATGGCCTGACTATTATAAAGAAGGCGGTGATCCTTATTATAACCGAAACTTTGGCAAGAACAGCATTTCGTATGATGCCTGATAAGTTGTGCATTACAATCTGATGATGTAAAATTGATAGGATAGATTAGTATATCAAAAGAGGCTTATATATGAATTCTCAAGATAACGGAAATTTCTTTTCAAAGCACAGAAGACTGCTCCTTGTTCTATTTGATATTGGGGTTGTTCTTCTTGCATATCTAGGAACGTGGGCTCTTATTTCCGGAAGAGAATCATTGACTGAATATCGCAGCTTGCTTTTTTCTAGCTGCGTTTTATTCGTGCTGTGTTTTGTTACAGTATATGAGTTAATGGGATTATATGACAGCCTGTGGAATTTTGCTGAATTATACGAGTTTTTTAGGTGTGCGCTTGGTTCAGTTATTGCTATTACAGCATTTTTAGTGATTACCTTGTTTATTTACAAGGAGAGAAGAGTTCCTATATCTGTGTATATTATGTCTTCGCTTTTCTCGGCATCACTAACTCTTTATACACGTTTAACATACAGAATGATTAGAAACACCACTGCAAACAGGGGTGACGAAAAAAGAAGAGTAATGCTCATAGGAGCTGGAAATGCTGCTTCTACACTTATGCATGAATTGTTCAGGGATCCAAATAATAATTACAACGTTATTTGTGCTGTAGATGATGACCCTAATAAGCAGGGAAGGACCATGATGGGAGTTAAGATCATGGGAACCACCAATGATATTCCTGCTTTAGTAACTCAATGTGAGATAGATACATTATTGTTGGCTATGCCTTCGGCAGACGAAGTCGAGAAACAAAGAATACTTAAGATATGTTCTCAAACAAAGTGCAATATGAGAACTCTCCCTGATATCTGCAAATTGATTTCAGATGGGAAAGAGCTGCTTGAACGTGTTCGAGACGTAAAAATGGAGGATCTCTTAGGCCG
>JAEIGA010006564.1_pt1 | contig 17717 bp, 16 predicted proteins | sample 9270691 | NCBI WGS metagenome assembly JAEIGA01 (sample SAMN17057246, study PRJNA624740) | gut metagenome | biome: biome; isolation source: fecal sample | host: Bos grunniens | place: China: Xizang | collected 2019 | reverse complement strand
GGCATTTCATCCTCGGGTGTACCAAAGGCCATATCGAGATTAAACTCGCTCTGGCGGGCCTCACGCGAAATCACGGCAGGTGCCGGCGCAGGAGCGGGTTCCGGTGCGGGAATAGGTTCCCATACCGGCAAGGGCTCCTCAACAGGCTCTGGGGCGGCCTCTGCCGCCGGGGCCGGCTCCTCTGCTGGCAGCGTCATATCCTCCTCCGGTTCAAGCAGCGGTTCTCCGCCATCCTCATCCTCTGCGTCTTCCGGAAGAGCCGTGGTCTCCTCTACCGGGGAAACATCCTCCACGCTATCTGCCCCCCCTTCGAAAGCAGTCTCCGGTTCCTCTGCAGCCAGAAGAGCAGCCTCATTATCAGCCTGAATGGCAGCCTGCATTTCACGATAATCCACGGAAGCAATGATGCTCACGCGCAGTTCCTCGCCCAGCCGGGCCTTGACAGCTGCGCCGAAGAATATATTCACATCTTCGCTCCCGAGCCCCTCGCGCACGATCTCCATAGCCACCCGGAGTTCGGCAAGGGACATGTTATTGCCACCCGCAATGTGCACGATGACTGTGCGTGCATGCCGGAGGGCGTGGTGGTAGGCCACCAGGGGGGATTCCAGAGCCGCACGGGCGGCCTCTTCTGCGCGGTTGGGGCCATAGGCCTTCCCTGCGCCATAAATGCAACGGGAGTCGTTGTTGTCCAGCGCTGTCACCAGTTCATCGAGCCCGATATTGATGATGCCGGGGGAGTTCGCCAGCAGCGGCACAGAGGCCGTCGCCTGGGAGAGGAGCGCATTGGCTTCCTCAAACACCGCCTGAGCCCCGGTGCGGCTCCGGAACAGGTCTTCCATGTAGTCATTCTCGAAGCAGAATACAATATCGGAAATGGATGCTATTTCTTCCAGTGCCTTATCCGCCTGACAACGGCGGCGGGCACCTTCAAAGCTGAACGGCATCACCACCACGGACACCAGAAACAGCCCGGCCTCCTTAGCCTTGCGGGCCAGCACAGGAGCTACGCCGGACCCCGTACCACCACCCAGACCGACCACCATAACCAGCAGGCGGGAACCCCGCAGCAAGCCATCAATCTGGTCGTTGCTTTCCTCAATAGCCAGGCGGGCTACCTCCGGATCACCACCGGAGCCCAGACCATGATTCAGCCCGGCACCGAGCTGAACAAATTCCACATTGCCGCATTCGCGCCCCAGGCGCTCATCAAGCGACATGATGCAAAGGCGCACATTTTCAGCGCTGGAGCCACTGAAACGCTGCAGAATGCTGGCACCGGCACCGCCAAGACCAACGATGACGATACCATCTTCTTTCCGGGTGGTTGTCTGGTAGGGAAGCATGGTAGAGAAGTAAGCTGGATGAATAAAAGGATTAACGGCCGCCGCGCAGCCAGCCCAGGAAGCGCTTGAGCATGTTGCCATCCTGGGGATTGATGGCATCATCATCGTATCTCTGAGCATAGCGGATAAGACCGATAGCCGTGCAGTAACGCGGGTCTGCCAGATAGGAATGATTGTGCCCGGGAGGAAGGGGCGCAGGCTGATGCACTGGCATACCACCGAAAATGTACCGGCAGAGGCCATCCAGCCCGCGCATGAAACTGGTACCACCGCTCAAGTAGATTCCCATGCCGGAGTTGAGCATTTCCGAGGGGATGCGGTCACGCACCTGAAGCAGCATAGCGGCCAGAGTATTACGGATAATGCGGTTGAGCTGCCCACGCTCAATGGAAACATCGTGCATGCCAAGATCGCTCTTGTATTGAGCCAGGGAATGATCCTTAATATCACCAAATGCATTGCCTTCGGTGCGCTTGAGCACTTCTGCGGCCTTGAAGCTCACCCTCTGGTCGGTCTGGCTTACAATTTCCATGTTGATATTGTTGCCACCCATCGGAATGCAGCCAGAGGCCACGACATCGCCCCCCTTATAGCAGATGAAGTCTGTTGTGCCACCGCCAATATCAATCAGGAGCGCTCCGCTATCTTTCTGCTGGCGGGTCAGCACCATCTGGGCTGTTGCCAGCGGCGCAAACACCAGGTCCTCTACATCCAGCGGCACCTGGCGCACGCACAGCAGCGAGTTCTGCAGGCGGGAGCGAATGCCATGCATGATGTGGCAATTCACATCAATCGTGCGGCCATTGAGACCGGCAGGATGCCGGGTGGGCTCACCGCCATCAATGGAGAAACCACCCAGTTCCTTGTTGATGCAGAAGCGTTCCTTGGACAGCTCCGGCTTCGATGCCTTCTCCTTGGCAGCATAGACATGCTCGTCCTCGATGATGTGTTCATTATCATGCAGGCGGAAATAGCCCACATTATTCTCACCCACAATGTGTTCACCCGTAACAGAAAGAAACACGTTGAGAATATCCACATCGGCATGGTCCTGGGCGAGCTGCCAGGCATCGCATACGCACTGGCGGGCCATGCTCAGATCCACCACCTCTCCTTTACGCACACCAGCGCTCTTCACCTCACCGATACCGATGATGGTGGCGGTAGCATCAGGGCGGATTTCACCCACTACCATACAGGTCTTTGTGGTGCCGATTTCAAGGCCTACAAGGATTTTGGATTGTGCCATATGGAAATTGAAATGTTACAAAGTAAAACAGGAAAATTTTCTCTACTCGGAGTATAGCACATTAGCCGCAGACTGGCGCGGGAAATGCGCGTCATAAGTTCAGGGGCGCGATAATTCCCGCTCGCAGGCATCCGGCGCAGGCATGATGATAGGGCGTAAGCTCACCGTTTCTTCCGAATATGACTCTGACGGCACGAAAAGGAACCCGGGCTTCCTGTTGCGGACTTCATAAGAAGTAGCACGGAACATGGGCAGAACCTGGTCCGTACTGGGGTCATACGCCTTACGCCCGGTGTACTCCCCCTTTACGATGTACTCCACGTTCTGATCTGTGCCGAAAACGGCATCCGGCAGGGGGTCCTCCGGGCCACGGTCGGGGGTTCGCACCAGCGATTCATCCATCATCACCAGTCTGGCTTCGCGCCAGCTCTGCCCCGGCTCGCGCAGATACCCCCAGAAACGACAGAGCGGGATGTGATACCGGCGACCAATGTAGTAGTCCCCCTTTTCCTCCTGGGCAATGGCCGCTTCACGCTCGCGGAGCGCCTCGCAATCGGAACGCAGGGAATGACACTGAGTCAATACCATGCAGGCAATCAGAGCAACGACTGTTTTCTTATACATGACCACACACCTTTTCTACCCCATTGCCCCCACACGGTCAAGCCTAATCTACACACGCATGGAATCCCTGTCAGCGCGCCATTATTTCCTTGACACCCACAGAGCGCATCCCTATACTCCGCGTGGGTGCGTCATGGCAGCATGAAGCCCGATTGCCCCAAGGCAGCATGGCACAAGAACGGTTCATTCCCCTGAAAAGGAGGACTGGCCAGGCAGCCGGAAGGGCACGCACCTTATCACCCGTATCCCAATACACTTTTCACATGATGCAAATTTTTAAGAAAATCGCCCGTCTTTTCTCGTATGATATCGGGATTGACCTGGGCACAGCCAATACCCTGGTCTACATTAAGGACCAAGGCATTGTGCTGCGTGAACCTTCCGTTGTTGCCATGAAAGGCGACAAGGTGAAGGCCGTGGGCGAGGAAGCCAAGCGCATGGTGGGCCGAACCCCCGGCAGCGTGGTGGCTATCCGACCGCTCAAAGAAGGCGTTATTGCCGATTTCGAAGTGGCGCACAACATGCTGCGCTACTTTATCAAGCGTGCCTGCCAGAGCCGCAGCATCCGCGGGCCGCGTATCCTGATTGCCCACCCCTCCGGCATTACAGAGGTGGAACGTCACGCCATCGAGGAATCCGCCTATGAGGCGGGTGCCATCAAGGTGCAACTCATTGAAGAGCCAATGGCTGCAGCCATCGGCGTGGGGCTTCCCGTAACCGAGCCTGTAGGCAGCATGATTGTTGACATTGGCGGCGGCACGACCGAGGTGGCCATCATTTCCCTTTCGGGTATCGTTTACAGCCAATCTGAAAAGTGCGGTGGCGATGCCCTGGACGAAACCATCACCCGCCACATGCTGGCTGCCCACAATTTGCTGGTGGGTCCCCGCACGGCGGAGGATATCAAAATCCGCGTCGGCTCTGCCCACCCCCTGCAGCAGGAACTGCAGATGGAGGTGAAGGGGCGCGACCGCGGCACCGGTCTGCCCAAGACCGTTACCGTGCGCTCCGAAGAGATTCGCGAAGCGCTGCAGGATAAGCTCGATGTCATTGTGAGCGCCATTCGCCAGACGCTGGACCACTGCCCGCCTGAGCTGGCCAGCGACCTGTACGACCGCGGTATCACCGTGGCCGGCGGCGGCGCCCTGCTGCGTGGGCTGAGCGACCTGCTGCATGAGCAGACAGGTCTGCCCATCATGATTTCTGAAGACCCGCTGAGCGCTGTTGCAGAAGGCACAGGCAAGTATCTTCAGGAGAACGATGACGTCTTTGAAGAGGAGTAAAGCCCCCGCTGAATTACCAACGGAAGAGCGGTTTTCCACTCCCCAAGGCATCCTACCACCGGCATGGCACCGCACCACTTGCGGGGCCGCTGCATGGCCTGCTGATGCAGAAGCGCAAACGCTCTCCCCTCTCTCCCCGGATACAGACGCGAGTTTACCAGGTAAAAACAACTCCAACCTCAACCAAAAACTTTGTCTTTTATTTCCAAAATGATTAATACAGTCAAACACTTCCTCGGGTTCGGCCAGTGCAACCCCAGGGAGGGAACCACCATCGTCATCAACTCAGAAAAACTGGAACGCCGTGTCGCTTTGCTTGAGGACGGCGTGCTGGAGGAATACAGCATTGAGCGTGAAGGCGAAGATAATATCGTCGGCGGCATTTTCAAGGGCCGCGTCAAGAACATTGAGCCGGGGCTCAAGGCCATGTTCGTTGACATCGGATACGAAAAAAATGCTTTCCTGCACTTCTGGGATGCCCTTCCCCTGGCGCTCGATTCCTCGCTGGAGGAAATCCAGCGCGAAGGCCGTCCCCGCAAGAAGCAGAAGAAGATCACCAGCAAGGATATTCCGGATATCTACCCCATCGGTTCCGAGATTATGGTGCAGGTGACCAAGGGGCCGATTTCGTCCAAAGGGCCGCGCGTTACCACGAATATCTCCCTGGCCGGACGCTATATCGTGCTTATGCCTTTCACCGACCAGTTCGGTATCTCCCGCAAGATTGATGACCCCAAGGAACGCCAGCGTCTGCGCCAGATTGTGCAGAAACTCAACGTGCCGGAAGGCATGGGCATCATTATGCGTACGGTGGCGCAGGGCCAGCGTTTCCGCCACTTTGTGCGCGACCTTGCCATGCTGCTGACCCAGTGGCGCGAGGTGGAAGAGAAATTTGCCACCAATCCTGCTCCCATGTGCGTGTACCGCGAGCCCGACCTCATCGAGCGCACCGCCCGCGATTTCCTGACGGACAATGTGGACAACATTGTGTGCGACAACCTGGAGACCACCCAGCGCATGCAGGAGATTGCAGGCAAGATTTCCCGCCGCTCCAAGCGCCACATCCAGTACCACCAGTACCGCCAGCCCATCTTCGAGGAACTGGGCATTGAAAAACAGATCAACGAGGCCTTCCAGCGCCAGGTGCTACTGCCCTGCGGCGGTTATCTGGTGATTGATGAGACGGAGGCGCTCATCGCCATCGATATCAACACCGGCCGCAACAAGGGCAATAAGGACCTCGATAAGACAATTCTGGAAACCAACCTGGAATCTGCCCGCGAGATTGCCCGCCAGCTGCGCCTGCGTAATATCGGCGGCCTCGTGGTGGTAGACTTCATCGACATGCGCCACCGCAAGGACCAGCTGGCCGTATACAAGGCCATGAAGGACGCCCTCAAGCGCGACAAGGCCAAGACTCAGGTGATGCAGATTACCCCCATCGGGCTCATGGAAATGACGCGCCAGCGCATCAATGAATCGCTGCTGGACTACGTGAACGACCACTGCCCGTACTGCCACGGCCGAGGCCGAGTGAAGAGCGTGATGACTATGAGCGTGGAAATCCAGCGCCAGCTGAAAGCCACCATCATGCGTTACCGTGAGAATGTGGGAGATATGATAGTTGTGGTGAACAGCGATGTGCTCAGCCGCTTCAAGAACGAGGATGCCAAGCTCCTCATGGAGCTGGAGCGCCAGTGTGCCGGCCGCCTCATCTTCCGCAGCGACCCCTCCATCCACCGCGAAGCCTTCGCCATTCTGAACCCGGCCAATAACAACAAGCCGCTGTTCCAGATTAACATGTAACCCCCTTCCCCAGCGGCGCGCCCTGCTCTGAAACAGGACGCGCCGCCTTTCTCTTTGTCCTCTCCATGAAAAAGAAGATACTCTTTATCATGCACCTGCCTCCTCCCGTACATGGACAAAGTATGGTGTGCAACCAGATACACAAAAATGAGGTAATCAATAGGGAATTCGATTGCCGCTATGTAAATCTATCTGCTTCTCGCTCATCCGATGAGGTCAGCAGCTATGGGCTGTTCCAGGTAATCACCAAGTTGTGCCGCCTTGCCGGCTCTTTTCTCAACACTTTCTGGCAACTGGTTGTCTTCCGTCCGAGAACATGTTATCTGACCATCACCTGCCATGGTGTTCCTTTTTTGAAAGACGCGCCTTTCGTCCTGCTGTGCAAACTCTTTGGCTGCCGCATTGTGCTGCACCAGCACAGCAAGGGAATGTCTACATGCTCCTGCAAACCAGTATACCGCTGGCTCCTCCCCTTGGTTTACCGCAACACTACCGTCATCCTGCTCTCCTGGCGATTGTATGATGACGTAGCAGACGTTGTGAAACGCGAACAAGTCAAAATCTGTCCCAATGGTCTGTAATCCAGAGAAATTTCAATTCATATTCATTGGAAATCTTCTCCTTATGAAAGGAGTTATGGTACTTTTAGATGCGTGCAGCATACTGAAAAGCGATCAATACGATTTCCTTTGCCATATTGTAGGAGCCCCGACAAACGACTTATCTCTTGATAAGCTTCATGAATATATTCACGCTAAATCCCTGAACGATTACGTGCATATTCATGGGCCGTTATATGGAAAGGACAAAACAGCTATACTTCAGAAATCCAACGCCATGGCCTTTCCAACGCTGGATGATTGCTTCCCATTGGTAGTTTTAGAAGCCATGCAGAATGCTCTCCCTGTTATTGCATCCAATGAAGGAGCTATACCAGACATGGTACTTGATGGCGTTACCGGTATTCTCATCAGCAAAGGAAACGCAGAAGAACTGGCAAATGCCATGAAAAGGCTCATAACACACCCCGCCACAGCCAGACGCATGGGAGAAGACGGGCGCGCTCGTGTTCTGGAATCTTTCTCGCAACAAGCTTTTATTTCCACCCTGTGCGATATCCTGCGTATTGCCTCAAAATAAAATCGAACCCAAGGGGGTGGTTGCCTCAAAATTAATCGAACCTTAGGGTACTCGTTTTTCGAACCAATCAAGCGCAAAGTCACCTTGATGCCCAACACCCTAGCAGGGTGGGTTTGGGAGGGGCGGCAATGAGCCCCTCCCTTACTGCTGCCGCTGGGTTAATAGCGTGGCTGTTTCTTTGGAGTATTGCCCTATTTTATCAGGCTTTCGTTGCGGACGATGAAAATCTCTGACCTTGTGCTCACGCACTCTCAATTCAATGAAGGTCGCATTCATCACTATGTTCCCACAGCCCGGGTTTCCCGGATCGGCATCGGCTTTGACCATGCTCTACCAGAGCCTTCCTCCGGCGAAAAGAAGAAGGACATCCTGACCTTCGCCTCTACCTACCCGCATAAATGCACCAAACTCACCATAGAGCGCATTCAGGCATGGCTCGTCCAGCGTGAGGATGCAGATGATGTCCGCATTCACATTGTGGGTACTCTGCCGGAAGACTGCTCCTTACCCGGCAGCAACTGGATTCATTATGAACGCATGCCATACCAGCAACTCATGGCATTACTGAGGGAGAAATGCAGTTTGGCCGTCTACATTTCCGAGTATGAAAGCTACGGCATGCCGCCGGTTGAGTGCCTGCTCAACGGGGTTCCCTGCATTGCGTCTGACTTCCCCTCCATCCGCGAGAATATCCCTCATCAGTATATATTCGACAAATCAGACGAAGCCTCATTTATTGAAGTTGCCAATGCCACGTATGACCAGACGATTCCCTTTACCTGCCCGGAATACCCGGATTGGAACCAAGTGGCCAATTTGTGCATAAAAGCCATGCAAGGCCATTGATGCGAGGGGCATGAATAGCGCAGAACATGGCTCTGCAATCAGACAGCAAGCTAATGCCGGCGTCATGAATCCGGGTTAGTGACAGGCAGAGCATTGCTGTCCCTGGAAAATGCCGCCCAGCATTCAGTAAGAAACAATCTGCTTCAATATTTCCATTGAATGAGCGCGGACTTCATCCATTTGCTGCATGTTCGAAGAAGAGGGTTGCACTATGCAGAGCTCTCTTGACGGGCAATCCGGGAAGGGCTTCCGATGTGGCGTGACTCCAAAATATGTGAACAATGAATCCAGGCGACTGTTTGCCTGAGTTGCCTGTTTTGCATCAGCAAGGAGAATATGAGACTCCTTCTGGAAATTCAGGCCAAATGCAGAACCATGGAATGAAGTTGTAACTAATGCTTTTGCATTTCTGATAAGCCATACAAACTCCGCCGGGCCTACCCCTCTCAGCGCGAGGCCCTTCTCTGAACACACCTTCCCCACGACAGGCGGCTGAATCGTGTATAAAGCACAATTCTTACTACGAGCCAAATCCTTTGCGTAGTTCATGAGTTCCTTTCCACCTCCTACGCTGTATACCAGAACGTAATCTTTCTGTGGCAAGGGCACAGGATTCTCTACCTCTTTCCAGTCATCCGCAGTCATCAGCAACACCGGGTCACATACAGCATGCGCTTCTTTCGACAAGAGAGAAGATAAATATCTTGCCCCTTCATGCTCACGCAGGCTGAGAATGGTGAAATCTGACAGGCGTTTCTTGTATATGGCAGCCAGTTCATCGCATATCTCCAATATGCCTATACTTGATGCATACGAACATTTTCTCTTACCCTTCTCAACAAAATCAAGCAGAAAGCTCTGGTCGAAAGTAGCAACCTTACCGGTCGTAATCCGGGGATTCCATATCTGATCGCTGCCGGCAATGAAAGCCGAATACCGGGAATTGGCCTTCTGCAGCTCCCTGGTGGTATAGTACGTTTCCTGAGATATGGGCAGCATCTGCTGGCGGAACCGGGCAAAAGCCTTATACGTACTTCTATCCCGCAGGAAGCGATGGTGCAGCAGGGCAAGGAATGTCTTGAGATTTTTCCCCCAGCGTACAGGCCAATGATACAGTTTTTCCAACGAGCGGCTACGATAGTCCACAATCTCTGCCTTATGCCCCAGCCGGTTGTTGATAACATGAGCAAGAGCATACGACTGCAGCATCGCGCCATAATTATTGGCCCGGTGTGTAGTAAGAATCCCTGTCTTTCTGGTTGTTTCAGTCCCTGCAGTCATTGATGTCGGAAATCTCAATTTAATGATAACGAATGAGGTTATTTGCAGCTTGGGGCGTTATCTCCCGATAACGCCACCGTGCACGTTCAATCTATCAAATTATGGCGATTTTTCAAGATAAATCAGGAATAAAGAATGCCTATCTCAAAGTTTTTTCACAAGCACAAGCAAAAGCTTCATCTCCCCAGGTTAAAACAGGGAATACGAGAGGATGAATTCTCCCACTTACAAACCTCATACACTCAAAAGAGCCTTTACACTTGTCACAAGCCGCAACTGAATAACCTTACCACAGCATTGCTGCTTCTTCCTGCTAATTTACCCCTTCCCCCATCCGGGTATTTTTGTCTTGCCAACAGCCTGTAGAAAAGATAGACTTAACTGCGTCCGAAAACATCGGGAATTTACCACTCCAATAATAAAATCACCATTTCATTCTATGCTTGATAAGTTGCCAGGCTTCAAATTAGCAAAAAAAATTCTTGGCCCGATTAAGTGGAAGTGGAAAGCCAGGTCCATCATAAAGGACCGCATTCTGCACGAGCAGCAGTACTACGTGCGGCATTGCATGGATACAAAGAAATCACCGAAGGGAGAAGATGCCAGATTGGTGGCTATGTATCATGTCATTGAGAAAGGCCTGACCATGCCTCAACGCCGATTAGGGTTCGGACAACCTATGGTAATGGCCATTCTGGCGCAGATAGAGCTGGTTCTATCTCTGCATGAACGCAGAAGCACCGCCGCCTGTGACCATGCAAAATCCGTGCTGGCCGAGTACTACGAAATACATCGCAATCACGAGGGGATTCTCAAACCTGAAGTTGAGGAAGCATTGAAACTCCTGCTGGCTGATAATCAAGTCTCCGTTTCCAATCAATCAGAAACCACGGCAAAAGAATACTGGAGTCACTTGAATTCCAATTTTGAGGATTTTTCTGCGTCCCGGCACAGCCTGAGAAGCTTCAGCTCCACCCCCGTATCAGAAGAACAGATTCGTGCAGCAGTCAGCCTTGCCAACAATGCACCCTCCGCCTGCAATCGTCAGCCCTGCAAGGTGTATTGTGTGGAACACGGCAAAACCATGGACAGACTGCTCGAAATTCAAGGAGGCAATCGTGGTTTTGGTCACTTGGCCGACAAACTGATTGTGCTCACATGCAATCGGAGTTGTTTCATGACATCAGAGTTCTTTTCTCTGTATGTGAATGGTGGCATCTATCTGATGAATCTTGTATATTCCCTGCATTTCAACAAGGTCGGCACCTGCATTTTGAACTGGACTCCGGACGGCATTCATGATGACGAAGCCCACAAACTCATTGATATACCTGAAGAAGAAACAATCATCGCATTAGTGGCATGCGGGTCGACTCCCGAAGAATTCCACATGGCTCTTTCCCCCAGGAAATCAACAGAAGAAACCTTGCTGTTCAAAAAATAAAGTGCGACTTTGAAAATCAGGAAAAGCGTAGCAATTCGTGCCAGCATGATGGGTTGTTCGATGAAGGACACCTGTTCCGGAAACTACATCAGATACATTTCCTGAGACCACCTCAGGAATACAAAACCGGTCATTTATACTACCTGCGGATTTGAAACAGCTCCCCGCATGGTGTTTTTCTCTTGCGTTAAGGTGAATCATCATGTAGAATACGTGTACTATGAACAGACTCGCAGGTAAAACCGCTATTGTGACAGGGGCTGGCCGCGGCATTGGCCAGGCCATTGCCCACAGCTTCGCAGCAGAAGGCGCCAAGGTCATTCTCATTTCCCGCAATCCCGGCTCCTGCGGCAGTGCTGCAGATGCCATCAACGCCGAGTTCCCGGACAGCTGCAAAGCTTTCCCCTGTGATGTAGCTGATGCTGCAGCCGTGGAAACCTGCATCAAGGACATCCTGGCTGTATACCCGGCCATCGACATTCTGGTCAACAACGCCGGCATCACCAAGGACGGCCTGCTCATGCGTATGAAGGAAAGCGACTGGGATGATGTGCTGACCACAAACCTCAAGAGCGTATTCCTCTTCGTAAAAGCCTTGCAGCGTACGCTCATGAAGAGCCCGGCCGGCCGCATCATCAACATTTCCTCCATCGTTGGCCTTACTGGCAATGTGGGCCAGAGCAACTATTCTGCATCCAAGGCAGGCGTCATTGGTTTCACCAAGTCTATGGCTCAGGAAATTGCCAGCCGCAAGGTAACCGTCAACGCCATTGCCCCCGGCTTCATCTCCACTGATATGACCGATGCCATCCCCGAGAAGGCCCGCGAGGCTCTGCTTTCCCGCATCCCCCTGGCAGACCTCGGCAAGCCGGAAGACATCGCCCACGCCGCCACCTTCCTCGCCTCCGACGAAGCCCGTTACATCACTGGCCAAGTACTGGTAGTCGATGGCGGCATGACGATGTAAAAGCCCCCCCCCGCAACCTCACAGCAACGGGAGTATAACTCATTATACTCCCGTTCTCTTTTATCCATGTTCCCCGGATACATCAAATAGAGTTGACATTCATTCCTCAGACCACTAGTATAGCCGGAGGATACAGTATTCCACGATGGACTTGCAGCAAAACGAGAAACACATGCTATTATCGATGGGCAGCTGGCGAATTACCGACACTATGATATGGTGCCAAATATAGAGCAGATTCTTAATTCCAAATTAGATAATGCGTAACACACCTAAGAAAGCCATCAGAAAAGGTTTGAAGCAACTTATACTGTATGGCATTATTGGCTCTGCTGCCGCTAGTATTGATTTTGCTCTTTTCCATATTCTCATCCTCTGTTCTGATATATACTATATCGTAGCAAACTGCATATCAGTTCTGACAGGCATCCTGCTCAGCTTCAGTTTAAATCGTTCAATCACGTTCAAGGTAACAGACAAAATACATTTTCGCCTCGGGCTTTTTTTCACTTGTGGCATGCTGGGCCTTGCTCTCAGCAATACCATTCTCTGGATCGGAATAGAATATTCCCATTTCAACGAAACAGTCACCAAAATTACATCTATTTTCATTGTAGCCCTTTTTCAATTTCTTTTCAATAAACTCATTACTTTCAAATCATCCACCTGAAATGGAAAAGATTTACTTTGTTATGCCAACTTATAATGAATCCGAAAATATAGAGGATTCGATAAGAGAGTGGTATACTGTTATTGAAAAAATCAACACAGAATATGATGTTGAGGCACATCTGGTCATCGCTGACGATGGAAGCAAGGATGATACTTTCGAAAAAATGCAGGCTCTTTCGGCTTCCGGGCTATATCCGTCATTCACCCCCCTTACCAAGGAAAACGGCGGTCATGGACAAACCCTTCTTTTTCTCTATCAATACGCTCTTGACAATGGGGCAGATTACGTTTTTCAGACAGATAGCGATGGTCAGACCAAATCTGAGGATTTCTGGCAGTTGTTCGACAATCGGCATCAATACGATTTTCTGATTGGACACCGGAAAAGCCGCCAGGATGGATTCGCCCGCATCCTGGTAACCCACACGCTGAGACTGATTGTCCGGCTCATCTTCAAAACATGGGTAACAGATGCCAACGCTCCATTCCGTTTGATGCAGAGAGACAGGCTTCAATCCATCATGGATATCATACCCAGCAATTATTTCTTATGCAACGTAGCCATTAGCGCTATCGCAAAAAAATGGGGATACAGAGTTGCCTTTTACCCCATTACTTTCAAGCCTCGCCAAGGCGGAATAAATTCAATGAATTTGCTCCGCATTATGAAAATAGGATTCAAGGCATTGTCAGATTTTAGAACAATCAATGCCATGTCCAGAAAGAGTCCTGCAAATTAAGCAACAGTTGAAACATCGCCATTGTTTTAAGTCAGAATGTATAGGAAGCTAATCAACCAATACGCATGGCTTATATCAGCCATCCTTGTCTTCTTCTTTTCCTGGAATGCACAAAGCCTGTGGATTGATGAATGCTGCATGATGATGAGCGCAGCCCAGGAGACATTCGGCGGCGTATGGACAAAAGCAACGGATATTGGGGGAAGCGATACTCAGATGGCTTTCTATCTTTATCTCCTGCACATTTGGACAAAACTGATTGCAGCAGATACGGAGCTTATATTCAGAACATTTAACATTATATGGGTTCTGCTGACCGCGTGGTTCTTAAGAAAGGAGCCCAAAGTATTGCTCATTGTTCTGATTTCTCCGTTTTTCATCTATTACGCTAATGAGCTGAGGCCCTATATCATGCAGATTGCGGCTGCTTGTGCCGCCACCATGTTCCTGTACAAAAGAAGTCTGGGGGATAAACAAAGCTATGTCTATGGATTCGGGCTACTCTTTTTACTGTGTACCACCAGCCTGAGTTCTGTCGCCTGGTGTATCGGTTTTCTTGCAGCCTGGATTATTCTGGATGGCAAGCATTTCTGGTCAAAGAACATGTTAAAAGCGTTGTCCTGCTGGAGCATTCCCTTCATAGCACTGGGAAGCTACTATCTCTATACCTTGTTAATAGGTGCCAGAGCGACTCATATCAAGTCAAATTTCATTGTCAACATTGCCGCCTCGGTGTATGAATTGTTCGGTTTGACCGGATTAGGCCCCGCCCGGGGAGAACTGAGAACCTGCACACAAATTGAACATATCCTTCAGAAAAGAGAATTATTGCTCCCCTCATTTGCAGGGGTGATCATAGGCATCATTCTCATATGGGGCGCATACAAATGGTACAAGCAGGCATCTAGAGCCCTGCCCTTAGCCCTGATGGCTTTACTCATACTGCCGTTAGGCATTTTTTCCTACGCATCCGGCATGATGGATTTCAGATTTTCAGGAAGGCATCTTGCGCCTGTATTCCCGGTAGTGTGTATCATGATTTCTCTGGGAGTAAAATGGAGCAGGCAAAACGTAGTCCAGAGCATTTTAAGCACGATTCTTGTATGCCTCTGGGTAACCAGCGCCATCCGCATCCGGTTTGACGACACCTATGCGCGAGAAGATTACCGGGGAGCTGTGGCATATTGTCAAGCAAAGAAAGCCTCCGGGGAACAGGTTCTACTGTTGTGCGATCATTTCGGCAAGCACTATTACGGCTGGCAGAATAGTATCGCCTCCGAGGATTGGAGTCAATGCCAGGTCATTGCCGTATCCAGACCAGAGAATTATAAAACCCTCATTACAGAAATAGAAGATTCGCACCTGTACCAGAAACGCAAACTGTGCCCTGCTTTCTGGGTATATGAGCGGATTTCCCCTGCCAACGAGTGTTCATGAGTTCTCCATCTCACTGATTAGCTCTCCAAATGACTATAAAAGGAGCGCCGGAGGAATCCAGCAGCTGCTTCTTTACATGCAATTTCAACCTCTTTACTCCTCTGAAACAGAGCGGCATCCCCAATGCGCCGTAGGATGCTTAATCTTCTTCTGCGTACGTGTTGACTCAGCGCCAGTATAAAGGGAATATCCGGTCGGAGCATGGCTGAGCCAATCATTGATACGCCTGCGTATGTTGCTGAGCATATTCATAAGTTTGCCGGCCCGCACCAGCAGACGCGGCAGTTTTTCCGATGCAATCTGCAGTTCATTCTGAGTCACATCTGTCCATGCAAGATTATTTCCAGTCACAGTAAACAGGCTGGAGATAAGCTCCTTACATACCTCTACTCTTACGCCATAATTCACCATTTCCCGATACATCACCATATCCGCAATTGAGCGGTATCTGGAATCAAAGCGAATGCCATGCTTACGGAACACCCCAACACAATGGAAACATGAACAAGTATTCAGCTCACATACCACCTGGCTGCTCAGGCGCCATGGACGAACTGGCCGCCGGTGGCATATATACCGCCCCTCTGCATCAACTATGATGAATGATGCCGCCAGCACATCAGCCTCAGGATGCGCCAGATGAGCTTCAGTAATGCCTTTAAGAGCTCCGGGCAGGTATTGTTCATCGCTGTTAAGATGAGCCGTTATACCGGCATCTGAGGGGATTTTCTCCCATGCTTTATTAAGGGCATCATACATACCGGCATCCTTGCCGCTTTCATAGGTAAAAGTATAGCCGGGCACAGATTCCCGCTCACGCTGCCAGGAGGCCAACCATTCCGGCGTGCCATCTGAAGAGCCTCCATCCTGCACATGATGATGCACCTCCACACCCTCCCCCACCTGGTCTGCAACAGAACGGATGCAACTTTGTAACCAGTTCAATGCATTAAAGGTGGGTGTGACAATATAAAATTTCATAACAGCCCCATCAGTATAACCAACCCCTGAGAAAAAGCAAGAAAAAAGCCCGCCGGGCACGGCTTGTAGCCAGCCCGGCGGAGCAAAGATACGTTTTATTGCGATGCTTTAGGCGAAGACACCCACAGCCTCGGCGGCGCAGGCAATCATGTAGTCGCGATTCAGCTTGGCAATGTTGTCCACGGAGATACCCTTCGGGCAAGCGGCTTCGCACTCGTACTGGTTGGTGCAGTTACCGAAGCCCAGAGCGTCCATCTGGCGCACCATGGCGAGCACACGCTTGTTCTTCTCCGGCTGGCCCTGGGGCAGCAGGTTAAGGTGAGCAGCCTTGGCAGAGGTGAAGAGCATGGCAGAGCTGTTCTTGCAGCTGGCCACACAGGCACCGCAGCCTACGCATGCAGCAGCGTCGAAAGCGGCATCGGCCGTCTTCTTGCGTACGGGCATGTTGTTGGCATTCGGGGCAGAACCGGTGCGGATATCCACAAAACCGCCGGCAGCAATGATGTTATCCAGAGCGGTACGATCCACCATAAGGTCACGCAGCAGCGGGAAAGCCTGAGCACGGAAGGGCTCAATCCAGATGGTGTCGCCATCCTTGAACTGGCGCATATGCAGCTGGCAGGTGGTCACCTTCTTGCCGCCGTGCGGCACACCGTTAATGGTGAGGGAGCACATACCGCAGATACCTTCGCGGCAGTCGTGGTCGAACACGATGGGTTCCTTGCCCTCGTGCACGAGCTCCTCGTTCACGATGTCAAGCATCTCAAGGAAAGAAGCCTCATCCGGGATGTTCTTAGCCTTGTAGGTTTCAATGCGGCCCTGAGCCTGAGCATTCTCCTGGCGCCAGACCTTGAGCGTAAGATTGAGATTAGCCATAATAATATAATCTAAGAGGTTGGAATGAGGTTATCTTTACTTGTAGGAACGGATAGCCAGGTGCACGGTGTCGAAGGTAAGGGGCTCCTTGTGCAGGACGGGCAGTTCGCCGGTGCCGGTGTATTCCCAGCAAGCCACGTAGGCGAAGTTCTCGTCGTCGCGCTTGGCTTCACCGTCGGCCAGCTGGTGCTCAAGACGGAAGTGAGCGCCGCAGGATTCCTCGCGGTTCAGAGCGTCGTAGCAGAGCACCTCGGCGAAATCGAGGAATGCAGCCACACGCCAGGCCTTTTCGAGTTCCTGGTTCACACCTTCGGTGCTGCCCACAACCTTCACGTTGGTCCAGAAGTCCTCGCGGATGGCGGGAATCTTCTCGATGGCGTCCATGAGGGATTCCTTGGTGCGGCCCATGCCTACGTCCTCCCACACGAGCTTGCCCAGCTCGCGGTGGATTTCGTCGGGGCTCTTGGTGCCCTGCACGTCCATCATCTTCTTGATACGGGCCTTCACAGCATCCTCAGCTTCCTTGAACTCGGGAGCAGCGGTGGTCACGCTGCCGGGCTTCTGGGTGGTCAGGTAGGTCGGCAGAGTGGCGGAAATTACGAAGTAGCCGTCGGAGAGGCCCTGCATGAGGGCGGAAGCACCCAGACGGTTGGCACCGTGGTCGGAGAAGTTAGCCTCACCGAGCACGTGCAGACCGGGGATGGAGGACATCAGGTTGTAGTCCACCCACAGACCACCCATGGTGTAGTGAGAAGCGGGATAAATCATCATCGGCTGCTCGTGGGGGTCCACGTCGGTAATCTCCTCGTACATTTCGAAGAGGTTGCCGTACTGGCCGTCAATCCACTCCTTGCCCATGCGGTTGATGGCGTCCTTGAAGTCAAGGAACACACCGCGGCCGGTGTTGGCTACGCCGCGCTCATCGTCGCAGGCTTCCTTGGCAGCACGGGAGGAGATGTCACGCGGAGCCAGGTTCCCGAAGGAGGGGTACTTGCGCTCCAGGTAGTAGTCGCGGTCGCCCTCAG
>JAEIGA010006563.1_pt1 | contig 17717 bp, 14 predicted proteins | sample 9270691 | NCBI WGS metagenome assembly JAEIGA01 (sample SAMN17057246, study PRJNA624740) | gut metagenome | biome: biome; isolation source: fecal sample | host: Bos grunniens | place: China: Xizang | collected 2019 | reverse complement strand
GTAAAAGTTGACACGGGAGGGTGTTGGCGTTCCGGCAGTAGGGTATTGGCGTCGCAACACCCGGGTCTTGACCGTAGCCACGGTAGGCCGTGGCTTTCCTAACACCCCGGTGTTGGCACGTCAACACCCGGGTCTTGTGGTGATCAACACCCGGGTCTTAGCCACATCAACACTCGGGTGTTGCGACGCAAAAAGGGGGGTGTTGGAACGCCACCGGTATATCATTGATTTTCAAGGGGTGTTTTTTAGAGACAACGGACAATAATATATTCCCTACATATATAATATGTATATACCCTATGGTTTCATACCCGACGTATAGACGTGCCGCGGCACGTCTATACCACGCGGCGGATTTCACGCGACGTATCCAACCCCTACATATATATAATATAATGTATATCTCCGCACTGTAGAGCACATCTCTTTATTTGATAGGTTCGTATTTTTTTTATAAGTTGTATAGATACGATTTTCGATATATTTCCGTTATACGCCTTATAGATTAGATAATTTATTTGTAATGAGAAATATTATTAGAAGAGCATTACTGTTGTCAGTAATTATTTCACTGTTGCCTTTGTCGGTAAAGGCACAAAATCTTTCGCGGGCCGAGCAGTCGTCAGTTGTTGCTGAAATAGATGAGTATATACGTCTGTTATCAAACTTTCGCTACGATACTCCTGAACTAATAAGTGATTACACATCTCAACTATCGGAAGCCGAGCAGATAATAAAACAATATTCGGCATACCGAAGTGATATTGTAGTGAACGAACGTTGGTATATCCTTTCTACTTTGGCCAAACAGAATAGAGAGATGATAAACTTCTACAAGCCCAAGGTAGCCGATTGCCTTTATCGCTTTGGTGTTGCTATGATGGAAGCAGGTGATGGAGAGTCGGCAACAGAGTATTTCAACAAAGCCATTGACGTTAATTCCAAGCATGTGCTTTCGCACTTGCAGTTGGCTATAATGGATATCGACAGCACCAAACTAGGCGATGCTTCGCAGCGGTTGTACAATATTATATCAACCATGAGTCCCAATACCGATGAAAAGACATTGATAAAAGGACTATTGGAATATGCATACAACAAGAATTATATGTATGCTCTAAGTTTGGAACAGCAAGAAAAATATCCGCAAGCTGTTGCTGTTATGCTTGAACTAGAGGCTTTTTGTGTCAAAGATAAGATGAATATATGCGACAGTATGAATGTGCAGAATGTACTGGAACGTTGCCGTACAGGCGTATATGGTGCACAGATAGATATGGCACGAAAAGCATTGAAATCAAATAGGAATGCGGCAGCCGAGGAGTTTGCATTGGCTGCATACAGCTACTACTCCGAAAACAAAGATGATATCCACGACGATATGAAGTTTGACCAACTGGCCAAACAAATATCTGAAAGTTATATTGCCGAGGCTTTGGAATTGCGTGGCGACCCATTGGCCGAAGAATATATGGCACATGCCAAGACCATGGCCGAATATACCGATAAGGATACTAGAGAATTGCTGGAGGCCAAGATGGCTACCCTCAATCCGGGCAAGACACCACTGGAACTAGAATACGAGGCCATAGAAAATGAGAGTGTAGAAGAATCGTATGCCGAACGTTTCGACGACTATGTAGGGGACGATGATAATATGGACTTGGCTGCAGCCCAAGCCGAGATAGAAAACATAGAGGAAGATTATATAAACGAGAAAACCAAACGTGGCATAACTTCCGCTACTACTATGGGCAAAGAAGTTGAAGCTAAACTTGCCGAAGCAAAAGAATATATGTCAATAGGTAGTTTCGACAAAGCATTGGAGGCTTTGGAAACGGCAACCAAGGGAGGTATATCGGGTGCAAATAAGAACGAGGTTAACAAGATGTACCTAATGGCTATACGTGAGATAACAGCCAAACGCATGTCGGCTGCCGAGTTTGCTGTATGGCAGGGTGAACAAGCCACTGCCGACAGTCTTATAGCCGTGGCCAATGAACTTATAACTACATATAATGTAGCAAGAGATACAGGAATAGTGCGTATAATGAAATCGTATCTGCTAACCTTGGATGAGAAACTATGTAACAAGCGTCAAGACGAATTAGATGCATATATATATGGTATAACCGACTGCTTGAAACGCAAAGAGTTTGTCCGTGCCGAAGAACTTGTACGTAAGGCCTTGGCGGTGCCGGAATCTAAGAACTGTAAGTTGGATAAAACAAGGCTGAAGTTGCTTATGCAGCAGGTGGCCATGCCATTGGAATATGTAAACCTAATGGACGATGCACAAAAGAGTATGAGACAAGGCGATACCTCGGCATACATACGTCAGTATGCTTCGGCCGAAGCTTTGTATAACCGATACGAACTTGGAACAATGGGAGTATCGCATATGCCTACCAGAAATATGTTACAACAAAGTGGTAGTATAAATTATGTATTTGATGCCATAAATTTAATAATAGCACAAAAGGAATATATGGTGGCATTGGAGGCTTTGGGTGCTTTGAAGGATATGGGTTGCAAAGCATCGAAGACTAAGAAACTGCAAGATGAGCTGGCTAAGAATATGACATATGATATGGTAGAGCAGGGATACATATTCGACGATGCACTTGAAACTATACTTTACTATTCGGTAGATAAATGGTATAAAACTTTTACCAAATCGTTTAAGAAGTATATGAAGAAGTGGGAGAAAGAAAAAGATATATAACTAAATAAAAAAAGAAAAAGATATGGATACTTTTATTGTTATTGCTGCCATTATATTGGGAGTGGTGGGCATTTTGGGAGCTATCTTGCCCGGCATACCGGGAACTCCGCTTAGTTTTGTAGGTTTATTGCTTTTGGTTTTTGTGCCGGAGTGCAATTATACTGCAGGTTTTCTTATAACCATGGGCGCTATAGCAGCTGTGATAACAGTGTTAGACTATATTATACCAATATACGGAACCAAAAAGTTTGGAGGTACTAAAATGGGAGTAAGAGGTAGTACCATAGGTCTTATAGTAGGTGTATTTATATTGCCATTGCTAGGAGGACCTCTTGCTATAGGTGGTATTATTTTGGGACCATTTATTGGGGCCTATATAGGTGAGGTGATGGCCAATAATGAGAAAAATGCTTTTCGTTCGGCATTAGGATCGTTTTTGGGATTCTTGGCCGGAACGTTGATAAAGGTAATATACGGTATAGTGGTAATGGTGTTTGTAACCAAAGATGGATTGCAACTCCTTTTCTAATGCATTATAGTTGCAAGTATGTTGCATATGCATAAACAGCCTCCTACAATAGGTTGACTATTATTTTCTAAAACATACTCTTGAAAACAATGAAATCAAACGCTGAAGATTCGGATAAATACATATATATAAAAGGAGCGAGGGTAAACAACTTGAAGAATATAGATGTGGCTATACCTCGCAACAAATTGGTTGTAATTACCGGCTTGTCGGGTTCGGGAAAGTCGTCGTTGGCTTTCGACACACTATATGCCGAGGGACAACGTCGATATGTTGAAAGCCTCAGCTCGTACGCTCGTCAGTTTATGGGGCGTATGAGCAAGCCAGAAGTTGATTTTATTAAAGGTATATCGCCGGCTATAGCCATTGAGCAAAGGGTGAAAACCAATAATCCGCGTTCCACGGTGGGTACTTCTACCGAAATATACGAATATCTCAAGCTGATGTTTGCAAGAATAGGTAAAACTTATTCGCCTATATCGGGACAAGAGGTAAAGCGACATTCGGTAAACGATGTAGTAGAGTTTGTATGCTCTTTGCCCGATGAGACAAAGATGATGCTTGTGGCTCCAATAGAGGATAGGGGAGATGTACTTATTTCTCGTTTCAAGATATTGTTGCAAGAAGGTTTTACACGTGTGTCGGTAAATAATGTAGTATGCCGGTTAGACGAACTTATTGATGAAGGTTTTATAGGAACAGATAGCGATAATGTGTGCCTAGTTATAGACCGTATTGTACTTCACCACTCTGATGATGAGCAGTTGGGGCGTATTGCTGATTCGGTACAGACTGCCTTTTTCGAAGGTAATGGTGCTTGTGTGGTAGAAGTAATGACAAACGGTAAGACCCAAAGACACGAGTTCTCCAATCGCTTTGAGGCCGATGGTATAATTTTTGAAAAACCTAATCCCAACTTCTTTAGTTTCAATAACCCTTATGGCGCATGCCAAACTTGTCAGGGATATGGCAATGTAATGGGTATTGACGAAGATATAGTAGTGCCCAACAAAAAGCTATCAATATACGAAGATGCTATAGTGTGTTGGAAAGGCGATAAGATGAGCGAATGGAAACAGAAACTTATACTCCGCTCGGCCAAGATGGGAATACCTATTCACAAGCCATACAATCAGCTTACCGAAGAGCAACACGATAAATTATGGAATGGTGATGAGAACTTTCCGGGAATATATGCTTTCTTCGAATGGATAGAATCACAGTCGTATAAGATACAGTATAGGGTAATGCTTTCGCGTTATCGTGGAAAAACTATATGCCCCGACTGCAAGGGTACACGTCTTAGAAAAGATGCCGGATATGTAAAAGTATGTGGAAAATCTATAATAGATTTGGTACTTATGCCTGTAAGCGAACTAGCCGAATTTATTGACAATATAAAACTTACTCCTTATGAAGAGGAAGTGGTGCAAAGGATAATGATAGAACTGCGTAACCGCTTGAAATATCTGCTTGATGTAGGCTTGGGTTACCTCACTTTGAACCGATTAAGTAATACCCTTTCGGGTGGCGAATCGCAGAGGATTAATTTGGCTACTAGCTTGGGTAGTTCGTTGGTAGGCTCAATGTATATATTGGACGAGCCTAGTATAGGCCTACACTCGCGTGATACCGACTGTCTTATAAAAGTACTTAAACAACTTCGCGATTTGGGCAACACAGTGATAGTGGTAGAGCACGACGAAGAAATTATTCAAGCTGCCGATTATATCATAGACATAGGGCCATATGCCGGCCGACTTGGTGGTGAGGTAGTGTTTGAAGGTACATATGCCGATTTGCTGAAAAAGAAAACAAAGTCGCTTACTGCTGCATACCTCAAGGGCGAAGAATGTATAGAAGTGCCTATTGTTCGCCGAAAGGCAATGGATTATATAACTATAGAAGGAGCGTGGGAAAATAATCTTAAGAACATTGATGTGAAGATACCACTGCAAAACTTAGTGGTAGTTACGGGAGTGAGTGGTTCGGGCAAAACTTCGCTTATCAAACATGTGTTGTACGATGTACTGCAAAAACGTTTCGACGGTGCCGGAGACTATGTAGGTAAGTGTTGCGATATAAAAGGAAACTTTGCTAAAATCAGTGGCGTGGAACTAGTAGATCAAAACCCTATTGGCCGTTCCACCCGTTCCAATCCTGCTAGCTATACCAAGGCTTTTGACGAGATACGTCAGCTATATTCACAGCAGCCGTTGGCAAAAGCACGGGGCTACAAAGCGGGTTTCTTCTCGTTCAATGTGGAAGGTGGACGTTGCGATGTGTGCCAAGGTGAAGGAATGGTAACTATTGGTATGCAGTTTATGGCCGATGTACATTTGGTGTGCGAAGAGTGTGGCGGAAGACGCTTTAAAGAGGAAGCCCTGGAAGTGTTATACAACGGGCAAAACATCAGCGATATATTGGATATGACTATAGACCAAGCCATAGATTTTTTTGATGCTGATACCTCAGCTATTGCAGGACGAATAGTGGAACGCCTACGGCCATTGCAGGATGTGGGACTTGGATACCTTAAGATGGGACAGTCGTCAAGCTCTCTGAGCGGTGGCGAAGCTCAGCGTATAAAGTTGGCAACTTATCTGATAAAAGGTGCCACCACCAAACCTCAGCTGTTTATATTCGACGAACCTTCGACCGGACTGCACTTCCACGATATCAAAAAACTGCTTAAGGCTTTCGATACATTGGTAATAAATGGCCATTCGATAGTGGTGATAGAGCATCATCCCGACATAATAAAGACTGCCGACTGGGTTATAGATCTTGGTCCGGAAGGCGGAAAAGAGGGCGGCAATATTGTATTTGAGGGTACACCCGAAGATTTGGTTCAATGCCCCGATTCATATACAGGAAAGTATCTGAAAGGTAAATTGTAGTACATAGTAAACAGTATTAATACAATAGTATTGAATTGTCGCTATATCTGATAATATAAATAAGCCTACTAATGTATAATTTTATAAATGTAGGGTTACACAAAATTATTATGATATACAGATTAAATATAGTATCCAATGCAATGAATTTTACATCACGAGGCGGATTTATCTACATCACGTAGTAGTTGAATCGCTATCGTGATGAAAATTTATCTGTATCACGAGGAATTTATATACAATATATCAACTAAAAATTAATGCTATATTGTCACGTTTATGATACCCTATCCCCAAATGATTGATGGTAGGGTATAAAACAATTCATTCGATGAACTTTTTATTATAGTTAATACCACCGAAAGTATGGTTATATCGGCTTATTTTTTTCTAAAAAGGGTATGAAGTTGCAGCGTTTCGTTATGGTTGATACACAGAAAAACTCCATATTTTGCCAAACGAAAAAAAAGTAGTACCTTTGCAATAGTTATAGAAAAGATATGCCGATGCTAAGAAGTGAAGTAACAGTACTTTCCGATATGCCTTCGGAAAGTAGATGTGTGATAGTAAAGATAAACGGACATGGAAGTTTTCGCCGCCGTATAATGGAGATGGGTTTTGTAAAAGGTGAAGTTATCACAGTGGTGAAAAATGCACCCTTGCGCGACCCCATTGAGTATAAGGTGATGGGAAGCCATGTGTCGTTGCGTCGTAGCGAAGCATCTCATATAGAGGTGGCAGATGTGTCGGCATATGCATTTGACGAATCGAAACCCGAAACCTTTACCGAAGAAATAAGGCAAACCATAAAGGAAAAGTCGAATGTGATAAATGTGGCCTTGGTGGGTAACCCTAATTGTGGCAAGACATCGTTTTTTAACCACTCTACAGGTATGCACGAGAAGGTGGGTAACTACAGTGGTGTTACTGTCGATGCCAAGGTTGGGACTTTTCAGTACAACGGCTATACAATAAATATGATAGACCTTCCGGGAACATATTCTATAACAGAATATTCGCCCGAAGAACTTTATGTGCGAGAGTACATAACTGAGCAGTGCCCCGATATAGTGCTGAATGTTGTTGATTCCTCCAACCTCGAACGTAACCTTTTCCTTACCACTCAGCTTATAGATATGCACGTAAGAGTGGTGATGGCATTGAATATGTACGACGAGTTTGAGCGTAGTGGCAACCTGTTGGATTACGCATACCTTGGCAGTATGTTGGGTTTTAAGATAATACCCACCACGGCATTCAAAGGCATAGGTATAACCGAAGTGTTGGATACAATAATAGATACTTACGAAGACCGTGCCGATACTCATAAGCATGTACATATTAATTATGGTACCGATATCGAAGATGAGATAGCCCGCATAAAGCAAGAGATAGTAAAGGATAAAAGCATAGGTGATAAATATTCGCCACGATATTTGTCGCTGAAACTGTTGGAAGACGACAAGACTACACTTGAAATCTTTCGCCATTCGGACAATTACAAAGCCATAGAATCGGTAGCCGAACATAGTCGCCGACATCTCAGAGAGGTACATAAGGAAGAGCCTTCGGAGGTGATAACTAATGCCAAATATGGTTTTATACGTGGAGCTTTGAAAGAGACTTACCGACCGGCACAGCATAGCACAGCATCGTTATCGCAGAGAATAGATAATATACTTACCAATCGTTGGTTGGGCTTTCCAATATTATTCCTATTCCTATATATAATGTTTCAAACCACCTTTTCGCTTGGAGCCATACCCCAAGGCTGGATAGAGACTGGAGTGGAGATGTTGACATCGTGGTTTACCGATATTATACCCGCTGGCATGTTTAGTGATTTGCTCATCAACGGTATAGTAGAAGGTGTGGGTAGTGTATTGGTATTTTTGCCCAACATACTTATATTGTTCCTATTCATATCCATAATGGAAGATACCGGCTATATGGCACGTGCAGCCTTTATTATGGATAAACTTATGCACAAGATAGGGTTGCATGGCAAATCGTTTATACCATTACTTATAGGTTTTGGCTGTAGTGTGCCGGCCATAATGGCAACACGCATATTGGAAAACAAGAAGGATAGGATAATGACTATGCTGATAATACCGCTTATGTCATGTTCGGCACGTTTGCCGGTATATCTTTTATTGGTATCGGCATTCTTTGCCAAAAATCAAGCGTTGATATTGTTGGGACTTTATCTTGCAGGGATAGTATTGGCTATATTAGTTGCACTTATAATGAAGAAAACACTATTTAAAAAAGATAGTGAACAATTTGTATTAGAATTGCCACCATATCGTTTCCCATCGTTGCGAAACTTAGGCATACATATATGGGACAGAGCTTCGGAATATATCAAGAAGATAAGTAGTGTTATACTTGTAGCATCGGTTGTAATATGGGCATTGGGTTATTTCCCTCGTACTAACGAGCAAACAGATATTATTGATCAGCAGATAGCACTTCTATCAATCAATCAAACGTTGACAGACCAACAACGTGACGCACAAATGGCATCATTGTATCTGCAACGTTCGTTACTTCAAAAAGAGAATTCCTATATAGGTATTATAGGCAAGACTATAGAGCCTATAATGCGTCCGTTGGGTTTTGATTGGAAGATGAGTGTAAGCCTTGTTACAGGAGTGGCAGCCAAAGAAATTGTTGTAAGTTCAATGGGTATATTATATAAAGTAGAAGATACCGAGAATATTACTTCATTGACAAAGGCATTGCAAACCGAAGTATATGCATCAGGACCACGTGTCGGACAAAAAGTGTTTACTCCTTTGGTAGCTTTGGCTTTTATGCTGTTTGTGTTGCTATATGTGCCGTGTACAGCCACTGTTATTACCTGCCGGAAGGAGTTTGGTAGAAAATGGGCTTGGGTTATGAGTATATACACTTTTGCTTTGGCTTGGCTGGTATCGTTTGCAGTATTCCAAATAGGTAGTTTATTCTGATAGTTTTTCTATAGAAACAACATAAAAAAATGACAAAAATATATCCCAAAATAGAAAAATCTCATTTTTTATATATGTTAAATGACAAAGTAATATTTAGCAAATTAAAATCCGATTCTTCTGTTAGTAGTATGATATATAGTTTATTATATCAGAAATTGGAACTCGGAATCTAAGGAGCTGTAATTGCTATCTTAGTGTTTTGCTAATGAGTGTATTAGGTAAAAAATATGCAGATTTATTGTTAAAAAGTGCCCATAAAACGAAAAAATGTTGTTTCTTTGCAAATTGAATAATAATATAGGATAAGTATGACAAGAGAAGATTTGGAGAAGAAAATATTTGAATTGATATCAGACAAACTAGGTATAAATGAAGATGAGATATCGATTGACTCGGATTTTCGTAAAGACTTATCCGCAGATTTGCTAGATATTAGTGAATTGATGATGAATTTTGAAGATGAGTTTTCTGTTATAGTACCGGAATCGGACATGGTAAATCTGAAAACTGTGGAAGATATGGTGGACTATATTGAGCAGGAATTATCTATATAACGTAGTGGAAAAGAAAACACTAATTTAATCCAAATAAAAAAACAAAAATAGATAAAGAGATGAAGAATACTTTACCAAGAGTTGTTATAACTGGATTAGGGTGTATCACCCCTATAGGAAATGATATTAACACTTATTGGGATGCGTTGATAAAGGGTACAAGTGGTGCGGGATTGATAACACGCTTTGATGCTTCTCAGCACAAGACAAAGTTTGCTTGTGAAGTAAAGAACTATAATCCTGAAAATTTCTTTGACCGCAAAGAAGCAAGAAAACTTGATTTGTATACCCAATTCGGACTTGTAGCTGCACAACAAGCTATGGAAGATTCTGGATTGAATACCGAAACATTGGATAAATTCAGAGCCGGTGTTATTTGGGCATCGGGTATAGGCGGAATAACTACTTTTGAAGATGAATGTAATTCATTTGTAAAAGGTAACTATGTTCCACGTTTCAGCCCATTCTTTATACCTAAGATGATTGCCGATATGTGTGCCGGACAAATATCTATAAAGTACGGTTTCTGTGGTCCAAACTTTGCAACTGTATCGGCATGTGCATCATCGTCGCATGCAATAAGTGATGCATTTAATATGATTCGTTTGGGAAAAGCAGATGTAATGATTACCGGTGGTTCAGAGGCTTCTATATGTGCAGCAGGTGTCGGCGGATTTAACTCGATGCAAGCATTATCTACACGCAACGACGACTATCTTACAGCTTCTCGTCCTTTTGATAAAGATAGAGATGGTTTTGTAATAGGCGAAGGTGGTGCAGGATTGGTATTGGAAGAATATGAACATGCCAAAGCACGTGGTGCTAAGATATATGCCGAGATTATAGGTTGTGGTCTTACTGCTGATGCATATCATATTACAGCTCCTCATCCTGATGGATTGGGCGCAATGATGGCAATGAAGTATGCATTGGAAGAAGGCGGAGTTGCTCTCACCGATGTTGACCATATTAATACTCATGGAACATCTACACCTATTGGAGATATAGCCGAACCCAAAGCTATAGTATCGTTGTTTGGCGACCATGCTAAGAATATTAGCATCAACTCTACCAAGTCAATGACAGGTCACCTACTTGGTGCTGCAGGTGCCGTTGAAGCTATTGCCACTGTCTTGGCTGTAAAGAACGACATAGTTCCCCCAACAATCAACCATTTTACCGACGATCCTAATGTTCCCGATTTGGATTATACATTTGGAACAGCTAAGAATCGTACTATCAATGTTGCTCTTAGCAATACATTTGGTTTTGGTGGACACAATGCCTGTATGGCTATAAAGAAATATAACGAATAGCATTTTCCCGCAAGGGAAACATAAATATATCGATTATGAGTAAAATCAGAGCAGCCATAACAGCTGTAGAGGGTTATGTGCCGGATTATATTTTGACCAATGACGAGTTGAGTAAGATGATGGATACATCTGACGAATGGATAATGACTCGTATTGGTATCAAAGAACGTCGTATGCTGAAGGAGGAGGGAAAGGCTACTTCCGATATGGCGGCTATTGCGGTACAAAACCTTTTGAAAAATAATAATATAGACCCAAAAGACATCGATGGGGTTATATGCTGTACCGTTACACCAGACATGCATTTCCCTGCCACAGCAAGTATTGTGGCAGACAAGTGTGGCATACATGGTGGTATGAGCATGGATATGAATGTGGGATGTTCGGGATTTATATACGGATTAAAGACTGCTTCGTTGTACATCGAATCGGGATTCTGTAAGAAGTTGTTGCTGATAGGTGCCGAGAAAATGACATCGGCAATAGATTATCAAGACAGAGCTACTGCTCCAATATTTGGCGATGGTGCTGCTGTGGTATTGTTGGAACCTACCGAGGAAGAAGTAGGTGTAATGGATGCAATACTTTGTAGCGATGGTGTAGGGCGTAAGCATTTGCACATGAAAGCCGGTGGTTCGCTTAAGCCTGCTTCGCACGAAACTGTGGATGCACGCGAGCACTTCGTATATCAAGAAGGGCAAGCAGTGTTTAAATGGGCAGTGTCGAAGATGGCTGACGTATCGGTGGAGATAATGGAAAGAAACAACCTAAGTGCCGATACAATAAGTTATTTGTTACCTCACCAAGCAAATATACGTATAATAAATGCGGTAGGACATCGCATGGAGCTACCTGAAGAAAAGGTATTGGTAAACATAGAAAAGTTTGGCAACACAACTTCTGCTACCATTCCATTACTTATGTGGGAAAATCAGCATAAGTTTAAGAAGGGAGATAATCTTATACTTACATCATTTGGTGCCGGATTTTCGTGGGGTGCCATTTATGTAAAGTGGGCTATATAGTAAATTAATCAATACTACAGGACACAACCTTGTAGTAGTGGTATATTATGAATAACTAATAGAAGAAAATATATTATGAGTTATAAAATTGTAGTATTGGCAAAACAAGTTCCCGACACTCGCAATGTGGGAAAAGATGCTATGAAAGCCGATGGCACTGTAAATAGAGCAGCACTTCCGGCTATATTCAATCCAGAAGACTTGAATGCCTTGGAGATGGCATTATCAATAAAAGACCAACTAAAAGATGCTACCGTAACAGTGATTACAATGGGACCATCTCGTGCAGCTGATATAATAAGAGAATCTATTTATCGTGGTGCCGATGATGGTTATTTAGTATCCGGACGTGCTTTTGCAGGTTCCGATACTTTGGCTACTTCGTATGCTATATCTATGGCTGTACGCAAGTTGGGTAAGGTCGATTTAGTACTTTCGGGTCGTCAGGCTATTGATGGTGATACTGCACAGGTAGGTCCTCAAGTGGCCGAAAAGTTGGAAATACCACAAATTACATACGCCGAAGAAATAGTAAAAGTATCGGCCGACTCTATACAAATCAAGCGTCGTTTGGAACGTGGTGTTGAAGTAGTAGAGGCTCCATATCCTGTACTTATTACTGTTCATGGCTCGGCACCGGCTTGTCGTTTCCGTCATGCCAAACGTGTAATGAAATACAAAAATGCTTGTACTCCGTCGGAACAACAAGAGCGTGGACAGGACTACTCAGATATTTGGAATCAAAAACCTTATTTGAAAATAGAAGAGTGGACTGCCGAAGACTTGAATCCTGATATGAATCGCTTGGGTATGGCAGGTTCACCTACTAAGGTTAAGAATATAGAAAATGTGGTATTGACTCAGAAAGAAAGTGTTGTTCTTTCTGATAAGGAAGAGGACATCAACGGATTAATGAAAGAATTAATTGCTACACACATCATTGGATAAGGTGAAGATAGAGTTCCTCGTATAATAAACTAAAGTAATAACATCAAAGAATAATAACAATGAATAATATATTTGTTTATTGCGAAATTACCGAAGAAGGTACTATTGCTGATGTAAGTTTGGAATTGTGTTCCAAAGCTCGTAAGCTTGCCGACCGTCTGCAAACCAAGTTGGAAGCCATAGTTATTGGAAGCAACCTTACTAATCTTGAAGCTCAATTATATCCCTACGGTGTTGACATCATCAATGTAGCCGACGATGCTCGTCTGTTTCCATATAGCACATTGCCTCATTTCGACATCGTAACTAATCTTTTTAAAGAAAAGAATCCCGAGATAGCTTTGTTTGGAGCTACATCGGTAGGTCGTGATTTGGCACCACGCGTGTCGTCGTATTTACGTTGCGGTCTTACTGCCGATTGTACAAGCCTCGAGATTGGTGATCATAGCGATGCCAAATCGGGTAAGGAATATCATGATTTGTTGTACCAAATACGTCCTGCCTTTGGTGGCAATATCATTGCCACTATCGTGAACCCCGAAACTCGTCCACAGATGGCCACAGTACGTGAGGGTGTGATGAAGAAAGAAATATACGATGCCGACCACAAAGGTGTGGTAAACAAGCTTGATGTGGCTAAGTATGTTACCGATAGTGACTTTTGTGTGAAGATAATAGAACGCCATATCGAAGAGCAAAAGATAAATATCAAGAATGCACAAATCATCGTGGCTGGTGGTTATGGTATGGGTTCGAAAGAAAACTTTAAACTGTTGCACGAATTGGCAACCGTTATTGGAGGCGAAGTGGGAGCTACACGTGCCGCCGTTGATGCCGGATTTACCGAAGGCGAACGCCAAATAGGACAAACAGGTGTAACAGTACGTCCTAAACTATATATAGCCTGCGGTGTAAGTGGTGCCGTTCAGCACCGTGCAGGTATGGACCAATCGGCTAAGATTATCAGTATCAATACCGACCCCAAAGCACCTATCAACAGCATTGCCGACTATACTATTATTGGCGATGTATGTGATGTGTTGCCTAAAATGATAAAGTCTTACAAAGCCAACACCAAGTAGTGCTGTGTGGCTTTGGTATTATCACTCAATTAAAAACCGAAGATTATGAGCAATTTTTATACAGACAATGAATCATTGAAGTTTTATCTTAGCCATCCTATGATGGAGAAGATAGTGGCATTGAAAGAACGCGACTATGCCGAAAAGAATGTTTATCCCGATGCACCTTCCGACTATGAAGATGCTTTGGATAACTACGACAAGGTGATGGAGATAGTAGGGGAGATATCGGGCGAAGTGCTTGCTGCTAATGCTGAAAGTGTTGATCACGAAGGACCTAAGGTAGTAAATAACGAGATAGTATATGCCCGTGGTACCCAACAAAACCACGAAGCTTTGCGCGATGCAGGATTGTATGGTATGTCGTTGCCTAGAAAATATGATGGTCTTAATTTCCCATATATTCCTTATGTGATGGCTGCCGAAATAGTATCGCGTGCCGATGCCGGTTTTGCCAATATCTGGGGCTTGCAAGATTGTGCCGAAACTATCAACGAGTTTGCTTCGGAAGAGATTAAGGCCGAGTTTTTGCCTCGTATCAACGCCGGTGCTACTTGCTCGATGGACCTTACCGAACCCGATGCCGGTTCCGACCTTCAGTCAGTACGCCTAAAGGCTACCTTCGACGAAAAGGCCAACTGCTGGCGCCTAAACGGTGTGAAACGCTTCATTACCAATGGCGATGCCGATATTAAACTTGTATTGGCTCGTTCCGAAGAAGGTACTACCGACGGACGTGGCTTGTCGTATTTCGTTTACGACCGCAAGGACAATGCCGTTACCGTTCGCCGTATCGAAAACAAATTAGGTATCAAAGGTTCGCCAACAGCCGAACTTGTGTTCAATAATGCTCCTGCCAAGCTGGTGGGCGACCGTAAGTTAGGTCTTATCAAATATGTGATGAGCCTTATGAACGGTGCTCGTTTGGGTGTGGGTGCTCAAAGTGTGGGTTTGGCCGAAGCTGCTTACCGCGAAGCTTACCAATATGCTCAGGAACGCGAACAGTTTGGAAAAGCCATCATCAACTTCCCGCAAGTGTATGAAATGCTTACCAATATGCGTGCCAAAACCGATGCCATACGTACATTGCTTTACGAAACAGCACGCTTCGTGGATATTTATAAAGCTTACGAAGCTATAGCTCGCGAACGCAGCCTTACTGCCGAAGAACGTGCCGACCTTAAATATCATCAACGCAATGCCGACATATTTACGCCTATGCTTAAACTTTTCTCGAGCGAATATGCCAACCAAGTGGCTTACGATTCGATACAAGTGCATGGCGGTTCGGGATTTATGAAAGAATATGCTTGCGAACGTTTGTATCGCGATGCACGTATCCTTACCATTTACGAAGGTACTTCGCAACTTCAAGTGGTGGCTGCCATACGTGGTATAGGCAATGGTAGTTACCTTAAACGTATAGAAGAATATGATGCAATGCCATTGAAACCCGAATTGGAAGCATTGAGAAACAAGCTTCGTGCAATGACCGAAGATTATAAGAAGATATTTGAAATAGTTTCGGCTTTCGGTTCTACCAGCGAAGAGTATGACTTCAACGCTCGCCGTATGGTAGAAAGTATGGGCTACATAGTGATGGGATATCTACTGCTACAAGATACCAACCGTTGCGAACGCTTCAAACGTTCGTGCGAAGTGATGATAGCCATCGGACAAGGCGAGATAGCCAAGAATTTGGCTTACGTTAAGAACTTTACTCCCGATATGCTTTCGGAGTATAAGGCAACTGCCGAAAAGGTATGTTGTGCCAACGAATAAGTTTGACAACAAGATTAATATACTTTAAATTGGTAAAGGATGTCGAAATGCTCGGCATCCTTTTTTAATGGCACCTTCTAAAACTTGTTTTTCAGCAAAGTTGAGTATCCATATACTGTAAATATTCCAAGCCTTATACTGTGGCGGGACTGTACATTTCGATGGTTTGTACCTCAAAGGCAAGAAACAAGATGCTTAAACCCTTGAGATAAGATGCTTAACATGATGATACGTTTACGTTAGAACCACATATCGTACCATCTTGTCTTAAGTCTTTAAGCATAATAGATTATGAAGTTAAGGAAGATAATCCTTGAAATACTCAGCAATATTCTGTGGCGGAGATATCAAGCTATCGGTTATGGTGGTTTGGGGAAAGAATGTTTCCCACGTGGGAAAGATTGAATCCCAAAAACTATTTCTCTGTAAATATAAACCCGCTGCAAGGGATTTCGGAAAGCGGTTTGGCGGTGGAATTTACAGATTAAAAAAAACTTACAATAAGTGTTTGGCAATTAAAAATAAATGTGTAAATTTGCACTCTCAAAAGTAAAGAAGTTATGACAACAAAAAAGGACATACCAATACCATTCCTATTGTTGCCGGCAACGGGAGGAAAGTTGCTGTCAAGTATTTGGTTTTTGGGCAAAACAACTTTGACGAACATTGCCCTATGGCAACTTTTGTTGCTGTAGGGCAGTAGTAGTATTGATAACGATTGTTGCCCGAAGTTTATCAGCATCCTCTTTGGCAACGACTTATAATACTTACTAAATAAATATCACTAATAGTCCAAGCGGTATAAATAATGCGTATAATACCGATTTGGATAAAGGGATGCATATTAATAATTTTAAAAACATCAGAAATCATGAAAAAATACGCAGTAAAAATAGCCTTATTGGCGTTAGTAGCTGTAGGAATGCTAAGCATTAGCAGCTGCGAAAAAGAAGAAAACAGTTCAAACCGCCTTACTTTAGGCGAAGTAGGCAGTGTATGGCAGTGTTCTACGGAACATTATACCATTACTTGGACTCTTCTTAATGATAGTACTATTCATAGCGTAGGAGAAAACAATAGTGAATACCTAATAGGTTTTCAAGGTGAAGGATGGTTTAATTATTTTATAGAATATGGTAGAATTAATCATAATTCTCTATATATTACTCTACCCAAAGTTTGGGATTCCAATCAAGATACTATTGATATGAGTGAAAATCATGTATATAAACTTAGTCTTACAGATACTAGTTTTAGTATTGATTATGCAGGTCTTACCACAGAAGAACCATGCCAATATTGCGTATATTATTTTTCATTCAAAAAAATAAAATAAGGAGGTATTATGAAGAAAATATTTTCAACATTGATATTATTGGTATTCTTTCATTCGCTATCAATAGGGCAAGATGTCTATATTTACAATTCAAAGGGAGATAAAATCTATTTCAATAGAACAGGAAAAAATGTTATTAAAATAGAAAATATTTCCGATACCAATACGGTAAAAGAAATCAAAAGATTGGATAGTAATGCAATAGTATTAACTAATCAACAAGTGATTTCTTATATAAACACTTCTCGTATTAGTACTTTTTCTGCAAAGTCTTCTATTAGTACGACTGATTTATTATTGAAAAATGGTAATTTTTACTGGGTGGAAAATAATAGTATTATATTGAAAGTAAAACAAGGTGTTAGTGTTGACACTTTATTGAGTTCAAATAATATTGGATACAAAAAACGTGAACAGTTGGGTTCGGATGAAAATGTTTTTATTGTTGAGCTACAAAATGGATATGATGCAATTTCTATTTGTAATTCGTTGTTCGAAAGCGGGAATGTAGTTTTTGCACAGCCTAATTGGGCAATGTATGG
>JAEIGA010006561.1_pt1 | contig 17719 bp, 16 predicted proteins | sample 9270691 | NCBI WGS metagenome assembly JAEIGA01 (sample SAMN17057246, study PRJNA624740) | gut metagenome | biome: biome; isolation source: fecal sample | host: Bos grunniens | place: China: Xizang | collected 2019 | reverse complement strand
ACTATATCTTCTCAGATGGATGTTGTATATGAATCCGGCCGAACTGTCATTAAATAGACTCATTTATTCTATCTTTCATTAACTCTCACAGTTTATTTAGTTATTTCACGAGGTAAAATATCCAAAAAAACCTAATGAGTCCAACTATTCTCAACTTCGACTCCATTATACTAAAATATTTAATCTGGGGGCAAACGATGAACTTCTATATCACGTCAGGAACGTTGTCATTCTTGAAAATCATTCAAAAAAAGCATCATGCAGCAGGAATCATCCTTTTGAACAACCCTAATACATCCATGCTCCTCCATGAAAGCAGCAGCAAGAGCTTCTTTCAGTCTCCCCGCACTTTTGAGGTGATTGAGCAATCCGGAGAGCTTAGGCAGGAAGGATTTTTTGCCTTGCATCATATCCCTGTCTCCCCAGAGGACCGCCCATCCTTTGAATTTGATTTAAAAGAAGCCACAAACATTATTCACCAGCAGCCTGGTCTCAATGCCTTCCGCCTTCTGCGTCCTATTTCTTCCGACTCCTATGTTGTGTTGACTAACTGGTCAAAGGAACAGGATTATGCGCGTTTTGACCAAGCCAAACTCCTCACAAACAAGAAGCTCGAAAGCTTATTTAACACCCAGGTGCTCTTTACAGGAAAACCATACACAGCTACCTTTTATGCCTATAAAGAAAAAAAGTGAACAAATATGAGAAGCTCGCTATATGCGAGCTTCTTTTTTGCCTATATAGAATACAGCCCTGACCTAAGGCTGATTCTGCTATAATGAACGTATTCAGCGGCAATTACATTGAAATTATTTCCGCCTCCTGAGCTAGATTTTGTTTGGAAATGGTAATTTTTGTGAATAAGGTAGTAAGATGCACGTTAAGGGAGGAAGGAAAATGGAAGAAACCCTAAATCGAAAACTTGAACAATATTATGAAGAAATGGTCTCCATCCGGCGTCACCTGCATGCGAATCCTGAGCTTTCCTTCCAAGAAAAGGAGACAGCTCGGTTTATCCAAACATATTACAAAAACCTAAATATCCCCGTCCGTACAGGAGTTGGCGGCGGTGGTGTGGTCGCCACGATTGAGGGCAAGCAGCCTGGCCGTACCGTTGCTCTGCGCGCTGACTTTGATGCCCTGCCCATACAGGATCAAAAGCAGGTTCCGTACCATTCCAGCGTAAAGGGAGTGATGCATGCCTGCGGACATGACGGGCACACCGCCCTCCTGCTCGTACTGGCCAAGACCTTGAAAGAGATGGAGAATGAGCTGATAGGCAATTATGTATTCATTCACCAGCACGCAGAGGAATTAGCTCCAGGAGGCGCCAAGCCAATGATTGAGGATGGATGCCTAGAAGGGGTGGATGCCATATTCGGTACGCATTTATGGGCTCCATATCCAACCGGTGAAATCTACTGCAGCCCAGGCCCCATCACTGCTTCCGCCGACAGATTCCAAATCACCATTAAAGGCAAAGGCGGACACGGAGCTGAACCTCATACAACGAAGGATGCTCTTGTCATCGGTTCTGAAATCGTTTCCCTCTTTCAGCTGATCACAAGCAGGAAAATCAACCCAATGGATTCAGCAGTCGTCTCCGTAGGACAATTCAAGGCAGGAAATGCCTTCAACATTATCCCAAGCGAAGCGTATCTGGAGGGCACAGTCCGCACATTCTCAACAGAGCTTCAAGACTTTATCATTGAGGAGATGGAGCGAATCGTCAAGGGAGCCTGCACGGTTCATGATTGCGACTTTGAATTCCGCTACTTCAAAGGCTATCCGCCAACTGTCAATCATGAGAAGGAAGCAGACTATATCATTAGCAAGGCAGAGGATGTTGTCGGCTTCCAGCATGTCCGCCCGTTAAACCCGCTCATGATTGGGGAGGATTTCTCTTATTATTTAGAAGCCGTGCGCGGCGCATTCTTCCTTACGGGAGCAGCGCCTTCCGGTACGGATATTCCCTATCCGCACCACCACCCCATGTTTGACTTTAACGAAGAAGCCATGCTGATTGCCGCCAAAACGCTTGGCTATGCAGCGATTGGCTTTCAGGAATGGCGATATTTTTAATAATCATACAAAAAAGGAGGAGCAATCAAGCTCCTCCTTCTTGCATGACTCTAAGACGGAATGCATTTTGGGCGGTTTCGCCAAGCTGGTCCAGCAGCTGCTGATTGGCGATTGCTCCCACCGCAGCACCAAAGCCCGGGATAAGCTGAAACATTTTTACAAAATCAATCGTATCGCGGTATTCCTGCTGAAAACTATCCCAATCAATATCTGCAAATCGATTCTTTTCCAGATCCCAATTCATGATGACGGGCAAAAGCTCCTTCTTTTTATCCACGGACGAAAAAGCAAGCTGAAAAACCAATAGAATAAAAATTCGTTCACTCAAGTTTTTCGGATCATAACCATAGATGGCGCTTAGAGCATACAAATAATTCACCTTTATTGACAGAAGAAGCGGAAAATCAGCCAGAGCGATGACACCGCCGCCAAAGCCCGTACCAGCGCCCTCGACTACAGCAGTCTTCCGGTAGGCTGCTAGTGTACTCTCAGCTGCCTCATCCATCTCAGCAAGTGTTTGGCAGCTTCGCTGCTTCTTCGGTACATAAGAAGACCCATTAAGCACCCCTTCAACCATGGTTTTGATTGATACACGAAAGGCTTGATTCATTTTCTTCGGCATTTTAGCACTAATGAACTTTTGTGCATTCTTCGATATTCGCTCCACCCTGCTCGGTTTGGCGACCAGCTTCTTCTTCCAAATGGCGATCTCTTGCCTCACTCTCTGCTCATAGGAATCAGACATCCATCCTCCCCCTTTTAAGTCTGCATTTTATTACTAGCATAAGATCGGAAAAAGACGATTAACAACAACCCTAATACGAGGGAAATTCCAGCCAATTGAAGGCTTCCTCCAATTAATATGCCAATGGCAAAGAAAAAGCACTGTATCCCTAAGAGGATTGTCAATAAATCCATGACCGCTTTTCTGCGGTAAGCAGGATTAAATGGATAAAGAGCAATCGTCATTTTCTGGTCATGATGATGCCAGATCGGCAGCAGCTGCAAACCTGTCATATAAAGAAACAGCAAGGATACGAAAATAGAACCCCAGCCTAGGTCCGCGAAAGCAACAACCAAGAAAGCAATCACCGATAGGCGTATATATAACCCGAAATAATCATTTGCCCTGACAAATGTACGCGCGTATAAGTAGCTGAATGGATTATTCGTTCTGCCTGACAGCAGGCGGACAATCCCTAATAACCATCTGCGCTCCGTTATCTTTTCCCGCAGCTTCGGCACATCTGTAAATAAATTTGCAATCCGGTAAAAGGCAGCCATCCTTCCGTTCTCGAGCTCAATTAGCCTTTCCCATTGCAAAACAGCATTTCGCGAGGCTTTCAAATAGTAGAGACATAGCCCTGCCAATAAAGCAAAAACAAACAAGGTTAAAAGCAAATTTGCTCCCTTTACAATTAAGTACACCAAGACCGCATTCAGGGCAAGTCGCACTATGGTATCGACAAATGACGCATATGGCTCCCTGTCATACAAAACAAACCAGCGGCTAGCAAGGTTTATCCCCTTCAAGACCAAGAGCACAATAAGAAGGCTTAGGAATGAAAGGGCCTCATCCCCCATTACTCGGCTATACATCGGCGTTAATACCGCCTGAATAATAAGCAATACGTACATCTGTATGACAAGGCTGAACACATAAGATTTCTTTACATAATCGCCGAGTCCCCTCTCAATCGGCAGCAAAAAAACAATATCCGGTTCCCGAAAAAATGTCGTGAGCGGGCTGATTGTCACAGCAAGCCCGAGAATAATTGCAATAATAATTGGTGCAGGGAAATCAGGTGTGAGCGTTTTAACCCACTCGCTGTAATAATAGCCCGCTCCACCAATCAAGAAAATCATCACAAACACTAAATGGCCGTTGAATATGTATTTTAAGTATTTCCCGGTCTCCTTCAAATAGTGATTAAAACGGTCTTTCCATAATGTTTCAATCTTCATGGCGATCTTCCTTTGTCAGCTGCAAATAAATATCGTCCAAGGAAGCGCCCGGCATACGAAACTGGCGGCGAAGCTCTTCTAAATTCCCTTTTGCTCTCACTTCTCCTTCATGCAGGATAACAAAGGAATCACAATACTTCTCGGCAGTCGCCAGGATATGAGTTGACATCAAGATTCCAGCCCCCTGCTCCTTCATGTCCCCCATCATATCGAGCAAGGACTGGATTGCAAGCGGGTCAAGACCGACAAACGGCTCATCCACGATATAGAGCGATGGTTCCGCTAAAAAGGCGCACATAATCATGACCTTCTGCTTCATCCCTTTTGAAAAATGGGCCGGGAACCATTTCAGTCTCTTCTCCATGCGATATTCCTTCAATAATTTAGCCGACCGCTCTTGGAATGTCTGCTCATCAAGTCCATAAGCGATAGCTGTCAACCGCAAATGCTCCTCAAGCGTTAGCTCCTCATATAAGATAGGCGTTTCTGGAATAAAGGAAAACTGCTTACGATACGCCTCCATATCCTCTGAAAACTTCTTATCGTTTATCTTGATATCACCTTTACGCGGGTTCATTAACCCGATGATATGCTTAATGATGGTTGACTTCCCTGCCCCGTTCAATCCTATTAACGCGACAAGTTCATTGGGCTTAACCTCAAAGCTTACATCCTTCAGGACAGGCGTTCTCGTGTAGCCTCCTGTAACATGATTAATTTCAAGCAATGACATCGGTCATTCTCCTTTTTCTTTGTCTTTCCTTACATTGTAACAAATCTCCCCTCCATACGGAAAAGTCATTCACTTGAAAAAAGCTGTCTTATAAAAGAATTTTGGATTTGCTGTATATATTCCAGCCAAGCGGGCAATCTATTATCAGAGAGGAACGACATACACTTAACCAGCAACGGGGGTGTTTGTTCGCGATAATGTAGGCTTTACCCTAAGGTAGATCAGTTAACTTCTAAAAAAATGAGGTGTTCGCCAAAGGCCATATTACCTGAAATTGGACCTATCCAAGTTATAAGGGGATGGTAGCGTTGGAAACATGGCATTAAGGTATAAAAATGTACTCCATTCCAAGCGATGTGGAGTACCTGGTACCAAGAAGCGTCTGTAAAACCAGTTAAGGCATAAGCTTCCTCTCTACTGGGGGCGCAGCATCATGCTGCGTCCTCTTTATTTTTTTCGCATCCAGTCATGTCCTTTTTTCCCCTCATCAATTGTGCTACACTAAAAAAAACACGAAAGAAAGGGTGTAAAGCCATGTCAGATTGCATTTTCTGCAAGATTATTAACGGTGATATTCCTTCCTCAAAAGTTTATGAAGATGAGCATATAATGGCCTTTTTGGATATCAGCCAAGTAACGAAAGGACATACCCTCGTCATCCCGAAAATACATAAAGAAAATGTGTACGAGCTAACACCGGAGATTGCAGCACAAGTATTTGAGGCTGTGCCAAAAATCGCCCGAGCCATCAAACAAGAATACAACCCAATTGGCATGAATGTATTAAACAATAACGGAGAGCACGCTGGACAATCCGTTTTCCACTTCCATATTCATCTCTTGCCGCGTTACGGTGAAGGAGACGGCTTTGGCGCCGTATGGAAAACACATACAAGCGAATATACACCAGAAGATCTTAAGGTGATTGCTGACTCAATCGGCCAGCATATTAGCTAATTAAGTTAGAGGCCTCCCCTTGTTTTGGGAGGCTTTTTTAAATGTGATGATGCGGGGGTTACGATGTTTTACTGGCAATCGCTAGCTTCCCCCACCTTTTGACCACCCTTTCCCCACCCTTCATACTCAAAGCATGGGAATAAGGTGGGCTTTGCCTGGCTTCCCCCACCTTTCGACCACCCTTTGCATGGGCTTTCACTGTGCCTTCCCTGACGATGACCAACCTCCGTCCACCAAACCGTTCACCATTCCATCCGCCTACACCAGTATTCGCATCAAATCGACAAAATTATCTGAATTCACATTTACTTTCTTTAGATTCTTAAGTAAAATTGTCATATTCACGCCTTGTTTGATGATAAACACTGCATGAGGAAGGGGAGTTTTGAAATGGCTAGAGCTTATAATTTTAATGCGGGACCGGCCACTTTGCCTGAGGAGGTATTATTGAAAGCACAGAAGGAGTTTCTTGATTTTGAGGGAAGCCATATGTCTGTGATGGAGCTGAGCCATCGCAGTAAGGAGTACAGCAAAGTACATGATAAAGCAAGCGCTCTGCTGCGTGAGCTGATGGAGATACCTCCTGATTATGAGATTTTGTTTCTCCAAGGGGGAGCCTCCCTGCAATTTTCCATGGTGCCCATGAATTTGCTTGATAGAAATCATGGCGCGAGCTATATCCTTACAGGGTCATGGTCAGAGAAAGCTCTGAAGGAGGCAAAAAAGGTCGGTCCGGTTGAGATAGCGGCTTCAACCAAGGAGTCTGGCTATCATGCCATCCCGCCGCTTGAGGATATCCATTGGAAGCAAGAGACATCCTATGTGCATTTAACAAGCAATAATACGATTTATGGTACACAGTGGCAGGAGTATCCGCAAACCGGCCAGGTTCCTCTTATCGCTGACATGTCGAGTGATATATTAAGCAAAAAGATTGATGTCTCACGCTTTGGACTGATTTATGCAGGTGCCCAGAAGAACCTCGGTCCTTCCGGGGTGACGGTCGTCATTATCCGAAAGGATTTAATTAAGCATGATGACAGTCTGCCAACAATGCTTTCCTATGAGACTCATGCCAACTCTAAATCCCTGTACAATACACCGCCGACATTGGCAATCTACCTCCTTTCATTGGTATTGGAATGGGCGAAGGATCAGGGCGGAGTGAGCCAGATAGAGAAGAATAATCAGCAAAAAGCAAAGCTCATTTATGATGCGATTGATGAGAGCAATGGATTTTATACCGGACATGCTTCACTTGAAAGCCGATCACATATGAATATCACCTTCACTCTGCCTTCAAGTGAATTGACGGAAAAATTTCTGCAAGAAGCTGGCGATGCAGGCTTTATTGGACTAAGCGGCCATCGTTCTGTCGGCGGATGCAGGGCCTCCATATACAATGCGGTACCAGTGGAGCACTGCTTGATATTAGCGGAATTTATGAAAAAATTTCAAAAAACAAACAGTTAGACTATATTCTTCCTGTGGTTAATGTTATAATCTGAATAAGCTTTTTGCGGCTGGCATAGAGAGCACAGTCGAAGAAGTGAATAGACAGTTGAGCTGAGAAGAGGAGAGATAAAAATGAATACGAAATCATTGGTAACTTTATCGTTGCTAGTCGGAATCGGTGCAGTTTTGCACACAGTAGTCCCTGGATTTGTTTTTGGAATGAAGCCGGACTTAATGCTTTTGATGATGTTCCTTGGCATCTTTTTGCTGCCAGATTTGAAGAATGCCCTTTTAATAGGTACGGTAACAGGAATCATCTCTGGATTGACCACCTCATTTCCTGGAGGTCAAATACCGAATATCATTGATAAGGTTTTGACAGCACTAATTATTTATGCGATCTATGCTTTGATCAGGAAATTCGTCAAGCCGACGGTTGCCAGCCTAGCTTTAACCTTAATTGGCACCCTGATGTCCGGGACGATTTTCTTAACATCAGCTTACCTTCTTGTCGGTCTGCCTGGTCCCTTCCTGGCATTAGCTGCCGGAGCCATCCTTCCTGCACTGCTCATTAACACAGTGATGATGGCTGTCATTTACCCGATCGCAGCAAATATCTTAAGAAGGACCAATATGGCTGCTACACTATAAAGAATACAAAGAGGATAACATTGACGTTATCCTCTTTTTTGTTATGACATTAAATGATCCATACCATCAAGAGAATAAAAGCCGCTCCCAGAAATGCCCCCGTACTTATCCGCAACCTTTTCGCTACTATCCTCCTTGAAGGATATACCCCTCCTTTTCCAATCACATATATGGAATGAAGCATTAAACCAAACGAACCACTGGCCAGCAGGAGCAATAAGATTATCACCGCCAAATTAGAACCCTCCTCCACCCCGCTTTTTTCATTATTATGCATAGCCTGTTCGCGTTATGAGAAAGCTTCCATAAGCTATTTTAGGGTATTGATGACGAAATCAATGTGTTTTGGACAGGAATAGTTTCTGAAAATAACAATTTACGTTTAAAATGATATGAAAAAAGGAAATATTTAATATAAGGACTATTTTTTAAAGGAATTTTTATGTTTATGTAGAAATCTGTTAAAGAAGAATAAATTGGGGTGAATAACAAATGAAAGTAAATTCTTTAGTAATTGGATTCATATCTGGTTTCGCCGTAGCCGGAGTTGGTGTACTGTTTAGCACCCCTGCATCCGGCAAAGAAGTCCGTACTAATCTAAAGGAAACAAAGGAAGAAACCATCCTTCTTCTTAAAGACGTTCAAAAAGCAGTAATTCAGTTGAAGAATGACTGTATATCAGCCGCCAACATCAGTAAGGAACAAGTCAATCTGTTCATCAAAGATGTAAAAGAATTGATCCAGGAATGGAATGAGGATACGAAAGAGCATACCGAAGCCATACAGGTTCATATCAAGGATGTAGAAACAGCCATTAGCGAGCTAGAGGCAGCCATTTCACCAACGCCAGCGAAATAAAAATTATATAAAAAAATCGATAGAAATTTGTAGAAAAAGTTTCAAAAAATTTGGCAAATTACCATTTTTGTTATTTAATATTTTATAAGGATAATAATGATAAAAGAAAAGTAGGTGAATGAATCATGTCTGAAAATCTAAATACAGTCAAAGAAGCCATGTTATTCACACAACGTGTTGCACAATTGAGCAAGGCTTTGTGGAAAGCAATCGAAAAGGACTGGCAGCATTGGATCAAGCCTTATAACCTAAATATTAATGAACACCACATTCTCTGGATTGCCTATCATTTAAAGGGGGCTTCTATTTCCGATGTCGCCAAATTCGGGGTCATGCATGTATCAACTGCCTTTAATTTCTCGAAGAAGCTTGAAGAACGCGGACTCCTCCGCTTTTCTAAGAAAGAAAACGATAAGCGTAATACGTATATCGAATTAACAGACAAAGGTGTCGAGCTATTGCTCGAGCTTGTCAAAGTGTTTGACCCTTCTAATAACTCCGTCTACCTTGGTGCTCAGCCTCTAAAAGAACTGTATGGCAAGTTCCCTGACATGATGGAGATGATGGCAATCGTCAAGAATATATATGGTGATGATTTCATGAACATCTTCGAGAAATCCTTTGCGAATCTTGAACATGAATTCACTGACAAAAACGGATTTCTTGAAAAGATTCAACAGCCAGAAAAAGAACCGATTCAATAATACGGGAACTCTTCCTTTAAAAGCGGACTTTTTGAACAATCCGCTTTTACATTGAGACTTCTTGTTCAACACTTCACATATTTTTCCTCAAATAGAATATAAATCAATCACTTCCACGTTATGATAATATTTAATTATCCATTCTCATACTCTTTGCAGTATAGGTAATTTTTTGATAATGTAAGAGAGATAATAGCGGCCAAGGGGGGTTAGCAGGATGGTTTTTCTTATTTGGTTTTCCTTATTTGCTCTCTTTTTCTTGTATTATATTAATAAGCTATCCACCAGCTTCTGTCTCAAGAAAGAAATACCGGAAGAAAAACAGGATAGGTTTTATCGAACCATCAATGTACTCATCACGATCCTGCTAGTTTCAACCTATCTCGAAATTCTATATACGGCATAAAAGACGAATGCAGAAGCATTCGTCTTTCTTCTTCCCAGATATGCGATTAGTGAATCCAGGACGCCCCGATGATAACCAACAAGATAAATAATACTACTAATAAAGCGAAACCTCCGCCGTATCCTCCAGACATTGTTGTATCCTCCTTTCAATCACAATGGATTGTTTTCCTTCTTAGTAAATCCAAGATGCACCAACAATCACGAGTAAAATGAATAGTACGACGATGAAGGCAAATCCTCCTCCATAACTTTGACCCATGATAACACCTCCTTTTGAGCTGCTACCCTATCCTATTCACACCTGGCTAGAAAGGAATGGGCTGATGTCTCATATGCTCACTTTTTTGAATGGACGATTCAGAAGAGAAATGAATCTTCACCTTCCCTGCCTGCTGTCTCCATATCCTATGCTTGACAAGAGGAAATTGATTGGATGGAAGCTCCAATGGGTTAATGAACCTCCTTATCCTTTTTTTAGCAGAAGAATTGTGGTATAGTTATGCTTGTTATATATAAAGGGATGTTTTGGCAATTTGCTAAAAGGAGTGTAAGGGATGAAGAAATGGTTAATCACTGTAGCATCAGTATCGACGCTAATTGGCCTCAGTGCCTGCAACAGCAATGATTCTGAAGAGACAATCGCAGAAACGAAGTCAGGCAATATCACGAAAGATGCTTTTTATGAGGAACTAAAAGACAAATATGGAGACCAGGTGCTTCAAGAACTTGTGTATAAGAAGGTCTTTACCGATCAATATAAGGTAAGTGACAAAGAAGTGGACAAGCGCCTTGAAGAAACTAAGGCTAATCTTGGAGAAAACTTCGAAAGTGCACTCGCCCAAAATGGTTATGCGAATGAAGATGACTTTAAGGATGAGCTGAAGTATCAGTTAGCACAAGAAAAGGCAGCCTTAGAAACGGTTGATGTCTCAGAAGACGAGCTTAAGGATTATTATGAGAACAAGTATACAATCAACCTTAAAGCCCGACATATTCTTGTCGCTGATGAGGAAACAGCCAAAGAAGTAAAGGGAAAACTTGATAAAGGCGAGAAATTCGCTGATTTAGCGAAAGAATATTCAACTGACGAGGCATCCAAAGAACAAGGCGGAGAACTTGGAGAATTTGGTGTCGGCAAGATGGTTCCTGCATTTGAAGATGCGGCATATAAATTAAAGGTTGATGAAATTTCTGAGCCTGTACAATCTGATTACGGCTTCCATATCATCCAAGTGACTGATCGAGTCAAAAATGACAGTCCTTCCTATGAAGATGCGAAGGCTGATATCGAGAGAAACGTCAAAACAGCTAAAGTAGATTCCGCAAAAGCACAAGAAGCGATTCAAAAAGTGATTGACGACGCAGAAATCGATGTGAAGGATGAAGATCTAGAAGGTACCTTTAAGCAATAAAGAAAAAACTCGGCTGATCAGCCGAGTTTTTTTAATTTGCCTCTTCCGTTATCGCACGCTTCTTTCTTTCCTCTTCAATCCGTTCAATGTATACCTTACCTTCATCCTCTATGAATGATTCATCAATTTGTCTTTCTTCCTTCATTGATTTGATCGTCATAAAGGCACTGGCAAATATCCCTGCTACGATGAACCACATGAAAAATGGCATAAAAGACAATCTCCCTTCTTAATAGGACAGGCCCTTTTCAACCATTATATGCGGGCAATCAATGACTATGCGGGATTTTTCAAGTACTTTATTTAAAGGACGGCTTATAGAGACTGCGGTTATCCAGCGGGAAGATACGCTCCGTGAACTCTCCCGGTTTTACGCGGTCAAGCGCTCTGTCCATCATATTCATCTTTGCATCCAGATTGTCTATATAATGAAGGATTTCTGCCTCTTTTACTAAAGGTGGCTTCGGGCTGCCCCATTCTGCTTTGCCATGGTGGCTCAACACGATATGCTGCAGAATAAGAATCTCTTCTCCTTGAATATTGAGTTCCTCTGCAACTTTGCCAATTTCATTCACCATAATGGTGATATGTCCAAGCAAATTCCCTTCAACCGTGTAAGTCGTGGCAATCGGGCCGCTCAATTCCATTACCTTGCCTAAATCATACAAAATGACACCGGCATACAGCAGGTCCTTATTTAAGGATGGATAAAGCTCGGCAATGGCCTTCGCCAAATCCAGCATGGAAACAACATGGTATGCGAGACCGGAGAAGAATTCATGATGATTCTTCGTCGCAGCCGGGTATTCAAGGAATTCCTTGGAGTACTTTTTAACCAAATGCCTTGTTATGCGCTGGATATTTGGGTTCGTCATTTCAAATATATATTTAGTAATCGTATCAGCCATCTCATCCTTGCCAAGCGGCGCAGTTGGCAGGAGGTCCCCGATATTGACAGCTTCATTCTCATATTTTAAGCGGATGGCACGGATGCGCAGTTGGAGCTTTCCTTTGTAGTTTTGCACGTCGCCTGTTACGCGCACAATGGCCTCGGGTACATATGTCTGTTCATCCTCAGGCTTAACATCCCAAAGCTTGGCCTCAATTTCACCGCTTTTATCCTGAAATATTAATGATAAAAAAGGTTTGCCATTACTGGCTGTCCCTTTGACGGCATTCTTTATGAATAAATGGAGATCGATTGTATCTCCTACCTCATGATGAGCTATTCCCTTCATCTCAAATCCCTCCCAGTCTATTCCTTTTTTATTATAGCATGCAAGGCAACTGTTGTTGTCGTTTATCGCACTAAGCGGATAACTTCTTGCGGAGTAAAGTGCTCCTTGATTTTCTCATGGCAAGTCATGAAGAGAATTTGGTGATTCCTTTGTCCAATTTGCTTCAGCAAGGAAAGCACCCGCTCGGTTCTGCTGTCATCGAAATTGACAAATGTGTCATCCATCATCAGCGGAAGATCTTTTCTTCCCTCAATCGTCATGGCTAAAGCTAGCCGAATCGATACATAGGCGAGCTCCGCTGTTCCCCTGCTTAAATCCCGGGCATGTATGAATCCTCCATTATCATCTTGAAGCATCAATCCAGCCCCATCGTTTGAGAACATCATCTTCTCGTATTTTCCGTTAGTCAAATAACACAAATATTCGTTTGATTGGTTCAGTATAGCGGGGAAACGCTCATCCTTATATTTTTTGATGGTCTCTTGCAAGATGCCTTTGGCTACCGCAAGCTTTGCCCATTTCCGCGATATGTCACAAAAATCCTCCTGCAGCTTTTGATGACTGAATTGTAAGGACTCCACTGTACCATCTTCCTCGAGTCTCTTAATATCATATTCAACCTCAGCAAGCTCCTTGAGCCCTAGCTCGATTTGACGTTCGAGCGAGGAACTGTTATCCTCCTCGCCACCAATTCTTTCCTCAAGCTCTGCGTCATTTGTGCGCAGATAGTGTTCAAATTCCGAAAATCCCCCTAGCTGTATCATTAATTGACGTTTTGCGGCCAATAGCTGTTCCCGCTCTTCAGCTTCCTTGCCGTATTGATAGAAGTCCGTTAGGGAACTGCAATCAGCTTCTTTAAGCAGCTTTTCCTGCTCGTTCATCAGCTGCTTGCAAACTTCCTCAAGCGGGCCCACTTCTTCTTTCACATCGTCAATCCTCTCATCAAGTCGGATGCTCTCGCTTTTCACTAGCAGGGCTGCCTCAAGCTTCTGTCTAATTTGGCTATAAATCTCTCTCTTTGGCTGATTCGTGCTGACACCAAAGATATTGGCCAGATTCTTTAATTTAGCCGCATAACCCTGAATCAAATGATTGCATTCATCTATTGACGCATGAATCCTGTTTTTCTCTAAAATAATATCCTTCATGTCCTCGAGACGTTCAAATGCTTCAAAAAGCATGGATTGTGAGATTTCTTGCGGTAAAGACCACTCATCTCCAATGGCAATCAGCCGCGTTTCACAACGCTGCTTCTCCTGCTCCCACTTCTCAAATGCTTGGATTAATCCTTCAAAAATCTCATTCTGACGTTCTTTGCGGTATAATTCCTTCTCATATTGGCTGCGGTTTTGAGCATCCTCCAGGAGCAGTCTCTCGTCCAGCCCATTATCTTCCTGTCCATCAAAGCTTCTTGCAGAATGAGCCAGCTTTTCCTCTATATAAAGAATTTCCTCATCCAGCTCACTTGCTTTCATATCACTGTCCATAAACTGTCTGAACAGGAAGATTAACAGGATACCGGCAATTCCAAATCCCAAGCCAAGCAGCATTTTACCTGTAAAGATGACTAGGATAGATACAAGAATGACAAAAATTCCAGCAAGATTAAGGACCCTTTTCTTTTTCTTCAATGCTTTCCTTTCTGTCCCACTAAGCTTCTCGCGGCGACTTTTTAAACGCTCCAGCATCTCAAGCGTTTCTTTTTCGCCGCCTGCCCCTGCAGATCTCTGGAAGGCTTTATGCCTTTTTTCAAGACGCTCTCTCTCTTCATCTGGCAAAAGCTTGCTTTCGTAAAGGGCTAGTGTCTTCTCTAGCTGTTCTAGCTTAAGTTTCTCCTGTTCAAATTGGGAATCAAGCTCATTTTTTCGCTTCTGCAAAGTACGCATTTCAAGCTCCAGCTGCTTAATTTCCTCTTTGCGAAATACACTTGTATCAAGAGAAGCAATCCTCTCCTCCCCTAGATTCATATGCAATTCTTCCTGCAGCTTATACATGCGGGCTTCCATATGCTTTAGTTCAATAGACTTCGCCCGTAACTCTTCCTCATGCATCTCCCAATGGTCTAAAATGCGTTCCATCTGATGAACATCTGATTCCATCTGCACCCATTGCTCTTCGTAGGCCAGGTTTTGCCGCTCTTCTCTAAGCGCGGATAATTTACTTAGTTGCGTTTGAAACAAAGTTTCTTTCGCAAGCCTCTCCGCTTCAATCGTATCCATTCTCTTGATTCCGCCGGCAGGAAAATGGCCTTCCCCTAGCTCACTCAATCTGGCATTGATTACAGACAGCTCCTGAATGTTTGGCAAAAGACGCTTCCATTCCCTTAAATGAACCAGTCTATCTTTAGATTGTTCTAGGCGTTCTCTTTGTTCAGCAATTGCTTTTGCAAGCTGTTCCTTCCGATCCATGAGCTGATTATACTCATTTTCCCTCTCCCTTGCTTTTTGCAATTGGCGGCTGCTTTCTTTTAGCTCAGCGAGTTTCTGATTGATTTCTGGCTTCTTCCCGCTCGGCTTAAAGAGCTGATCCATTTGCTTTTGCAGCCCATTCTCCAAGTCCCATAGGCGTTCACTTCCCGAGATTCCAGCGAAAAATAGGTATCGTCCAATCTCCTCTTCGTTCAGACGGGAGATTTCTTGGATTCCGTCTAAATTAAAGGAATAGATGGATTCATAGAATCCCCGGTCCATTCCCTTTAGCCGTTCCTGTAATTCTATTTCACTGCCAATGATCTTTCCGTCTTGATAGAGCCTGCATTCTGTCCCCTGTGTATTCTTGACGCGCTCAACGATCATTTCACCGTATTCTGGCCATTCAACCGTCAGCCTGCCTCCATATTTAACTCCGCCGTTTGGCTCATAGGAGGGAGCTGCTTGGTTTCTTTGCGGAAAGCCGAATAGCATAGCGTGAATAAACGAAAAAATGGTTGATTTACCTGCCTCGTTCTCACCATAAAGAACATTCACGCCTCGGGAGAAATCCAGCTGGTAATTCTCCAATTTCCCGTATCCATATATATGTATCTTCTTAATAAACAACGCCCTGTCTCCTTATTTGCTATTTAGTCTTTTCATAAGCTCCATGTTTGCCTCAAGGATAATCTCTTCCCGCGTATCTTGATTCCAATCCTGCATATACTTCCTTGCGGTCGGGTTAGCGGAAAGGGAGGCGGTGAAGCTCTCATATTGTTCTTCACTAATGTTTGATGACACACTTAATAGTTCAGCCAAAAAGGACTCAGACACTTGTTTGTCTTCCTCCATCCACACCGGCGGCAGAATCTTCATGGAATGAATCCACACCATTGGCTCTTCCAGTTCTTCTCCCTCTTGCACGGCTTCAAGTAATTCATCCATATCAGAATAAATCCAATCCTCTTTCCTCGCATTGGATGCATCAAGGATGATTTCAAACAAGATATCCTTTCCTTCCTGGCGCAGCTGCTCCTTCCGCTCATTCAAGCGCTGAACAAGCTCGCTCATTCCAAATCCGCTTGCGTCCAGTCTCTCCTCTTTCCAATCCATGACAGAGGCCGGTCGAAAATCCATTTCTGTTCCGTTCTCGGATAGATGGACAAGGTAGAACCCCTTCTCACCTGTCTCTTTCTTATTCCGGCCTTGCAGGCATCCCGGATACACAGCGATGGGATTTTCCAATACGAACATTCTTTTATGAATATGACCCAATGCCCAATAATCAAACCCTTTTTCGAGCAAATCCTTCCTTGTGAAAGGCGCGTAGTTGCCATGGCTGGTTTCTCCGTCAAGATTCCCGTGCAAAAGGCCTATATGAAAGTCACCCGCTGGCTGTTTCACGTAAGCCTCAATCATTCTATCCCGCACATGTCTCTTCCCGTAACTAAACCCATAAAGCATGGCAGATGTGCCATCTTCCTTTATATATTTTTTAACCTCCACTTTCTGCCTAAATACATGAACATTAGGCGGAAGGGACAGCTCGAAATACTTGCCTTCTAGAAAATCATGGTTTCCGTGGATCATGTAGACTGGTATCTCTTCCTTGTTCAACTGCTCCATCGCTTTTTGAAACTGAACTTGCGCTTTTAGGTTACGGTCATCCACATCATAAATGTCCCCGGCAAGGATAACGAAATCCACTTTTTCCTTAATGGCCGTCTGGACTAAATTCTGCAATGCTTTATAGCCGCTTGCCTTAAGTCTCTCATATAGGTTATCGGGCAAATGCCGAAATCCTGAAAACATGCCGCCTAAATGAATGTCAGCCGCATGGATAAATGTCATTTTCTTCACTATCATTCACTCCCTCTCCCTATTTTACTACAAATGAGGATCTCTGCCTTACCCTTCAATATGGTTCCAATAGAACTTTTAAAATCTCTAACTGGGAAACACAGAAAAAAAGACTCTAGGCACGTCACCCTAGAGTCATATAGCAAATTTATGTCTATTTATTCTTCGTTAAGTCAATCGCTTTCTTGATATCCTTTAATGATGTCGAATTTCCATACATCAAAACACCGCCTTTATATACCTTCGCGCCAAAGTAAGCGAGAAGCCCGATTGTCGCAAGCATGAGAAGGATGCTGATAGCGATCTCTATTGGAGCTACCTCGAGCATTCCAATACGAAGGAACATAATCATCGGAGTAAAGAAAGGGATATAAGATGTGATTGTAATGAAATTCGCCTCAGGATTGGATAGTCCGCTCATCGCGATAAGAAAGCCAAAGATAACAAGCATCGTCATCGGCAGGATCATTTGCTGCAAGTCCTCAAGCTTGCTCACAAGCGAACCTAGAAAAGCTGCCATGGTCGCATACAATAAATAACCTAACAAGGTGAATACAACCGCATATACAACCGTTTTTGCCTCAATATTATCAAATCCGAAGAACGTCAACACATCGCCGGCCTCCGAATTATTCTTAAGGACCAAATAACTGACGCCTCCAAAAATAAGCAGCTGGGTCAGCGTTAAAAGAGCGATCCCGGTTATCTTGGCGAACATTTGTTTAATAGGCGAAACGCTTGATATCAATATTTCCATCACTCTGGAGGATTTCTCAATTGCCACTTCATTGGCAATCATGCCTGCATAGACGATGACACTGAAATAAATCACAAACAGCATGAGATAGACAAGGCCTCTCGCCTGGCTTAATTCGTCCTCAGACTTTGCATTCTCATTTAGTGCTTCCACTTCAAACGTAACTGGCATGTAAATCGCCGCTAATTGCTCATCGGTAATATTGGCCTTTTCCGTCATAATCAGCGT
>JAEIGA010006560.1_pt1 | contig 17722 bp, 13 predicted proteins | sample 9270691 | NCBI WGS metagenome assembly JAEIGA01 (sample SAMN17057246, study PRJNA624740) | gut metagenome | biome: biome; isolation source: fecal sample | host: Bos grunniens | place: China: Xizang | collected 2019 | reverse complement strand
GTCTACTTTAGATATATCAGGCATAGAAGCGTTAATATTGTTAGCCAGCCATTTCAGACCGTCTTCTCTGAAAACTACTGGAGCATCTGTATTAAGCCATTGATACATGAAATTTATGCCATTTACCCATTGCCAGCAGCCATCTCTTCGACTCTTCATCGTAATCTCCTCGTTGATAGAGTTTATACGCTGACGTTGTTCCAAGGTATATATATCATCTGAAAGGAAATCCTGGTCAAGAAACATACGATCAGTGATGTGCTGGTAGCCGGTAACTGCATTAAGTTGCCATGCATCTGTATAGTATGAAAAATTCAGTGCCGTATTGACCATATTACGTTTGTAACGGCTTTCATGGTTATTGGTAATCTTACCTATATGGTCGGAATATTCTTCATCACCGTTCAGCGTACCGTAATAGTAATATGGATATGCTCCTTCGTTTGTATGGTCAAATGATGTAGTTGCGTCAATTTGAATTTGGCGTGATGGGCGCCATATGGCACGCATTCGCGCGCCTGCGGCAATGCTGGCATCAACGTCTTTTCCAGTATAATCATTTTTAAAAAATCCATCGCTACCTTTATAATATCCTCCGGCAGTAAATGCGAGCTTTTCTGTTGGACGATGATAATGTGTCAGTGTTACGTTGTGTCCATTGTTGCCAGTGTTGTAGCCAATTTTTAAATCTGTTCCTTGATAGTCAAATGGATTTCTTGTTGTTATACGAATCAGCCCTGCCATAGTGTTGCGCCCATAAAGTGTACCTTGTGGGCCACGGAGTACGTCTATTCGTTCAATGTCGTAAAAAGGGAAATCAAATGCCGATTTGTCTGTATATGGCACATTATCAACGTATAACCCAACGGCAGGGGTGTTTATGCGACTGCCTACACCTCGTATATATATAGCACTTGTTAAACGGCTGCCATAATCAGGAATATACAGGCTTGGAATGAGCGGGGCTGTCTCTTTTAATGATGTTATATGGCTATTTTCTAATTGCTCTTTCTTTATCACAGAAATTGCTGATGGCTGCTGACGAATTCCACCATGTTCTTTTGTTGATATAATTTCAATCTCATCAAGATCATAGTGTAGAGTGTCAGCTAAGTCAGCATGACATATTAATGGAAATGTAAGTAGGATTATAGTAGTAAGTTTCTGTAACATAGCGATTAATTAGACTATATATTGATTAGACTTATTAATGAAATATGTCTAGTTATTGAAAATGTATATAACATTAAAAACGTTTTGGGAGTGTGCTAAAGATTCACCCTTATTATTAAGAACTTAAGTTTCGTATATGCAAAACATGATTTCTTATTTTAGTTCAGCTATATCAACTATGCCCATCATAACAGCATAGATTATAACATTTGCGAGAGAACGCGCATGTAACTTCTCCATTATGTTTTTGCGGTGTGATATGACTGTAGTTATACTGATGTTGAGGAGGTCTGCTATCTCTTTGTTTATGTGTCCTTTACAAAGCAACACTGCAACTTCTACTTCGCGTGGTGTAAGTTGGATTTCCTTGTTTTTGTTGCACATGCGTGTCATTATGCTATTGCCGTGCCCCATGTGATGCATAGCCAAGATGTCTTTAATTAGTGCATTCTCTGCTTGACAAACATTAAGCGTATTTGTACCGGCTATATTCATATCACCATTTACTAGCACAATACTTCGTTTGGCTCTTTCGCGGAAAAATGAAGTATGTTCAAAGTATATTCTAGATGAGACAAAATAGTGCACAAACTCTGCCTTGTCTGTTGAAATCATTTCATTGAATGTCCTGAAGATTATAATTTCTGCAGGTGGAATGATATCTTCAAGAAGGCGTCGCAGTCCTATTGCAGTAAGGACATTATTCTCGACTATTGCAATAGAGATATTATGCATAATGAATGTTGCTCTGATATTTTTATTATATATGTAAAGGAGTTTTCATCTTTGTTGTAAAATAACATTTAAATTCCTCAGCAAAGATAATGATATTTTTTATTACATACAATCCTTATTTATGATGAATGTATATGACATAATCTTTGGAATATACAGATTGGTCATTATACTACTTTGTAATACATTTCATATTAGCATGTTAGCTCCATATACTATAATAATATATCTTAGCAGTTTTCCAATTGTCATTGATATAACTGTTATAGGTATATTTGCTCGCATTAATCCGAGGAGTATAGCAATTGCACTTCCAAGTAATGGAAGAAAAGCAAAGAATCCAATCCATGCCCCATGGCCATTCATGAAACGTTCTGCACGATCAAGTGATTTTTTCTTTACATGTAGATATTTTTCAATCCAGTCAATGCGTCCGAAACTCCCAACCCAGTAGTTGAACATCGAGCCAAGTACGTTGCCGATAGTTCCGTATACAATTAATCCGATAGGATCGAGTCCTGCAGCAAGAAGTCCCACCATTATGGCTTCACTGCTCCAGGGGAATACGCTTCCTGCGATGAAAGCAGCAATTAGCATTCCCCAATATCCATAACTTTCGAGTAAAGGAATTATAAAGTCAAACATGTATTTTGAATTGCAGAAAAAGATATTAATCAGAGGGGAAATTGGCTTATATATTTAATTTATCTTCCTTATATTCCGTATTTTATTCCGCCTATGGTTAATATAATAGAAATAATAAGTAATATAATTGTAGTGATGCCTGATGTACGTGAGGTTGTCAAGGTTATATATTGTGTAGCAGCTGGAGATATAACTGCAACAAGTATTGCTATTATGCAATTTAAGCCTTGTGTCGTACTAAGCGGCAAAAGATACATTACGGCAAGTGATACAGCTGTCGGTATTGCGATGAAGATAAGAAAGTGATGAAGCATGCGCACATGAATTTTATCATTATAACTCAGTTGAATATATTTTGCAGTACTGATGATAAGTATGACAAAAATAAAAACAATATATGCCATATTGATATTTCCATTTGACGACATGCCTATATTACTAAAAGCAGATTGTATGACCTCTGTATTGGGAACTGCGTCCTTTGTCCAATCAACGATAAGATGAAGTTTAGAAAGATACATTAGAACTGGCAGTATAAACCATATTGGCGTCAGTAGTCCAAGCATAGACGCTCCCCATGCCTTTATTGAGAAAGACATCAGATAGGCTGCCTCTCCAATCCAGAATAGAGGAACAAACAACAATAATGGCGGCCATGCCGCGATACCTATTCCTAAGAACAGGTATGCGGCATAACGGTGTGTCATATCGTCGCGGCGCTGATATGTTTGAAATAACTTTGTTAATGCAATTAATATACATGTCTGCACAAGCATTGCACGCACATCTGTTAATAAATTAGGACATGCGGTCATGATTGCTATGTATACGCAGCAAATTTTTCGGTTATGCTGACGGTTTAAAGCATTGCGGTTGTTAAATTCAGATATCAGCAGCAGGTTTACTGCAAACAGTATAATCGCATGCCAAAATTTAATATCTGATAATAACAGGGCGCCCCATACGGCTATACTGTATATTATCATAATAGGTATGGCTAACCTACTTTTTGCAATGCGTTGCTGTATCATCCTTATTTGTCGTTTTTAATATGAAGACAAGCGTATTCTATTAAATGTTCTTTGTCCACATTTAGTGAATTACACATTTTGAATACCTGCATGATTGAACCTCACAAAAAGAACACATTAGTCTAAATCCTTTCCAATGTCAGAGCGGAAATACTTATCTGTAAATTGTATTTTCTGTGCCTCGAGGAATGATTTCGCTAATGCTTCAGATTTGTCTTTTCCATATGATGATACTGCTATAACGCGTCCACCATTAGTTACTACAGTGTTGTCTTTAAGACTTGTTCCAGCGTGGAATACAATAGAACCTTCAACTTGGTCTATTCCACTGATAGGATATCCCTTGACATAGTCTTGTGGATAGCCACCAGATACAAGCATAACGCATACTGCAGCGCGAGGGTCAAATTCAATCTCTCTTTGGTCAAGGTTTCCTTCTGCTACACCTTCGAATAAGTCAACTATATCCGATTTTAGACGTAACATGACCGACTCAGTTTCTGGATCACCCATGCGACAATTGTATTCTATGACTTTTGGTTCACCATCAACATTAATTAATCCGAAGAATATAAATCCTTTATAGCATATACCCTCTTCTGCAAGTCCATCAACAGTAGGTCTAATGATTCTATCTTCTACTTTTTTCATCCATTCTGGTGTAGCAAATGGTACAGGAGTGACAGATCCCATTCCGCCAGTATTTAATCCCGTGTCGCCTTCACCTATACGTTTGTAGTCTTTTGCCTCAGGCAATATTTTATAGTTTTTGCCATCAGTCAGAACAAATACAGAGCATTCGATTCCAGACATGAACTCTTCTATTACAACTCGTGAAGAAGCATTTCCGAACATGCCGCCAAGCATTCCTTTGAGTTCTTGTTTTGCTTCTTCAAGTGTAGGTAGAATTAACACACCTTTTCCTGCACATAGTCCGTCAGCTTTTAATACATATGGTGGCTGCAGTGTTTCAAGAAAAGTTAATCCTTCGTTGAGATGCTCGCCGTCAAATGTTGAATATGCTGCAGTAGGAATATTGTGTCTTTTCATGAATCCTTTGGCAAAATCTTTCGATCCTTCAAGTACAGCTCCAGCTTTAGAAGGTCCGATAACAGGAATGTGACATGTCTTTTCATCATTAGAGAAGACGTCATAAATACCTTTTACAAGAGGGTCTTCCGGTCCGACAACAATCATGTCTATGGCATTAGCAAGCGTAAAATCTTTGATGGCGTCAAAATCTGTTGCGCTGATATTGACATTCTCTCCGACATTAGATGTTCCTGCATTACCTGGTGCAATGTATAATTTCTCTACTTTTTTGCTTTGAGCAATCTTCCATGCTAACGCATGTTCGCGTCCGCCACTGCCTAATAGTAAAATTTTCATGTTTTATTTTGTTTTTGGGTTTTATTTTGATAAGACCTTTTCTCTGCTTGTAGAATACCATTTTTCTTTTGAGTAAGGTCGATAATAATTATTTTATATGTTTACGGTCCTTATTCGTTCTTCTCAGACATAAGTAATAATCTGTCGCCTATATGTAACTTTAAGCTTCCATTAGGAATTATATATTCATCTTCCCTCTTTACAATCATTACTAGTGTTCCTCTTGGTAGCGACATGTCTTTAAGAGTATCTCCATTTTCGATGTCATTCTCGGTAATAACCATATCACTGAGATTCGTGTTAATTTCTTCTGGTAATTCAACACCAAATTCATTGCCTTTTCTCTCGCAAGGCATGGACAACCCAAGTTTATTTGCTACAAATGAAATGGTTGTGCCTTGAATTACAAGAGATAGAATTGTTATAAAGAATACGATATTGAAAATCACATCAGCCCCTTCAATTCCTGCTACTACAGGATATGTTGCAAAAATTATTGGAACAGCACCTCGGAGTCCTACCCATGAAACTAATAAGCGTGATTTCGATGTGATTTTCTTAAATGGCAATAAACACAAGAATATACTTAGTGGGCGTCCGATGAAAATCATAAAAATACCGATAAGAGAAGCTACCACTGCAATATCTAACATCTCATGAGGATTTACAAGAAGTCCAAGGCATAGGAACATAATAATTTGGAACAGCCATGTTAGTCCGTCCATGAGGGTCACAATCTCTTTTCGGTATTTAATTCTTGAGTTACCAACAATTATACCTGCAATATATACCGCAAGATATCCATTGCCATAAATTAAATCAGTTATAGAGAATGTGAAGAAGACAAATGCTAAAAGCAGAATAGGGTAGAGAGCCTGATTGTCAATATTCAGCTTGTTGAGCATGAATACTGCTGCATGCCCCGATACGTAACCAATTGCTCCACCAACAACAAACTGGATGGCAAAAGAGAGTGCAATTTCACCACTGTTCATGTTAGAAGCTTGTGCGAGTTGTATTAAGACAACAGTAAGCATGTATGCCATCGGGTCATTACTTCCACTTTCCAATTCGAGCATCGGACGCAGGTTATGTCTCAGATTGATATTCTGTGAACGCAAAATTGCAAATACTGATGCTGAGTCTGTAGAAGACATTGTTGCTGCGAGTAATAGTGAAGTTACTATTGGAAAGCTTATATTTGACCAACTCATGCCTGAAATCCACCAAATAAATATGCCTGTAAACATCGCAGTAAGCAATACTCCTACTGTAGACAGAACAATTCCAGGAGAGAGAATGGGACGAATATCAGAATATTTTGTGTCCATGCCACCAGAAAAGAGAATGATACTCAATGCTACCATTCCGATAAACTGGGCCTCGTCAGCATTATGAAACTGCAGTCCTAATCCGTCGCTGCCAAAAATCATTCCAACAATTAGGAATAACAGCAATGCCGGCACACCGAATTTATACCCGGTTTTGCCGACAATAACGCTTACGAACAACAGTATGGAGCCGATAAGCAGTATGTTACCTGCTGTAAAAAACATTTTTTATTTTAGATAGTCTTCAAAATATTGTGTGATTCTTTCATGCAGATGCACGCTTGAATGCCCCATCATATTATGTCCTTCTCCAGGATATACGAAGAAGTCGGGCTGTGTGCCAGCTTTTATGCATGCATCAAGAAATTGCAACGCATGTTGTGGCACTACGACAGGGTCGTTCATTCCTATTATAACCTGAAGCTTGCCTTTGAGATTCTTAGCTTTGTTAATTAATGATGTTTCTGCATATCCCTCAGGATTTTGCTCTGGTGTATCCATATAGCGTTCACCATACATTATTTCATACCATTTCCAGTCAATTACCGGCCCTCCAGCTACGCCTACCTTAAACACATCTGGATATGTGGTCATTAAAGATATTGTCATGAATCCGCCAAAACTCCAGCCGTGTACTCCAAGACGGTCACTGTCGATATAAGTGAGTGACTTAAGAAAATCAACACCACGCATTTGGTCCTTCATTTCATTTACTCCTAAACGGCGGAATGTGGCTTGTTCGAATTCCAATCCACGATTCTCAGAACCTCTGTTGTCAAGAATAAACAAAATATATCCTTTTTGTGCCATATATGTTTCCCAAGAGCGTGACGCCCAATGCCATGACGCCTCTACATTATGTGCGTGTGGTCCTCCGTAAACGTAGACAATGGCAGGATATTTTTTTGTAGAATCAAAGTCTGGGGGTAATACCATTCGATAATACAGATCTGTTGTATTGTCTGCAGCTTTAATGCTTCCGCTTTTGTATGTTGGAATGGCATAACCTTCCCAAGGATTAGGCGAACGATAATACTCTTTGTATGTAGCTTTAACAGTATTAATTATATCGTATGCTAACGGAATATCCGGCGTAGAATATGTATCAATTATCTGAGTTCCATCATCGGACAGTATGCCTCGATGTACTCCGATACCATTGTCTAGAAGTGTTCTCTTGGCATTGCTTATCTTTACAGAGAAGATGTTTCTTTGTAGTGGATGCAGTTCGTTTGTTGTAATAATCACGCTTTTTGTCTTTTCGCAGAATCCAAGCATGTCAAGCACAACAAACTTTCCTTTGGTTATTTGCTTCAACATTTCTCCCCTTGTGTTCATGAGGTATAGATGCTTGTATCCATCTTTCTGACTGAACATCAGGAATTTACTGCTATCCCATGGAAGGAAAAACACAGGGTTTTGCGGTTCTACATATTTATCAGAATGTTCTGTGTATAGAGTTTTTATCTTTTCTCCAGTTGTTGCGTCATATACATCCAGTTTTACATCAGTTTGATTGCGATTTACTTCAAACATGTATATTTCTTTGCTATCTGGCGACCATGTGATATTTGTGAAATATCTATCAGTAACATTGCCAAGATTAAGCCATGTGGTTTTACCTGACGCAATAGTATAAATACCGATGGTAACCTTGTGACTCTTCATGCCAGCCATAGGATATGAATCTGGAGCATAGGTCGCAGAACGCTCAAAAGTATTAACTTGAGGATAATCAGTCACCATTGTCTGATCCATTCTATAGAAGGCAAATCGTGTTTTGTCAGGCGACATGAAAATACCTCTGTCTATACCGAATTCATTACGATGCACAGCCTCTCCATACACAATCTGACGGCATCCATCAGATGTAATCTGTATTGGTTGGCTACCCACAGATGTCTGTAAGTAGATATTTTGCTCTCGTGAGAAAACCTGGGGATATCCTATCGGTTTACGCAGTGTGTCACTATTAACCAGTTTGTTGTTGTCCCACCACAACCGCAGTCTTTTAGGCGACATGTTACGGTAGTTCTTTCCCCCAAAGTTTAAATCTTCTAGGGTGAATTGCTTGAGTTCTTGAGCAGAAGCAGACAATCCTGTCAGAATCATAGATAATATGAGAATGATATTTTTCATATATTTTCTGATATGTTCCTTTTTAGCTTTTTCTCGATAATTGCTTATTCGTTGTCGCTAAACATTTGGCGTCTTTGGCTTGCAGAGTTTCGTTTGAAGCTGTCTCCCTTTCCTCTTGCTTGTCTGTTCTCCTTGAACGCTTTTTTTTCATTCTTTCCGTAGGGTTTGCGTTCGTAATGTTTTTTCCCGTTTTCCCCATCTTCACGTCCGTGACGTTTTTTTGTATTTTTGCGTTCGTTTTCAGCCAGACGCTCTAGTGAACGGAATCGGAAAGTACGGATGTCGTCTTCCTCGTTCTCTTTTATATCGTCTTTTCTGTATACTTTATCTTCTTCTTCAAGACGCTGTTTGAAATCACGATTTTGCTTAAATCGATGTTTCTCAGCCATTTGTTTTAGTTCTTCGTCAGTTTTTACAATTCCTCCATCTTTGCGAAATTCTGAATATTTCCCTCCGAAAATTGAGTATTTTCTGAATTCGCATTCAAGAGAACCATTGTATACAGGAACCTTTAGTGAAGGTTTCAGACCGATAGCTTCAAAACACTCTTCACGGTATGACAGAATCCATGCTTCGTTTCCTGTAAACTGATGCTTCAGTCTTTCACCAATCATTTTATATGTGTTCAATAGATTTGGTGTAGAAATTCTTTCTCCATATGGTGGGTTACATACCAGTATGGCAGGATTTTCTGGCTGTTTGAAGTCTTTGAAATCAGCACATTCCACTTCGATGCATTTTGTTAGTCCTGCAGCACGAGCATTGACGCGTGCAGTATTTACAGCCTTCATGTCAATATCATAGCCGTAGATTTTATGCTTGAATTCGCGCTCATTCGAATCATCATTGTATATTTCGTCAAATAGGTCTTTATCAAAATCCTCCCATTTTTCAAAGGCGTATTCTTTACGGAAGATACCTGGGGCCATATTGTGTGCAATCAGTGCAGCTTCTATCAATAGTGTACCAGATCCACACATAGGGTCAATGAAATCGCAATCCCCATTCCATCCCGTCATGAGTATCATTCCTGCTGCAAGTACTTCGTTCAGCGGGGCTTCAACGTTTTCTTGTCTGTATCCTCTTCTATGGAGTGATTCTCCAGAAGAGTCAAGTGATAGAGTGCAATTATTGTCTGCAATATGGATATTCAGTTTGATATCTGGGTTGGCAACAGATATATTAGGTCTGCGCTTACCTTGTTCCAAGAATTGATCTACAATAGCATCTTTCACCTTGTATGTAACAAATCTTGAGTTACGGAAGTCTTCAGAGTATACAACAGAGTCAACGGCAAAGGTCTTCTTTTCGTCTAGATACTCGTTCCAGTCAACAGTCTTTATTCCTTCATACACTTCATCTGCTGAACGTGCTTTGAAGTGTTTGATAGGTTTTAGAATACGTATTGCAGTATGCAGACTGAAATTCGCACGGTACATTAATTCTTTATCACCTTCGAACGAAACCATTCTACGTCCTACATGAACGTTGTCTGCGCCGAGTTCCTTAAGTTCTTTTGCAAGAACATGCTCAAGACCCATGAAGGTCTTGGCTATCATTTCAAATTTCATTTGTATAGTATGATTAAATATTTTTCTATCTTTAATATTAGGCCCACGATTGTAATGAGGTGAGCAAATTGTTGGTAATGTTTTGTCAGAATCTGATGCTATACATTAATTCCGCTGCGTGCTCTTGCTCCTTGAACAATGTGCTCGCCAGGTTGTGTACTTTCCGTTACCCAAATATTACCTCCGATGACAGTGCCTTGTGCAATGGTTATACGTCCTAGAACTGTTGCATTACTATAGATTATCACGTTGTCTTCGATGATAGGATGTCGTGGTACACCTTTTATTGGATTGCCATTTTCGTCAAGTGGAAAGCTTTTTGCTCCAAGCGTTACCCCTTGATATAATTTAACGTTATTTCCAATTATGCATGTTGCACCAATAACAACTCCAGTACCATGATCTATCGTGAAATGATGTCCAATTTGAGCTCCGGGATGAATATCAATGCCGGTTTCTGAATGTGCCATTTCTGTTAAGATACGTGGAATCAGCGGAACCCCTAAGATGTATAATTCATGTGCTAGCCTATAATTTGTTAATGCTCTGATGGCAGGATAGCAAGATATTATTTCTCCATAATTTTCTGCGGCAGGGTCTCCGTTGTATGCTGCCTCGACGTCTGTCGCCAGAGTTTCTTGCAGATTAGGCAACCGTGCTAAAATTTTGTCAGTTATCTCTTCTGCTTTTCTTCTTGAACTTACAAGACAGTCTTCTTTTGTATCGTCATTTTTTTCGTCAGCAAAGCATAAACCTGCCATAACTTGTTCAACAAGCAGTTCCCTAAATTCCTGCAGATTAGCTCCAATTGGATATTCGAGCGAATGAAGCATGACATTCGATTTGCCGAAATATCCTGGAAATACTATTGCCCTCATCAGTTCTACAATGTTCATTAAGGCTTTGCCAGAAGGTAACGGACGTCCGTCACGATGTTCGTGATACAACTTGCTTAATGCACTGTTTGCTGATAATTGTTTTACCAAGGCAGTCATATTGCTGTCTGCAGTTTGTGTTGACATGTTTGTGTGTGTTATGTTGTTTATGTTAGCCCTAACGTTTAATTGTTATACTTAACAATTTAGTTGTTTGGCATAATTCTGTGCAAAGATAGGTATTTTATTTCTAATGGCAAAACGTTTCAAAAAACTTTTTTCATGAGTATTGCTCATTTTCTTCTGTTTTGCGCATAGACTGTTCCATTTATGTTTAAATTATCTTACGAAAACTCAAAATAATACAAAAGTTTCATTAAAGTTTGTGTATTTTTAGTAAATTTGCGACATGAAAATTAAGTGCGTGTTTTCTTCAGATATATCTTCCGAACACGTTGGGTAGGTATGATGAATATGCGTGTTTGGTAAATGTATCACTGATATATAAATGACACATAATTCATTCGATAGTGACGAGAAGGTAAACCTTTCAGGCGAATCTTCTGGTCGCATTGGCTTGTATGACATAATAGTTACCACTGGGTTGGGTAGTGGCTTTTGGCCCTGGGGACCAGGAACCGCAGGTACAGCATTAGCTGTCGTATTCTGGTGTGTTTATGCGTATCTGTTGCCTTCTTATCAAAGTACAATGGTATTGACGGCATTACTTGCTCTCTTTGCTGTTGTGATTGGTGTTCCATCAATAAATCGTGTGGAAAAATACTGGGGTGAAGATCCTTCACGTGTTGTCATAGATGAAATGGCTGGTGTATGGATTACTCTTTTGGCTGTCCCGCCAACGAAGGAATGGTATTTTGTCCTTGCAGCATTTGTGTTATTCCGTATTATGGATATTTGGAAGCCTCTTGGTTGTCGGTGGGTAGACAATAATATCCGTGGAGGATGGGGCGTGATGCTTGATGACTTGCTGGCAGGTGTGTATGGAGCGATCGTGTTGTTTTTCATTGTTCTGGCGGTATGACTAGTTGATTCATGAACGATTTAGTTTTCTGACTCGTTTGTTTTCAACATAAAATGCCTAAGATCTCTTTGGCGTTATCGTAAATGTAATCTTTTTTCGTTAACATTGATTGGTATAATGAGAAAGACAGGAGCGGTTGAATTCGGTAAGGCGCAGGTGTCCTCAGTTATGTCAACTGCATTTGATTTTGCTGTTACGGCATTATCATATTCGTGTACGCACCATGTTGTCTGTAGCAATATTACAGGTGCGCTTGCTGGTGGCGCGTTGAATTGTGCCATCAATTATAATTGGACATTCCATGGTACAATGCGAAGCAAACGTGCCGTGGCATGGCGTTATGCTTTAGTGTGGTTGGGTAGTGTTGCATTAAATACAGCAGGAACAGAGTACGGTGTAAAGTCATGGAGCTATATCATAGGAGTAAATGATACATGCGTAACGGCTCAAGTAGCAGATGTGCTGGCAGTAAAAGCTGTTGTGGCAGTCATTGTCGCTGTATTTTGGAATTTTCTTATGCAGAAATATTATGTATATAGAAAGTCTTGAATTGTAGCATGCTATGTATTTGGATAATAGTGCTTTATATAAATTACTAATAATTGGTTAGATGTCGATATATTCATCATTAAGAGATGGTATACAGCAGATAGTATACAAAATAATTAATCCAGGCGTTGTAATGGCAGTAAAAGCTGGAATCACGCCTAATGTAGTAACAACTCTTGGATTGCTCGGCAATATAGCAGGAGCAGCGCTTCTGGTATATGCAGCGCTTAGTGCAAATTCAGACTATGTGCTGATAGGCTGGGCTGGTGTTGTTATTATATTATCATCAATTATGGACATGGTCGACGGATACATGGCCCGTACAGCTAATATGTGCAGTGTTTTCGGCGCGTTCTATGATTCTGTACTTGACCGTTATTGCGAGCTTGTAACGTTGTCTGGTTTAGCATTTTATTTTATGCACTTTTCACATCCTTGGGCGGCAGTTATTACATTCCTTTCGCTTATTGGTAGCATCATGGTTAGCTATGTTCGTGCCAGGGCCGAAGGTCTTGATCTTGAGTGTAAGGTTGGTCTTATGCAGCGTCCAGAGCGAATTGTAGTGACAGTTTTAGGTATGCTGTTAACAGGTTTTCTTGATGGCGTGGTGCCGTTTGATTCTATTTGGTTTATCATTGCATCCCAGGCTGTTATTGCCTTGTTTGCCAATTTTACAGCATTCCACCGCATATTACATGTAAAGAATCAGTTGAAATGAACAGATTATTCAAAGAACTTATACGGATAGTTGTTGTGCTCGTGCCGATAGCTATTTTCGGAGCATCATATTTTATTTTGGGGAAATGGCCCAATTATCTTTTCAATGATATAGATACAGAATGCGTTTATCAACTTGAGCGTCAGTTGTTTGGCATAACTATGTCAGATGGTGGAATTATTACGCCATGCGAATATTTCAAGATACACCATTGTGCGTTGATGGACATTCTTTCTGGTATATTTTATTTGAGTTGGGTGCCATTGCCGATAATATATGCCATATATCTCCAGATAAAGAAACGTAGCGAACTTGCTCTGCGTTTCACTTCTGCATTTCTTTTGGTAAATATCCTTGGATTTATTGGTTATTACATATATCCAGCATCCCCACCATGGTATGTCATGGAATACGGATTCACGCCGGTATTAAATACTCCTGGTAATGTTGCAGGATTTATTAATTTTGACAGTTTGGTTGGATATCCGTTATTTCATTCCATATATAGTAACAATGCAAATGTTTTTGCGGCCATACCTTCACTCCATGCTGCATATAATCCTATAGCAGTATATTATGCGATGAAGCAGCGAAATCATTGTGCATGGCAGATTCTTCTCATAGTCGTATCTGTAGGAATCTGGTTTTCTGCAGTATATAGCTACCATCATTATATAATTGATGTCTTGCTTGGGATACTGACAACTATTCTGGGAATCATGATATTTGAGAAATGTATAATGCGAATCCCCGTAGTGAAGAAACTATATTCTGATATTGGTAGATGGCTTTCTAAGGTTGCTTGATATTATATTTGCGAGATAGTTGAAGTGCTTGCATGCTATAAGTTCGTAAAACTATATATAATTCTTGTCCCTTTTAAGCTTATTATTCACCAAGAAAAAAACATTAAACTCAAAACATAAAAACAAAAAAATTATGACACAATCAAATGTAAAGCCAGCAACAGGAAAGCTTGGCGTTATGGTAGTAGGCTGCGGTGCTGTTACTACAACATTTATGACAGGTGTGCTCATGGCTCGCAAGGGTTTAGCAAAACCTGTTGGTTCTATGACTCAATACGATAAGATTCGTGTAGGCAAGGGTGAAGACAAGAAGTATCTGCATTATAGCGATATTGTGTCTTTGGCAAGTCTTGATGATATCGTATTCGGCACATGGGATGTATATGCAGACAACGCTTTCGAGGCAGCAATAAAGGCAGACGTGCTTAAGGCGAAGGACATTTTCCCAGTAGAAGATGAACTAAAGGCAATTGTTCCAATGAAGGCTGCATTCGATAAGAATTTTGCAAGTCGTCTTGACGGAACACATGTTAAGGACTGCAAGGACCGTTGGGATATGACAGAACAGCTGCGTGAAGACATACGTAACTTTAAGGCTGCAAATGGTTGTGACCGTATCGTTGTCTTGTGGTCAGCATCTACAGAGGTTTATGTACCTGTAAATATGGAAGTACATGACACACTCGAGCACCTTGAGGCTGCGATGAAGGCTAACGATACAGTAAATATAGCTCCATCAATGTGTTATGCTTACGCTGCACTCGCAGAGGGCGCGCCATTCATTATGGGTGCTCCAAACACAACTGTTGATATTCCTGCTATGTGGGAAATGGCTGAGAAGACCCAGATGCCAATATGTGGCAAGGATTTCAAGACAGGTCAGACACTTGTAAAGTCAGGTTTTGCTCCAATCATTGGCACACGTTGCCTCGGACTCAATGGATGGTTTTCAACAAACATCCTTGGTAATCGTGACGGACTGGTGCTTGATGAGCCAGCAAACTTCCGCACAAAAGAGGTGTCAAAACTCTCTACACTTGAGTCAATCCTTGTTGAAGAGAATCAACCAGACCTTTATACTGACTATTATCACAAGGTACGCATTAACTACTATCCACCACGTAATGATGAGAAAGAAGCATGGGATAATATTGACATCTTTGGTTGGATGGGTTATCCAATGCAGGTTAAGATTAATTTCCTCTGTCGTGACTCTATCCTTGCAGCACCAGTATGTCTTGACCTCGTAATCCTTTCAGACCTTGCAGCTCGCGCAGGAAAGGTAGGTATACAGCGTTTCCTCTCATTCTTCCTCAAGTCACCAATGCACGACTACACACAGAATGAGATTCCTGTAAACCATCTCTATCAGCAGCATACAATGCTGAAGAACGCTATTCGCGAGATGGGTGGTTATGAAGCAGATGAAGAAATAGATTAATAGATATGTGAATTAAATCACTTGAGCTCTATATTATTCTGGAGCTCAAGTGATTAACTTTGATGCATTAGTGCATTACATGATACCATGAGCACAATATAGGTGAGTATGTATCTTCGTCGTTTTTTGCGTATGAAGATGTCCTCGCCATCATTAATGATTTGCGGGAGTATTTATCCCCGCATATGGAAATTCTGTTGCGCATCGCAAGTATAGAAGATATTATATATGGTAAAAAGATTGTATGTATCATTCGTTCTGTTGCTGATTATAGCAGCTAACGCATGTGCCCAAAAGATAACAGGTGTTGTGGTTGATGCCCATACAGGCGATAGCATTCCTATGGCAGGAATTGTTTATCGTACACATAACGTCATGGTGGCGGCAGACCATCGTGGATGTTTTTCTATTGACAGACATAATGGTTGGAAATTATTTTTTACAGCAGTAGGTTACAAGACACATAGCATTAATGTGTCGGAGAAAACAAGAAACCACCTTGTAATAAAACTAAAACCTGACACAAAGACCCTAAATGAGGTTGTTGTTCGTTCGAAGCGCTCTCGTTATTCTCGTAAGAATAATCCCGCTGTCGAATTGATGCGCCGTGTCATTGCTGCAAAGAAGAAGACCGACCTCGATAATAATGATTTTTACGAATATTATAAATATCAGAAGCTGACTCTTGCAAAGAATAATGTCACACAGGAAGATTTGGCGGTACAGAGAGAAAAAGGCAACAAGGAATGGTTGATAGACCAGATGGAACTTTGCAAGATGAATGGTAAAATCATTTGTCCGATACAGATTTCTGAGACGGTCAGTAGAAAAGTATATCGCAAGAATCCCCAATCTGAGAAAACGACCATACTTGGTGAAAGTTCAAAAGGTGTTGCTAATCTTGTAGAGACAGCTGGCAGCATTCTTGATGCTTCGATGAAAGATATCTTTACAGATGTCGATATCTATGAAGATCAGGTTCGTTTGCTACAGTACCCGTTTACGTCCCCGATTGGAAGGGATGCTATAAATTTCTATCGTTTTTATATAGTTGACACATGCTATATTGAGAAAGATCAGTGCATCGAACTGACCTTCGTTCCAAATAATCAGCAGGATTTCGGGTTCCGTGGTAGCATATGGGTTCTAAACGATTCATCGCTTCACGTGCGTAAAGTCTCTCTGACAATACCGAAGAAGAGTGATGTCAACTTTGTTGATAACATGAAGATTGAGCAGGAGTATGTGAAACTGCCAGATGGTCAGTGGGTTCTTGACACAGATAATATGCTTGTTGAGTTACGCCTCAATCGTATGGTGAAAGATGCTGTTGTCATACGCTCCACAAAACTGTCAGAATATAAGTTCAGTGAGATACACAAGAGCAATTTCCGTGGTACAGCTAAGCTTGTGCGTGATGCTGATGCCCGCAATCGTGGCAAGGACTTTTGGCATAGGTTCCGCTCTGTAGAGTTAACAAAGTCAGAGGCATCTATGGGCGAGTTTACGAAGAAATTTGCCAATGTGCCAGGTATGAAGACAATCCTCTTTGTGTTGAAAGCCTTCATGAACAATTATGTAAGTCTGACAACAAATGATTCAATACCATCAAAATTCGATATTGGTCCTGTCAATACCATAGTTAATAAGAATATAGTAGATGGTTGGCGATATCGACTTTCAGGACGCACTACGGCTGCACTTAATCCTCATTTATTTTGGCATGGTTATGTTGCACACGGTATAGATAGCAAGAAGTGGTATTATTCTACGACCTTCACCTATTCCTTCAATCGCAAGAATAATGAGCCTTGGGAGTTTCCTATACGCCAGCTGACATTTGCTTCAGAATATGACATCATGTCACCTTCAGACAAGTTCCTGTTGACAAACAAAGATAACCTTTTCATGTCATTCAAGACACGGGACATTGACAAAATGTATTTCTATAATCGTCAGCAGGTAGAGTTTAAATACGAGACCTTGGCAGGATTTGCCACCACAGTAGGTCTAAAAACCGAAGCGATTGAAGGTGCAGCAGCCATGAAGTTTTTTAAGGCCGATGGTACCGAATTTGGTCGTGAGGTACGTACCACAGAAGCTCATGTTGGTTTCCGTTATGCGCCAGGCGAAACATTCATTAATACCAAGCAACGCAGATATCCTATAAATCTTGATGCCCCGATATTCACGCTTGACCATACCATGGGCATAGACGGCTTCCTTGGCGGTAAGTATAAGATGAATTTGACAGAGGCAAGTATCTATAAACGTTTC
>JAEIGA010006559.1_pt1 | contig 17724 bp, 19 predicted proteins | sample 9270691 | NCBI WGS metagenome assembly JAEIGA01 (sample SAMN17057246, study PRJNA624740) | gut metagenome | biome: biome; isolation source: fecal sample | host: Bos grunniens | place: China: Xizang | collected 2019 | reverse complement strand
ATTCCGAAGGACATAGAAAAATAGTGGTAGTGAGTAGCAGTATGCTACGATAGTGGATGGTAGATTGGACGATGGGGAAGTTTACTTACACCATCGACCAAGATACCATACACAGGAGATATGAGCAACATATCTCAACTACCACTATATTCCCTGAAATTGACAATAATTGACATCCTATTGACAATAATTGTCTTAATATACAATCCTTGTTTTTTTTGTATATTTTTGTAGCGAGTGCAATGCATTTTTCAAGTACATCTCCTCGTTTCCGTGTCAATCAGTGCAATCTGTGGGCGCAAACAGACACTATATTCAAGTCCCATTATTGTTCATCTAAGCCAACTACCCTACCGCCAACTAATAATTTACGAGGATGAGGAGCAAAATCGGACGAAGAAATATCCCATGTAGGTTGAGCATACAGAATCGGCAATTGTATATGCGTCATGCCACATATCGTATAGAAGATATTATCTGAATTAATGGGCACACTTACATTGTTTTGCAAGCACGAAATCATATCCACATTCGCACTACCATACATATCCGAATACCAAACGAAGAAAGGTACATGGTATTCGTTCTCATCGCAGACCGTTCCATGCCATCCTTGTGTGCTGTAATGGTTTGTCCATGATCAGACACATACCACACCGCCGCCGTTGCCTGCAGTGTCTTTAGCGAATCTATCATCGATGAAAGCAGGTGATCTGTATAGAGAATCGTATTGTCATAAGCATTGATAAATAGGCTGTCACTCACAACATCTTTATCATGGATATTGTTAGGGCGGAAAGTATTGAATTCTGGTGGAAAATTGTCGTAATAAAAGTGCAACCCACGCAGTTGAAACATGACAAATAGTTTGTCATATTCCTCTGCCAATTTATCCACATATTGAATAACCTCGGCGTCCGTACGCGCATAGCGGGTCAAGTCCACTCCTTGATAGAGGTACGCGCTGGAGGGCTGGGCAAATAATCCTCGTTGCACCACAGCTGTAGTAAAACCATTTTCTTTAAACACTTGGATTATGCTCCGTTCTTGATAACTTAGTGCATTGTCCTCAGCAGTTGCGCGAGTAATTATCATCGGTACAGGTGCAGAAGTAGTACATCCACTGGTGTAGTAATCGTGATAGAATAGCAGATTGGATTGTTGCATCAACTGTGAGGCATGGTCTCACGAGCATAGATACCATTAAGCGAGCAATTGGCATAGCGCACAGATTCGCCGATGGCAAGTACATATACTTCTTTGCCAGCCACCTGTTGCGTGCGCACAGATTGGAATGAAAAATCGTTGGTTTGTTTGCTTCGCTGAATTTGCCGAACAGCAATTTTGGACAGATGAAATATATTCAATGGCGGCGTAGTGAAGATGTTTTTGAATAGTGCTATTTTAACATCGCTAATATGGTGCATGCTACTGAATTTTTCAATAGGCATTATTCCTGCTATTGCCACCGAGATGCAAATCACCCATGTGGTAACTCGTACACACAACGCGGGCAGTACGGAGCGCACATAGAGTATGCATAGCGCAACAAACAGGAGAAGTATCGGAATAATATACCACAGTGCATGTAGGCTATTGATGGCAAAGTGCGTGCCTTCTTCCCAATTAGTAGTAGCAAATGCTATGAATAGGTCGATATCCATATAACTACCATAATTGCTAACCATTACCCATTCGCAAATAGTAGTAAACGCAAAGATAGTGAGTACTATAATGGACAGGACCCTATGCTTTACGAGTAAGCAAGAGGAAACAATTGTAGAACATATTAGCAATGGTCTCAGAAAAGTCAAGCCATTCTCATCCCAAGAATTTGTACAAAACTTCAGAATGACGGGACTAAACAGAAATAGAGTCAATAGTCCAAAAGCAAAGTAGTAGGCAATATTTCTGAATGTCCTGTGTTGCATAGAATGCTTATTTTGTTGAATTGATCGAATCCAAATACACTTTCAAGTCCTCCGCGAAATCCCCACTAAACTCATGCGTCGCTACAGGATTCATGTGGACAGATACACAGAAGTTATTTTACCATATGTTTCATAAAATTCCTGCATTTCTCTCTACAAGCAATCAATATATTCCTCCACTTATATTGCTGAAATTTGAACCATTTGAATTCACCTGTAGTGGCGTATTTCTCAATCAATTTCCAAATATCACTCCAGTATATTTTAGCATCTATCTTAGCATCAAAAAAGCGAATTGCATTGTCTGAATACTCCTCTGGATTGATACACGATAGTCGAGTTAAATCTTCTGGTTGCGTCATGACCAAGCCTATTTTATTAGGCTCAACCAACTCATCCCAAATATTCATATTTTCTACAATTACAGGCACACCGTATTGCAGGAAAGTGGTTGTTTTACCAGAAGACAGGCCTATATACTTAATATTATCCCCTGTAAAAATAGAACTATAATCAGGTTCATACGAGCAAAAACCCATGTGACAACTTGACAACAATGTCCCCATCTCATCCATACTCTCAACAGGTGCATCGCAAGAGTAAAACAATTTGACACCTATATACTCGCTATCTATAGTCGTTTGATACTTATAGCGACTATGCGCAACTAATACCCAATCAGCAGGTATATAGTGCGCAAAGTCCACCATACGTTGTTCCTGCTTCGGGTCCATCCACCCCATATAAAGAAGAATCTTCTTGTCGTATGGTATGGATAATCTATCATAAAAATAGCGCGATGGAGTTAGTCGATGTGAACCAGAATTAGATACTGGCATTGTTACAATCTTATCTAACGGGATATTGTACTCGCAACTAAGGAGTTGTTTTCTGGTCTCATCTTGCGCAATTGCTAATTCCGCACCTCGTGCAGCAATTTTAGCTCGTTGCTTATTAATGCGATCCGTACGGCCGCCGATTTTCTTAATCTCAGCATCAAATAATATCTCATACGAGAGGAACAAATACTTCACTCCAAGGAAAGAAGCTATCTCTTTGGCTTTATGAATACCCACATCATCAATACCAATAACAAATTGGATATCCTCATTAGCAAAAGACCTCTCCAAATAGATAGCCTCTCTAAGGGTTGTAGGAAAGAAGATAAAACGAGCTCCTTGAAAAATATCACCTTGATATATCCCCAGACGCTTTTGTGAGTACACCAATATCTCCCATCCGGCATCTACCATCATACGAGTGATGGCAAAGAGGTTAGGATTATTCTTGATATTCCCTTCTGGATGAATAATGAGTATTTTAGGCATATTATTGCTGAGCAAAATCCTTTATCAACTGACAAATCGCACAAATCGTGTCCTCGGTCAACGAACTTGCGGATGGTAAATAGAATCCATTCTCCGTTAGCATATCGCATATTGGATACTCTCCTGAGCAATCACAGCCAAATCGGAAAAGCGATTCCTGACGATGCATACCATTGAATAACAAGCGAGAATCTACATTATTCTCTCGGAGATATGCAATCAATTCGTCTTTTGTATGCCCATATAGCGCAGGGTCCAACACAATGGTATTCATCCAACTCACGCACTCTGCTTGAGGTAATACTGTTTGGAAACGAATACCAGGAACATCTGCCAAATAATGGCGATACAACTTGTTGTTGTGAATACGCATTACTTTGTACTCATCAGCCTTCTCGGTTTGTGCTAACCCAATAGCAGCTACTACATTGCTCATTCGATAATTGAAACCTATATCGTTATGCAGATAGTTGCGCACACCATTCATAGGGAAACATACATTTTTGAAGTACTTCAATTGCTCATAAATCGCCTCATCATTGGTCACTACCATACCGCCTTCACCTGTAGTGATATTCTTATTGGCAAAGAAACTGAAACAACCCACATGTGAACACGAACCAGCCTTGCGTCCACGCCAAGTAGCACCATGCGCTTCAGCAGCATCCTCAACGATAAGTAGATTGTATTTATCCGCCAATGCCTGAATAGCATCCATATCGCACATCTGACCAAAGATATGTACTGGCATAATCGCCTTGGTACGAGGTGTAATTTTTTCCTCGATCTTTGTAACATCAATATTCCATGTATTAGGATCGGCATCTACAAACACAGGTTTAGCACCCGTATAGCATACTGCAAAAGCGCTGGCAATCATAGTAAAAGTAGGTACTATCACCTCATCTCCTTCACCAATACCCAACGCTACGAGTGCCAAATGCAACGCCACAGTGCCATTGCATACTGCTACACCATACTTGCAATCGCTATACGCAGCAAACTGCTTTTCAAATTCAGTGACATACTTGCCAGCAGAACTAATCCACCCCGTAGCGACAGCATCGGTCACATATTTTAATTCATTACCAGCGAGCATGGGCTCGCATACAGGAATAAACTTATCCATATTTATTTCAATATTACTTGTTCATCACTAATTGGTTCGAAACGCACCTTATCCATCTCACCACAATAAGGACCTTGCTTAACCTCTACCATTTCAGTTTGCTCTAACACCTTGAATCCATGACCACCATTAGCCAGAAGACATACATCCCCCGTTTGGATAATGCGCGATTCAATATAGATGCGATCATCGTCATAAAAATCGACACGTACCTTACCAGAGCGCACAATCAACACTTCTTGCGTCAACTCCACCTTACGCTCTACCAAATTATGCACATGTGGTGCGATGATATAATCAGTAGGACGATTCATATATCCTAATTGTTGAGAGAATTCATCAGGTGTAAAGAAACTGATTCCCTCTTTGTGGTAATTTGCACGGATAATCAGACCGAGTAATTTACCATTTAATTCGATTTTTTCAAAAAGTTCCATATTATTTATTTTTTGTTAGTTCTTCATATGCAGATTGGATACGCTCTAAGGAGATCGTAAATGGACTATCAGGATCAGATGGCATCTCATCATGCCCTGTTACATACATTGCATCCAATTGGAAATTCTGTACATAGAATGCAAGGAAATTTTCTAATGTCCTTTGTATATTAGAAAAAATAAGTACCTTTGTATTAGGTCGGCAAAAGACGAGATTGGCAAATCCGCTTGAATATGGTCCTACTATCTCTGTTGCATTTTGGAACAACTGTATCTTCGTATCATAATCTAACTTGTGAGCTTCTATCACTTGAAAGCCAATGCTTTCATAATAGGTTTCTACTTCGTTATTATTGGTCATATTACGCCACTGTCCATGACGAGTGATATAGAGTTTTACACCTGATGCTCCTTTTTCTTCGTATGTAGGGACAAAATATTGTTTCATTTGTTGTGCAACATACGCAGGAGTAATCATATCGAACAGACATACATACGATACGTGCTCTATCATATCCGTTGTATTGTCCATCCAATACAACTTTTTGCAATGGGCTATTTCGTCCTTTTTTAGTGTAGCAATCTTGCAATTGGGAAGATATTGCTCTACAAAACGGTGTACTGCATTTTTTATGTGCAAATCCGCATACTCAGGAGTCAAAATTGTAAGATTGAATAATACTTCTTGAGGTAATTGTAGTATATTGTATAATTTCACTAAGTATTGTAACATAAAGTGTGACCAGACATCGCTATAGACACCACATAGTGAAAACACATTATCAAACTCCATAATTTCAAAAGAATGATGTTGTACATAAATCGTATCTTGATCATATTTAAGCAATCCTATATCTTGCGGGATATTTTTAGTAAAAGTAGGCAAGTATTGCTTAGACCAAAGTACCTTCTCATTATTAATGATAATATAATCAGCATTAGATCTGATTTTAGCATTTTTAACTCTATAACATTTCTGAGATGCTGATTCCAACTCAAGAACACCTTTAGGCATAATTTGATATATTGGAATCAACTCTATGCGTTCTTGAGTTATTGGTTTTATTTCTTTATAAATATATTTAGACAATTCACTTTCAAATTGATATTGACACGCAGAAGATAATCGTTTCCTATAAGAAACATTCTTTTCTCGATTTATAGCATTACCTATAATCGTATGAATTTTATGTAATTTATGTAAAATACAAGAGCTCATAAGTATATTTAAACTCGACAAATAATATCATTTTAAAAATGGTTAGATACATTTTTTTTATCACTTGCTATATTCACGACGATACATATTTCTTAAAACACAAGAAATCGTTAGCCTAATAATTTATTGGTTTCCAACCAGGCAAAACATTTCCCTTATAAGGAGCCATGACTTCCCTTCTTCGATATGGTAATGCCCCCCACTCTATATTAAGTTTCACTTCATATTTCTTTTCATACTCATCTGCTAATTCACGAAGTGTCAATTGACGCCCTGAGGTTAGTACATATTCATCTTCAATAACTCCACTATCATGAAGCATCTCAATAAGATGAACAAAACCATTTACTACATCATTTACATGCAATATATCTATTTTTTGTTCTCCAGCAGACATTTTGAGTAGTTCGCCTGTTCGGGCATTTTCCTCAAATAACGCATATATCTTACGACGCGTATCGTTTGGACCATATGTATCACATAATTTAAGTGTACAAATTTTAATATCAGTTGTCTCCGAATAGAACTTAGCAAGATCCATAAACGCTTGCTTTGTAGCCGAGTATAAATTGACAGGACAGTACCGATTTGAGTAATCTAAGACATTATAATTCTGCCATATTGTACCAGTATTAATAAACCACTTGACGTTTGAAGTACTTGCGGCTTCCAACATAGCAGTACCTAAATACAAATTAGAATGTATTAGATTTGGTATATCCACTGCATTATGCTGTTGAATATATAGTGAAGCCAGATGTATTATACCTTCAATATCATTATCTTGAATATATTTACATAACTCAAGTATGTTATTATTTCCAAAAACAAAGAATTCATTATTTGCCCCTAGCTTTTCATAAGAAGAATGTGGACGTACCAAGAAAAACACACTATGCTTTTTTTTTAGTTCTTCGCATAAATGCTTCCCTATAAAGCCTGTACTTCCTGTTACTAATATATTCATGACTCTTAAAATTCTGATTTAAACACCTCAAAAGAAGGGAAAGTCAAATCTCTACCAGACCGAATAGGTTCCTTAACTCTCCAATCCATTCCGAATGACATAGCATCTACACCGCAATCATATTCAATATTGTAGCATGATGTTTGTGCATAATTAACAATTGTATCATCTTCCAAGGAAAGAAATCCATGAGCAAACCCCTTGGGAATATACACATATTTTCCAGATTTTGCATCTAAATGAATTGTAAAATACTTACCGTATGATTCTGAATTCTTTCGTATGTCTAGCACTACATCCAAAATGCTTCCATTACTTACATATACCAATTTCTCATGATCGTGTGGTGGATTTTGGAAATGCATCCCTCTTAACACACCTTTTTTATTCACGGAATAATATATTTCCTTGAATTCAACCGCCAAACAATTTTTCCAAAACACATCAAAGTTAAATAATTTCTGAAACCCTCCACGTATATCTTGATGGTTAATTGTTTGAAGTATGTACAGACCTTTTAGAGGTGTATTAATTAGTTCCATTACAAATTTAAATATTTTGTTATTTCATCAACACAAATTATGTATACATTCTCTATAGCATATCTTTTATACCAATCTGACGTAAGAGCAATGCACTCATTTGTTGTCATTTTTGGTATCCATCCCAATTGTTTTGTAGCTTTAGTAATATCCAACATCAATAGATTTGCCTCATGTACTGCGTTAGATTCTGTTTGATCTACCAAAACACCCTTACCATATGATTCTACCAATAAACTCGCCACCTCCCAAACTGGTACTACAGCATCCATCTTTGGACCAAAATTCCAACCCTCACAATATTCTGTAGGGGATTCCCACATCTTTTGCGCAAGCATCATATATCCACGAAGTGGCTCTAACACATGCTGCCATGGGCGTACCGCATGGCGATTACGGATTTTGATTGGTTCATTAGCCTCTATAGCGCGAATACAATCTGGTATAATACGATCCTTAGCCCAATCGCCACCACCAATCACATTACCCGCTCGCACTGATGCTATAGATTTACCATGTTTCTCATACTCAACTGGATTCATAAAACTACGACGCCAACTACTGATAGCAATCTCATCAGCACCCTTGCTACTGGAATATGGATCATATCCGCCCATTGGTTCATATTCAGCATATGCGTGACTTGTTTCGCGATTCTCATAGCATTTATCGGTAGTGATCATCACAGCCACTTTTGCTGATACGCAATGACGAAAGGCCTCCATCACATGAACCGTACCCATTACATTCGTTTCCCAAGTCATTACTGGTTCATCGTAACTATATCGAACCAAGGGTTGTGCTGCGAGATGGAATACGATTTCAGGTTGGTAGGTATCAAAAATCTGCTGCATAGCTTGAGCATCACGAATATCAGCACGTAAATCAGCATAAATCTTATTACCAATTCTAGAAAGAACAAAATTATCTTTCACTGTATATGGTTCAAGTCCCACACCGACCACTTCTGCACCTAATTCATGCAACCATATACTGAGCCATGAGCCCTTGAAGCCCGTATGACCTGTAATTAGAACACGCTTGCCTGCAAAGAAATTATCAAATATGTCTATAGATGCATTCATTTGTTTACAAGCTCTTTGATTGTATCCACCATATACTGCAATTTTTCCTTGGTCATACCTGGATATACGCCAATCCAGAAAGTGGCGTTCATAATGGTATCAGTCACAGGTAAATCCCCTATTACACGATAATCAACACCTTCTGTATATTGTTCAAATGCAGGATGCTTAAGCAAGTTTCCAGCAAACAAGTTACGAGTTTGCACTTTATGATCCTCAAGATACTGTGCCAACTCGTTGCGTGTAAATCCAGCATCTTCTTTTACTGTAATCAGGAATCCAAACCAACTAGGGCGACTATTCTGTTGTGCTTCTGGCAAAATTAACCCAGGAACACCTTCCAAACCTTTGCGTAAATATTCAAAATTCTCTCTACGATGTGCTATTATTGTAGCTAATTTATCCAATTGTGCGCAACCAATAGCAGCTTGCATATCAGTAGCCTTAAGATTGAATCCAAGGTGACTATACACATATTTGTGATCATAACCTAATGGCAATTGACCAAACTGCTTGGTAAATCGGCAACCGCATGTGTCATCTACGCCACCTATACACCAACACTCACGTCCCCAATCGCGAAAAGAATTGACCATCTTATTGAGCAAAGCATTATTGGTGTATACTGCTCCACCCTCGCCCATTGTCATGTGATGTGGGGGATAAAAACTACTTGTTCCAATATCGCCTATAGTACCTGTTTTTTTCCATTCACCATCAATGTAATATTCAGTTCCCAAAGCATCACAGTTGTCTTCTACTAACCATAATTGGTGTTTGCGACAGAAATCTACAATCACTTGCAAATTAAAAGGATTACCTAAACTATGTGCCAACATTACGGCTTTGGTTTTGGGTGATAGAGCAGCTTCTAATTGAGTCACATCTATATTATACTCTGGTATAGCCATATCCACAAATACAGGAATAGCACCATATTGCATAATTGGTGATATTGTAGTAGGAAATCCTGCTGCAACTGTAATCACCTCATCGCCACGCTTGATTTGTCGATCACCGAGTTCAGATGCTGTCAATGCGTAGAATGCCAATAAATTAGCTGAACTTCCTGAATTTGTCAACGAGCAGTATTTCACACCTAACCATTCAGCAAAGCGTTTTTCAAACTTATGCGCCCAAGGACCTGCTGTCAGCCAAAAATCCAATGAAGAATCTACAAGATTCACCATTTCTTCCGCATCAAAATAGCGACCACCATAGTTGACACGTGTTTGACCTGGCACAAATTCTTTTACCAATCCATGCACCTCGCTATAGTATTCGCGTGTAAGTTCTAATATTTGCTTTTTTAGTTCTTCTTTCTTGCTCATAATCATTTCCAATACATCCAAGGCGCGACACCATGGATAATCATTTTTTCTAGTTTTTCTTTATCACGAAGTGTATCCATACACTGCCAAAAGCCACTATGCTTATAGCAATCTAATTGCCCCTTTACCGCAATAGTCTCAAGTGGTTTACGCTCTAAAACACAATCATCTCCTTCTATATAATCAAAGATTGTAGGCTCTAACACCATATAGCCACCATTAATCCATCCTGTATCTTCACGGTCTTTTTCTCTAAATGACTTTATCTGTACACCCTCAATATCCATAATACCAAACCTACCTTCAAGTTGCACAGCAGTAAGCGTAGCCACGCGTCCCTGCTCATTGTGAAAGGCTACTAAGGCTGCCACGTCCACATCGCATACGCCATCACCATAGGTCAAACAGAATGTCTCGTTACCTATATACTTAGCTACACGTTTGATACGACCTCCTGTCATAGTATCTAAGCCCGTATCTACAACAGTCACTTTCCATGGTTCTGCATATTGTCTATGCACAATCACCTCGTTGCCTGAAGTAAAATCAAAAGTGATATCAGATGTGTGGATAAAGTAGTCTGCAAACCATTTTTTGATGATGTCTTGCTTGTAGCCTGCACAAATGATGAACTCATTGATGCCAAATTTACTATACCACTTCATGATATGCCATAGAATTGGCATACCACCAATCTCTATCATTGGTTTAGGCCTAAGATGACTCTCTTCGCTAATGCGAGTACCATAACCACCTGCTAAAATTACAGCTTTCATTTATCGCATTGTTTTTAAATTCTGTTATGATGTTATTCTTGTTTTATTTTTGTCACAACCCATTTTATAATTACATTTGGATTTATCAATAAAGTTTTACACAAGTACACAATAGCATCTCTTTTCTTTTCTATTTTCCCTACTTTCCAAACTAATTTGCTTAAGGTAAAATAACTTGCTGCTATGATTGGCTTTATTATCGCATTGTATCTATACTCCATTCCTTGGTTCATTATTTTATACATCTTTATCCTATTTTTCCAATATTCTTCTTCATCATAGTCCTTAGAAGACACGCCCACTCCATCTCTATATACAGAAGTAATTTCATTGAGAAATTTAACTTTACCATATTGAGCCAATGCTATAAACAAAGGTTCGTCACCAACAAAACATTTTGTCGTCCAACTGGGTAAAGGTAAACATGAGGCTCTATATAGTACAGTTGATGTATGACCACATGTTATTATTCGATCACCTCTTTTTGACACATTTAAAGCATTATTAATAATTACATCTTCAATTGTGTATGTATCCCATATGTGATTTATCGTTACTCCTTCAAAATTATTAAACCTTATTTTCGCATTAGTAAAACATAAAGAATATTCAGAATGGGACTCCATAAAGTCTACTTGCTTTTGCAATTTCAGCGGATCGGTCCAATAGTCATCGCCTTCGCACATGGCCACATATTTAGCACCTGTATTCTTGATATTTTTTCTCATTGTATCCTCCATATGCCAATATTTACCAATTGAGTATAGATTTTTCTTCTCAAAAATCGGTTTAAATATATGTGGATACTTTGCCTCATATTCACGAATAATCGCAGCCGATCCATCCGTAGAAGCATCATCATGTACAATAGCCACAAACGGAAAATTCGTTTGCTGCATAACAAAACCCTCAAAACAATCACGCAAATAAGGTTCGTGGTTGTAAACAAGGCAATGGATGGCAACTATTGGTTTATCTTGTTTCATAATAAATATATTTTCACTATTCTTAACCGAGCAAGGTACTATTATTTTAGTATAGGTATTCAGACCCTTGTATTACTCCACATCTCCCATGATGTAATTTCGACACATTCTATGAGAGATATGGTAAGTATGCTTAATCCCATCGCAACACCTAACTCTTCTTGATACATATTTTTCTCTATCCTATGATGTTCTATAAAGTCACCCAACAACAGGGCTAATCTGTCAACACTCATGGAACTGTAGTCTATGTTTCTTATCAGTATTCTACGTTTATTATCTTTTCATATTCATAATTCTGTGCAAAGGTACATAAAATAAGTAATATATGCAAGCTTTTGTATTAAATTTTATTCAATATTGCTATTTTTGTATATTTTGAATATTATTCTTTACACATCAACATATTTATTGCATCTTGCTGATGACGGTAATTCATTTTCTGTTACGAAAGAACACATCCTTGCAATAGACTCAATTTTCTTGCAACAAAAATAACATTTATATGGTTAAAGGAAATTATAAACCACCTCATAATTGACTTTTATAATCAATTTATTCTGTGTTGTTCTTACTAACCTTCAAAACAATCACGCAAATAAGGTTCGTGATTATAAACAAGACAAAGAATTGCCACCAATAGTTTATTATCAATTATACATTTCGTATTATTGCATTAAGCATTCTATCATATCTACACTAAACACAGGTATTTTAGTGTTTTCAAATACATCTTTTCGTTCGGAGAAAGAATCGTCAATGAAGATAGCATTCTTATTATCAATATATTGGGATTTCTTTTCTAATGAAGTAATATGAATTATTCTATCAAAAAGGTTATGTATTCGAAATCTTTTCATCGACTTAATCAAATCACCATCGTGGCGTGAGAGTAGAGATATTTTCACACCGTTGTTCAAGCATTGATATAAAAATGATATCAGAATAGTATTGACTTTCTTTTTATCAATAATTATACAATCATCAAAATCTACAAAAACCTCATCGTAAGATAATTTGATTTTATATTTATTATCAAGTGCTCGATCCATTTCTATTTGATATTGATTTTGTATAATTTTCACATCCATATCAAATGCATCAAATAATGTAAGTTGTGCAAAATTAACACCTATTCCCCTAAATAATGCAGAAGAACCGCCAAACCTAGAAGCTATCTCCAATAAACACAATTTACCGTCTAAACTTCGTTTGAATTGTGCAAACCAAGCTCCTCTAAAATTAATAGTCTCATTTATTGTCTGCACTAAGGGAAGCACCTCATCGTAAACATCCTTAGTTGTTGCTTGAGTCGCGACACTAATGCCATTAGAAATTCTTTTACGAATTCGAGGAGAGCTAAACAACAATTTGCCATGTCTATCCGTAAAGCAATCTACCGTAAACTCAGTGCCTGGTAAATATTCGCAAAATAGAAAATCCTCTTGTTTGTCTTTATAAACACTTAATTCCTCTATATTACGAACACAAGCACATCCACGCGAACCATAACCAATTTTAGGCTTTACAAATATTGGGAAACTTTTTATTTTAGATTGATCGAAAGTCAATGGAGTTCGTATGACGGTCTTTAATAAATTATAAGTTTTTTCTTTTGACAAACATATTTCTGTAGTCTCACTTGGAGAAGAAATGACCCGACATTCTAATACGCTCTCATTAGCCTTAAGAATCGTTATTGCAGAATCCATCGCAGGATAGATTGCATCTATCTTGTATTGTTTTACTATGTTCTGTATTGAAGATATAAAATTATTATCAGTTACATAAGGAACTCCCCCAATATATCGCTCGTAAACAAACTGCCCATGATCCTCTACGCTATTGGCACCTATTAAGTCAAAATGAATTGAATGAATCAAAGCCCTATGGATTTCCAATGCTATTTCAGATCCACATGGAAATACTAATATTTGTTTTTTCTTTATCATTATTTTGTAAAATTAATAGTTAACATCAACTGCCAATAACCGATATACGGCATAAAATATGGTTGCATAATTCCGAGGGTCATGATTTTTGTACTTTTATCTTTCTGTTTTTACACAACGCCTAACAATGATATTTTCTTTTGCTTGGCTATTTATACACCAAGACAGAAAGTTCTGAACATTATCCTCTATCGCATGTCATCAAACAACACATGACCTTTACCAGCCGCAGATATTCTAATCATATCCATTGTATTCATATTCTGAGTATTGGTCAATATCACAATCCCAGAATTATTTTGTTTCGCAACAGCGGCTATTCGGATTAAATCCATCGTCGTTTTCCCTTTACAGTCAATACGCAGTCCGCCTCCTGCTGCGACCACTCTAATCATATCAAGTGTTGTCATTTTGCTTCAATATAATTTTTAAAACCATCTAAATTAATTTATTTTTCTGCACAAAAATCCTTTATATTTTTGCCACTATTTAGATATTCTGTTTTTAAGGCTTCGTAGCCATAACGAGAAATTGTATCACTTTCAGATACGATATTCACATTCATGCTCAATCCTCCTATAGTTGGTACAAATGAAATACTAGTTATATTGGTTGTTTTTATTATCGTTTTAATACTACTAGATATACTCTGAATATAATATCCAAAAGTCTTAAACAATATTTTATGAACATTTACATTAATCCCCACTTCCTTAATCTGTCCCTGAAGTACTTCCACATACTCATCGATAGAAGCATCTATTACTTCTTGAACAGTTTTGGACCTATTTTGAATAGTATGCTTATCTATCACTATCCTATATTCTGCAGGAATTTGTTCTAATTTACCGGAATTAATACCATCTAAAACCAATTGATATTTTACACCTATTCGTTTTATCGCCTCTGTTATGTATATCGGGTATATTTTTTTATATACAAAGCACACCCATATTTGCCATATGATTGGTAAAGTAAAAAATGCCACTATAATTTCATTAGAATATGTTTCGAAAATATGCAACGGACATTCGTTCGGTGAAATATATTTACCAATTCCATAGTATAATAAAACATTTACCAAAACAGCAACTATCATAAACCACCACCTTGTATAGACAAGGGAGGAGAAAATAATATTAAATAGTATGAAAGAAAAAAATGCAGTTGCAGATATAGTAACTCGCATATTCATTAAGACGCTTTGTTCATTTGCAAAATTTTGTTCATAGCCACAATAGATAAGAGCAAAAGAAACAAGAGTAAGCATATAAACAGACTTTTTTATTAACATCTCCTGTATATTTTCCGTATCTTTTCTGCTATTTTCTATAATATTAGAAGCCACGCTGCGCGCTATTGTAGACGATTGCTCTATAGCGTTTGAGAAATTTATAAAATAGTCGTTTGACCATATACGTGTCGTAAGTACTTTATCCAAGCACATAGAGAAATATATAGCAGCTAAAATAGCCAAATAATTAGCAAAGTAGGTAATCATAAATCAGAGGGCAAATTATATAGGGTTCGTAATTCTTCTCTAATCGTTTCGTTTACCATTTTATTTGATTGCCTTTCAATATTAGTTGTTCCATCGGCAACAAATGCAGAAGTATAATATGGGTAATCATCTCCTTTCGAGATGACATTTGCGATATTAAGTGGTCGCAAATTTCGCAATTCGTCGAATTTCTCACATGGAACTCCATTTTTTTCTAAAAGTGTAACTGGCACGATATGATCGAATCGCCATCCGAAAATAGAGCTCTCCACATCGAAATCTTCAAAAACCATCAATGCTCCACATGCATCTTTTCTTACAGTATCTTCAGGATAGCCTTCTACTTTGAAGCCTCTGTCCCAAACAATCCTTTTCAAAGATTCTAAATCTTGAACATTTTTTTCCATTGCTTTCAAATTTATTATATGCTTTAATATCATTGCTATGCTTTCTGAGTTTTTCCTCACACTCATTGATCTAAGATTTATCACATCATTGAGTTGTGATGAAATTGTCTAATGCTTTGCAATGCAAATATTCACTGTGAGGAGCGGGTAATAAATTTATACATTTTTGCATTGCATTATAGGTATACTCGTTTATCTTAAAAGATGCTGTCATTGCTAGCAAGCCCAATATTGTTGCAAAACCACTTGTTGGATCTGGATTTTTGCCTGATAGTTCCGTCAAAAATATCAGAATATGGGGAATCGTATCAACTACATCAGGAGTTTTAACGCAGTGTGAGATAATCTCTTTCGTATTGATATACTTATCTGATATTTCCCTTGTATATTCATCCACTTTATCATCTATTTGTCTTTTTTTGTCAATATCGTTTCCGCTCAATTGAAAATTGAAAAAGTGATACCAGGTTTTCTTTTCAATCATAAGAAGAATTTGCGTTGAATTAGTTATAGTTACAGCATCTACTGAAGGCGGTGTGTCTAGTATGCCTTTTTGCTTTTGATATTCATGAGCATAAGGATCAAAATCAATAATACCACATATTGATTTTGCTGCACAATTAGAAAAATCCATACACCTCGCCTTTATGTCACATATAGACATTGAGTTATAACATGGTTGTAACTTCAATTGATCGTAAACATTCTTGGTTGTCATATTTATTCTATATTTGACAGATTCAACACTTCGTTTAAAGGGGCAGAAAGTCTCGCGAATACTTTTCCCAAATCAGTTGTTACTTCTTTCACTGTAACTAAGCCATCATCTCCAATTTCATTCATATAATAGTTAACATAAGATGCAAGCTGGTATTTTTGAGAATAATATCTTATGCTTTGTATAAAATAAGGGCTATGCGTACTAACAACAATGGGTATTCCTGACTTACTTAACAATACCAACATCTCTGCAAATTTAATCTGCCATGCCGGATGAAGGTGATTCTCTGGCTCATCCCACAACAATGGTTTATTTTCATTAATGGCATTTATCTGCAATAAAATTTGAAGTACACCAAATGTTTTTACACCGGAAGCAACATTAATCGTCATATACTCTTCATCTCTCTTATTATCCTTAAACAAGATTGTCTTTTCTTTCTCATCATAAATAAACTGACCATTGATAATTTTCATTATCATTTTCAATAAATCAGTTGTTGATTTATCTTGAGGATAGTTAGATAACAAATCATATTTATTAACGATATCTTTCACATGTAATGGCACCATAGGTTGAATCATCCTACTTCGCATATTCTCAACATATGTAGCCGAACGTCTAAGTGGGTCTACAATAGGAAGATACAATGGTGTTTCAACATATGTAGCATCTAATAAAGTATTTTCGACAGAACACTTTACCATCTTCATATTTTCATTCCTCACATCAAACACCACTCCATCACCATTTGCTTCATCCCATATAAACTCAACATGACTGTTGTCTGCTCCATTGGTGGTAATCTGGTTCATAAATTCCGATTCTACAAAATATCTGATCTCCGACCACAATTGGCTAGATTTATTCTCGTTAAACATAAGTTCATGAATACATTCTAAATCTTTCACTGCCAATTTTTTAGTTCGTGGAGACAAATCCTCCCTATTAAGAATATGCTCTTTTACTTTTGACAAATAGTCTTGTAAACGACTTCCACTTTGCAAATTCCATATCTTATAATAAAAAGCTCTATAACTAACAGGTATCAATTCGTCTATATCAGCAATGACTAAAAATCGTTCTCTCATGTTTATTCGACGATAAAATGTCATTGCATATTTCTCCAACAATTGGCGTCGCGAGTCGTTAGTAACTTGTGATATATTTGACACTGCTTTAATTATGGAAAAAATCATTTTGGACAAAGTACTTTTACCCGTTCCATTTTCTCCTGCTATTACCGTTAAACCATTAAAAGAAATCTTTCCTTCTCTTATGCAGCCAACATTCTTAACACTTAATTGCATAGTATAATACATTTTTATTTATTAATACTTGTTGGCGGAATTAAAAAAGGTGTTCTTTGATGTAAAATAAGCAACAAAAAAGTTGCACATGTCGTTGATTTT
>JAEIGA010006558.1_pt1 | contig 17726 bp, 13 predicted proteins | sample 9270691 | NCBI WGS metagenome assembly JAEIGA01 (sample SAMN17057246, study PRJNA624740) | gut metagenome | biome: biome; isolation source: fecal sample | host: Bos grunniens | place: China: Xizang | collected 2019 | reverse complement strand
CTCAAAAAGAACACAACTTACCCGGCTTGGCATCCGGAAGGACGCTTCATAGCGTTTTCTGCCAACACGACACACCAGATCTTCTATGGAGAGGGAAGGCAGCAGGTGGAAGTATTCGACACCGCCTCAGACCTTGTGGTATATGACACCGAGACGGGAGAGGCTCTCACAGACCCTCGCTTCGCAACCGAAGAAGATCTTGAAACCTTCCCTGCCTGGTCGCCAGACGGTAAATATCTTTACTTCGTATCACACCGTGCTGGCAACCTTCCGGTACGTTTCACCCCAGACATGAAATACGACCTTCTGAGAGTGTCATTTGACACCAGGACCCGTACCTTCGGAGAAAAGATCGACACCCTGTACAATACAGCCACTCTTGGAGGCAGCACTTCTTACCCGAGAATTTCGGCAGACGGACGTCATCTGCTCTACACATTGTCGGATTACGGCACATTCCCGGTATGGCATCCGGAAGCCGACCTTAAGATGATGGATCTGGAGACGATGCAGGATGTGGATGTATCCGTATGGAACGATGCCGATGAAGCGGACAGCTATCATTCCTGGTCATCGGACGGAAGATGGGTAGTGATCGGAAGCCGCAGGCTTGACGGAAGATTCACACGTCTCTACATAGGACATCTCGACGAGGCAGGACGTCCTCACAAGCCTTTCCTTCTTCCGCAGAAGGATCCGAGATACAACATTTGGCGTCACAAATCATTCAATGTACCGGAGTTCATAGAAGGCCGCGTGGAACTTCCGAAGAATGTGGAGAAAATTTTCCTTCCGGAAGAATAAATCTGAGCAGTTATGAGAAGACTTGTTACAATAGTGGTTTTTCTGTTACTCTGGGGCGGATGGTTCCTTGGATTCCCTTATTATCTGAGATGGATTGAAGGAATCAGTTTCTTCTCGACCCTGCCGGATTTCACAATGGTGCACTTCCATCTGCCATGGGATCTGTTCCGTTATTGCGGAGCCTTTCTCACGCAGTTTTATGCCTATCCGGTTGCCGGAGCTGCAATCCAGACGGCTTTCCCGGTATTGTGCTCATTATGCATACTCCTTATGATCAAGAGGTTATTCAAGGATCCCGAAGGTCTGGGCTGGACAGCATTCATCCCGCTTCCTATATTCGTATATATCCTCGCGGATGATATGTATCTTGACAGATCCTGTATGATTCTGACCTGTCTTGCCGGTGCGGCCCTTGCAACATATCTATTGAGCCTTGTCATAAAAGGACGCATCCAGGCACCTGAGTTCCTGCATGGAAGATGGCTCGGCCTTGCCCTGCCTGTGGTGGCTGCAGGAATTTCATTATATCTCCTGTATGATGGTGCTGTGGACAGGGACTATGAGGAAATCGGTCGCCTGGAATATTATGGAGAGCAGTGTAGATGGGCTGAGATTCTTGAAGAAGTGACTCCGAGAGATGCCGCCCGCAATGAGCTGAAACGCAAATATGCCCTTCTGGCACTCTCCGAGACAGGAAAACTTTCGGAATCCGCACTCAAATATGGACTTTCCGGACCGGAAGATTTCGTATTCACCGATCCTAAGACCATAATGACCTTCAACTTCAACATGCTTTTCTACAGGTCGGCAGGTATGGTCAATCCTATCGTCAGAATGGCATATCAGCAGGAGACGTTGTCACATACAGGTATGAACTTCTTTGCTGCAAGGATATTGGCGGACGCGTACCTGGATGTCAAGGATTATCGTATGGCAAAGAAATACATCGACATCCTCAGCCACTCGACCTGCCACAGGAAATGGGTGAAGGAGAGGATGCCGGAGCTTGAAGCCATCAGGAATGCCGTACCGGAGTACAATCAGACAGGAGAAAGATTCAGCATGCAGACTCTGGAAGCGGATATGTGGGCTATGGTCACACGCCATCCGGAGAGCCGCAGATATGCCGATTACTACCTTTGCGGAGCATTGGCGGAAAAAGACGGAAACAGATTCTACGAGGCATTCCGCATAATAGCACCGGCACTTTATCCTGACGGAACTGGCATACCAAAGCTTTATCAGGAGGCATTATGCCCGATTGCCTTGCAGATGAAGGACATTGCTGAGAAACAGCTTATCGAGGAAGATGTCTTGGAAAGTTTCATCGGCTTCAACGAACTTATCGGCAGAGGCAGACCGAGCGAGGCGAAAAAGAGATACTCCGACACTTACTGGGGTTATGTATTCTTTTGATGGATGAAGACAGTGAAAAAAAAGAGAGCAGATATTCAGTCAAGGCAGATCGCAGATGAAATACATCTGATGATCAGTCCTGATGCATCGCTGCCGTTCGAGTTCCAGCTCGGATCGCTGCATCAGGCTCTGAATGGATTCTGTGGATCGGAAGGCGAGGGATATTCACCCGTATTCATCCGATATTTTCTGAGCGACGCCGCCAATCAGGCCGAGTGCCTGAACACTTATCCATATAATGATCATCATTGTGCCACATCAATGATAGAACAACCGCCTCTTGATGGAAGCAAGGTGGCTATGTGGGTGCATCTGATGAAGGATGTAGAGATTCGCAAGATCTCATCATGCATGCGGGGGATGTGAGAAAACAGGCCGGACGCATGATGGAGAATGTCGCGGTACTTCTGAAGGAAGCTGAATGTGGATTCGAGGATGTCATGAGTATGATCGTATATCTTCGCGACATAGCAGATCACAAGGCGGTAAGGGAGATATTCGAGGATAGATTCCCTGATATGCCGAAGATATTTCTCTGGGCGCCGGTATGTCGTCCGGGTTGGCTCGTAGAAATGGAATGTATAGCTTTGAAAGAAATATAGAAACTATGAAAAGATTCTTTACACTGTTATTTTCAGTTGTCATTGCATCATCACTGTGGACAGGATGCAATCCCGAGGACAAACCATTGGATCCCCCTGTAGTTTCTCCTCCGGATCCGAATCCGGGCACCACACCCGGAACGGGAGGAGAAAACACTGAGGACAAACTTACATATGACAATCTTACAGCATACGATTGTCTGAGGAACTATGTGGACCGCACTGCCTTTCCGGACTTCAAGCTCGGCGCTGCTGTCACAGAAAATGAGTTCATAAGAAAGAGTCTGACATACGACCTGGCCATAGGCAACTTCAATGAGATCACTCCAGCGAATGCAATGAAGTGCGCATCTGTTGTCAGAAGGAACGGCTCGATGGATTTCAGCACTGTCAGAAGTTTCCTCGATGCCGCAAGAAGTGCCGGACTGACCGTATATGGTCATACACTTGCATGGCATTCACAGCAACCTGTAGAATACCTCAACAGCCTTCTGCAGGGCAAGAAGACAGAACTTCAGCCTGGAGAAAGCGGAGAGGAACTGATATTGAGCTGCAATTTCAACGACGGCTCACATCCATTCAACGGATGGGGCAACAATTCTTCAAGAACAGTTGTTGACGGCGCATTCAAGGTGACTAATCCATCTGTCGTACAGAGTTGGGAAGCTCAGTTTGCATACGATGTGGCAGAGCCTTTCGTGAACGGCAGCAAATATAAGCTGAAGTTCAAGATCAAAGGATCCGCTCCAGGCACGCTTGCATCAGGCCTGCAGATAATCGACGGATACAAGTCGGCGGGAGAGTTTACTTCAGTCGAATTCGGCACACAATGGAAGGATGTAGAGATCGAATGTACCTGCAATGCTTCAGGAGCTACACGCCTGATATTCAGCTTCGGAACATTTGCCGGAGACATTTATATCGATGACTTCTCATTTGCCATCACAGATCTGGACTACAGTTTCGTACCGCTGACACCGGAGGAGAAGAAGGAGATTATGACTGAGGCTATGGACAAGTGGATAAAGGGAATGATGGAGGTGACAGCCACAAGGGTATCTGTATGGGATGCTGTCAACGAATCCATATCCGCAAGGGACAACGACAGGGACGGATACTATGAACTTGAGTCTGCTGCCTGGGGAAGCTCGAGCAATTTCTATTGGCAGGATTATCTCGGATCCGAGGATTATGTACGCATCGTGATTGCAAAGGCCAGGAAATATTACGCAGAATATGGAGGAACGGCTCCATTGAAGCTCTTCATCAATGACTATAACCTCGAATCGGACTGGGATGACAACAAGAAGCTCAAGAGCCTCATCCATTGGATCAATATCTGGGAGTCCGACGGAGTGACAAAGATTGACGGAATAGGCACGCAGATGCATATTTCATATTATGAGAATCCTACGACACAGGCCAGCAAGGAGCAGCACGTCGTGAAGATGCTCCAGCTTATGGCCGAGACAGGCAAGCTCGTCAAGATTTCCGAGCTGGATATGGGATATGTTGACAAGTCCGGCAATACTGTGCCGACAACAAAGATCACGGACAGCCAGCACAGGGCAATGGCAGGATTCTACGAATTCATAGTACGCAAATATCTGGAAATCGTTCCTCCTGCACAGCAGTATGGTATCACCCAATGGTGTATGCAGGATGCTCCCGGAGCACTTGGAACAGGATGGAGAGGCGGCGAGCCTGTAGGTCTGTGGGATCAGAACGGAAAGCGTAAATATGCATACGCCGGCTTTGCGGACGGTCTAAGGAGAAAATAAATTGTAATGATTTAAGATATGAAAAGAATTATTACGGCTGCCTCTACGCTGCTTTGTACCATCGCACTTGATGCCCAGTCACAGGGAGGATTCGGCGGATGGCAGATGCCTGAAGCCGATGTACATTGCTCAGAAAAGTACATTGACCTGGACTATGTCGGTGATGGTCAGATCTATCATAAGCTTGACATATATCTGCCTAAGGTAAAGAAGGAAAGATATCCCATCGTAATCCACATCTATGGAAGTGCCTGGTTTTCCAACAATTCCAAGGGAAGAGCAGACCTCGGCACAATTGTCAATGCACTTCTTGATGCAGGCTACGCCGTAGTCACTCCTAACCACCGTGCATCGACCGACGCGAAATTCCCGGCACAGATTCACGACATAAAGGCAGTCGTGCGTTATGTACGCGGCAATGCAGACAAATACAGATTCGACACCAGCTTCATAGCAACTTCCGGTTTCTCATCAGGAGCACATCTTGCCTCGCTTGCAGCCACAAGCTGTGGAGTTGCGCAACTGGAGGGAACGCTCGGAGCCCATACGGATTGCAGCAGCCTCGTAGATGCAGCCTGCTGCTGGTCAGGCCCTACCGACCTGCATTATATGAGTTGCGGACGTGAAGTGGATGACTGGGATCACATGCCTGAAGAGACCGTGATGGGATTCCCGTTCAAGGGTAATGAAGAAGCCTTCAAAGCTCTGAACGCCACCACCTACATTGATCCGACGGACCCGCCTGTCATAATCTTCCACGGCACAGCGGACAATGTAGTGCCTCACTGCCAGGGGGTACATTTTTATGAACTTCTGGACAAAGCCGGAGTCGATACAGAACTCCATCTTGTCGAAGGCGGCGGACACGGAGCAGGGATGTATTCAGCGGAGAATCTCAAAGCGATGACAGACTTCCTCGACAGGATAAGGAACAAGAGATAAAATCAATGGCAGGCCTCTTGACGATGGCCTGCCATTATTCTTTTTGTCAACAGTTTATATTATTTCTCCATTTTACGGAGGAAGCACTCTATGGTATTCTCCATAAGGCAGCAGATGGTCATTGGGCCTACGCCGCCTGGAACCGGAGTGATGACAGATGCCTTCGGTTCGATTGCAGCATAATCCACATCACCGCAGAGCTTTCCGGTCTCAGGATCACGGTTCACTCCCACATCTATCACTACTGCTCCGTCAGCCACCATATCTGCAGTCACGAACTTAGGACGTCCGATGGCCACTACAAGAATCTCGGCATTGCGTGTAACAGAAGGAAGATCGACTGTACGGCTGTGTGCGATAGTGACTGTAGCATTCTCATCAAGAAGGAGCTTGGAAACAGGAAGACCGACGATATTGCTTCGGCCGATCACTACTGCCCTCTTGCCCTTGATCTCGACTCCAGCCTTCTTGAGCATCTTTATAATACCCTTTGGTGTACAAGGAAGGACGCAGTCCTGCTTCTGCCATAGAGCCGCTACATTAAGAGGATGGAATCCATCGACATCCTTTTCCTTTGCTATTGTAGCGATCACCTTGTCCTCGCTGATGTGCTTAGGAAGAGGAAGCTGAACGAGAATGCCGTCCACGCTGTCATCAGCATTAAGTTCTTCGATAAGGCCGAGGAGCTCAGCCTCAGAAATGGTTGCCGGCTTGCGGATGGTCGTATTCTTGATGCCGACCAATTCCGATGCCTTTGCCTTGCCTGTTACGTATGACACGCTGCCCGGATCCTCTCCGACAAGAATCACCACAAGATGAGGGACACGGCCGAATTTCTCAGGGAATGTAGCCACCTGGGCCTTCATTTCCTCCTTCAGCTGAGCTGAAAGTTCTTTTCCACTTATTATCATTTCTTCTGTATTCTGTGATATCGTTGATTTGGCACTGATAAGGTACTATCAAATGTCCGCCTTGAACATGAAGGCGCGACGCCTCTGGAATCAGAGGACTCTCCAGCCGATGTCACGGCGATAGAAGAGATTGTCACATTTGATGGACTCCACTGCTGCGAGAGCCTTGTCGTGAGCCTCCTGAAGGTCGGTACCGAAGCCTACGACCATCAGTACACGTCCACCTGAAGTATAATAATTTCCATCCTTCAGGGAAGTACCCATATGATATACGCGGGCAGATTCCTCGACCTCCGCAGGAATCTCGATATGGAATCCCTTCTCATAGTCACCTGGATAGCCCTTTGAGGCCATTACGAAGCCCATAGTAACCTCCTTCTTCCACTCAATCAGAGGCATCGGGCTATGGTCTGCAACTGCCGAGAAGATATCATATATATCAGTCTCAAGACGTGGAAGCACCACCTCTGTCTCCGGATCACCGAATCTACAGTTGAACTCAATCACCTTAGGTCCCTGCGGAGTCTTCATAAGACCTCCGTAGAGGACTCCTGTGAACGGACATCCTTCCGCAACCATTGCCGCAGCAGTCGGCTTCATCACCTTCTCGAGAGAGAACTCAAGATCCTCGTCAGTAATGAGCGGAACCGGTGAATATGCTCCCATTCCTCCGGTGTTCGGTCCCTTGTCACCCTCGTATGCACGCTTATGATCCTGCGAAAGCGTCATAGGATATACATCCAGACCGTCCACAAAGCACATAAATGAGAATTCCGGTCCGGTAAGGAACTCTTCCACCACGACCTTACCCTTTCCGAACTTGTCATCCAAAAGCATGTCCTTGAGAGCCTCCTCAGCCTCCTGAAGATTCTCCGGTATCACTACACCCTTGCCGGCAGCAAGGCCATCGTATTTCAGAACTACAGGGAAAGAGCCTTTCTTCACATACTCAAGCGCCGCATCATAGTCCTCGAAAGTCTCGAAGGCAGCGGTCGGAATATCATATTTCGCCATAAGCTGCTTGGCGAAATCCTTGCTGGCCTCGATTGTCGCCGCCGCCTTGCGCGGTCCGAATATGCGCAGACCGGCCTCCTTGAAGGCATCCACTACTCCTGCAGCAAGAGCCACCTCAGGTCCTACGACAGCCAAGTCAATTCCATTTTCAAGTGCAAAGGCCTTAAGCCCCTCCACATCAGTATCTTTCAATGGAACGCACTCTGCCTGCGCAGAGATTCCGGCATTACCGGGTGCACAATAAATCTTTCCTACCTGAGATGAGCGACTCAGAGCATCAACAATAGCGTGTTCTCTTCCACCGCCGCCGATTACCAAAACCTTCTTCATATATTCAATCAAATTTTCGCGAATATACGACATTTCCAGCAATTTTTATTAATTTAGCCCCACTATAATAAGATAATGACATGAAACATACCGCATTGACAATCCTGCTCATTCTAGCTTTTGCCTGCATCGCCACCGGACAAGAGTACAAAATCACATTATCCGCTGAGGATTCCCTTGCCTTCGCCCAGGCTCAATGGGAAAAAGTAAAGCTAGGGAAAGGCGCGGAAGCCATGCATACGCAGCTCCGCATATTCGATTCGATGCAGAACATCAGTGTCATACGGTATCCTGCGAAAAGATTCAAGACCAGCTTCGGGCATTACCCGTCCGAAGAGGCAGGAAAGACCAGCGAGCTTGCAGCAAAGGCCGGAGCACAGATGGCCATCAATGCAGGATATTTCGACAAAGGTCCTGTACCTTGTGTCTATTTCAGGATCGGAGATGAAGTCTATGCCGAAACCAAGCCGAAAGAAGCTCAGCTGAGAGTGAACGCCGTGGTCGGATTCAAGGACAAGAAGGGTCACAAGATGCTGATAAGCAAATGCGATGCAACTGAGTACGAGAAGATTACGGGAAAATGGAAGTCTGTCATGGCTTCAGGTCCGCTCCTTATGGATGACGGAGTTATCGTCGTACCGGAAAGCTATACAAAGGCCTACCCGGAGCGCAAGACAGGCAGTTTCTATGACGGACTCAACCCACGCTCGGCCATAGGCAGTGACGACGATGGCAACATATATATGATCGTAATAGACGGAAGGCATAAAGGACAGGCAGAAGGCACAACCATCTACCAGACAGCGGTCATCTGCTATCTTCTCGGTCTTGAGGACGCGATAAACCTGGACGGAGGAGGCTCATCCGCGCTTTGGTGTGAAGACCTCGGCGTAATGAACTGTCCTTCCGACAACAGGAAATTCGATCACGATGGAGAGAGGAAAATCCCTAACATCATAGGAGTGACCAGATGATCACTCGGCGAAAGAATAACTGAACCCGTCAATTCTGTCCCATTCACCGCGGGTGAAGTCTGGCACTTCTACAGGCATCGATCCGTTCTCAAGGGATATGCGCGAAAGCTCGCTTACGCTGCACCATTCAGCAAGATCATAGACATCCATATCAAGAGGAAGACCGTTATGCAGACAATAGATGAGTCTATAGTCCATGATGAAGTCCATTCCTCCGTGTCCTCCCACACTCTTTGCAAACTCTGTGAATTCCGGAGTCAGGAACGGATGAGGGTACTTGGCCTGAAGTTCCTTCAATGCCTCACCAGAGTACAGCTTCTCAGTACCTAAAGCATCATATTCCCCATCAGATGAAGCCTTTTCGCGAAGGCAATAAAGCTGAACAGGGTATTTTCCAGCATATCCGTCTGTTCCGACAACCTGATACAGACGGTCATAAGGACGTGGAGTCATCACATCGTGCTGAATAAGCATTGTCTTGCCATTCTCGGTGCGGATAAGCGTACTTGTCTGATCGCCGTTCTGAAATTCCGGACAAGGAGTGCCGTTCTTGAGTTCATACAGCTTAGGACCGTTCAGTGGCTTCGTATCCATTGACACCAGAGTCTTCATCCTGTCACCACGATGTATGCCAAGTACCTGGCATACAGGGCCTATTCCGTGTGTCGGATATACATCTCCTCTGTTCTCCTTATTGAATTCAAGCCTCCAGCTCTCCCAATACTCGTCCCAGTACGGATCCAGGCAGTGATGATATGCTCCCTCAACGTGGATCACCTCACCGAAAGCACCTGCCTGAGCCATTGAAAGAGTTGACATCTCAAAGAAGTCATAGACACAGTTCTCCAACATCATACAATGCCTGCGTGTCTTCTCCGACATATCGACAAGCGCCCATATATCCTTGAGCGTTGTCGCAGCCGGCACCTCTACGGCAACGTGCTTTCCGCATTCCATCGCGTATAAGGCAATCGGCACGTGCGACTTCCAATCGGTGCATATATATACAAGATCCACATCCGGACTCTCGCACAGACTCTTCCACCCATCAGCCTCGCCTTCGAATGCCTGCACATCCGCCACACCCTTGGCCTCAAGCCTCGCAAGACTCTTCTCTATCCTGTCCTGCTCCATATCACAGATGGCTGTTATCCTGCAATCAGGTACATTGGTCAGACGTCCCACCGCACTTCCTCCCCGCATACCCAGGCCCACTACGCCTATCCTGACTGTCTCAAGCGGCTCTGTCATCAATCCGATCACGCTTTCCTGTCCGGCCGGACGCTCGGGGACATCGGTCTTTATGATATTGCCGGATTCTGTACAGGAAACCACCGCAGCAAGCATTGCTGCCAAAAGAAGAACATACCTTTTCATTTATATTCCGCTTTCTTGCCTTCCAGCAATCTTTCTAATGTTTGAAATGGCGCATTCCTGTGCAGAGCATTGTGATGCCGCATTCGTTGGCCTTCTTCACGGAGTCTTCATCACGAACGCTGCCACCCGGCTGCACGATTGCCTTCACACCGTACTCAGCTGCGAGGGTCACGGTGTCATCGAATGGGAAGAAACCGTCCGAACCGAGTACGAGAGCCTCAGCCTTGATGTCTTTACCTGCTTCCGCAAGAGCAGCCTGAGCCTGCTCAAGAGCGATCTTTGCAGAACCTACACGATTCATCTGACCTGCTCCGACTCCAAGTGTCGCGCCGTCCTTGACTACTACGATGGCATTTGACTTAACGTGCTTGACAATCCTCCAAGCGAAGTCAAGATCGGTGAGCTGCTTGTCGCAAGGCTTTGCCTCAGTCACGCACATATCAGCCACAACTGTCTTTGTATCAATATCCTGCTCCTGAACAAGGATACCGCCGTTCATACTGACATACATATTATGGCCGCCCTGCTCCTTGCTCATATCCACCTTAAGGAGACGGAGATTCTTCTTTGTGCAAAGGACTTCGAGTGCCTCTTCAGTGAATGAAGGAGCCATGATGATCTCGAGGAAAATCGGCTTCATCAGCTCGGCCACCTCCTTGTTCACCTCACGGTTAACTGCAACGATACCGCCGAAGATGCTTACCTTATCAGCCTCGTAAGCCTTCTTCCAAGCGTCCACGACATCTGTTCCGATGGCTGCGCCGCAAGGATTCATATGCTTGAGACCCACGCAGAACGGTGCCTCAAACTCACGGACGATGTTGAGAGCTGCATTGGCATCCTGAATATTGTTGTATGAAAGTTCCTTTCCGTTGAGCTGCTCGGCTGTAGCAAGAGAGAAAGGCACCTTGTCAAGAGTTGCATAGAACTTGGCGTTCTGGTGAGGATTCTCACCATAGCGGAGGCTCTGCTTGAGATCATACTCGAGGAAAAGCTTCTCGTTCAGACCTGCCGCCTTACGCATATAGGTAGCGATCATCATATCATACTCTGCAGTGTGGGTATATGCCTCTGCAGAGAGCTGGAGACGGGTTTCCTTGGTTGTATTGCCGGTCTCACGGATTTCAGCGATGATCTTTGCATAGTTCTCAGGATTGCAGACTACTGTCACTGCGCTCCAGTTCTTGGCTGCACTGCGGAGCATTGAAGGGCCTCCGATATCGATATTCTCGATTGCGTCTTCCATTGTCACGTCAGGCTTTGCGATTGTCTGCTTGAAAGGATAGAGATTCACGCATACCATATCGATGAATTCGATGCCGTTCTCCTTGAGCTGGGCGATGTGGCTGTCGAGATCGCGACGACCGAGGAGGCCGCCGTGAACCTTCGGATGAAGGGTCTTCACTCGTCCGTCACAGATCTCGGGGAAACCTGTCACTTCACTGATGTTGATAACATTAAGTCCTGCGTCCTGCAGAAGCTTCATTGTGCCACCGGTTGCAATGATTTCCCAACCGAGTTCCACTAACTGACTGGCAAATTCTACTACGCCGGTCTTATCCGATACACTGAATAATGCTCTCATTATATTTTGATATTAATAAACGAATTCTCCGAATTCCGAACGGATGATAAGTTCCTTATGGTCACACTCCTCTACCCTTCCGACAATCTGAGCATCGATGCCGAAGCTCTTTGAGATGGCAATCACCTCTTCTGCGTGCTCAGGGGAGAGATAAACCTCGAGGCGGTGTCCCATATTGAAGACCTTGTACATTTCAGCCCAGTCTGTACCGCTCTGCTCATGGATTGTCCTGAAGAGTGGAGGTACAGGGAAGAGATTGTCCTTGATCACACGTATATTGTCTCCCACAAAGTGCAGTATCTTGGTCTGTGCACCGCCTGAACAGTGAACCATACCGTGGATCTCAGGTCTGAGTGCATCAAGAAGCTTCTTCACTACAGGAGCATAAGTACGTGTAGGAGAAAGCACAAGCTTGCCTGCATCCAGAGGCGAATCCTCTACTGCATCTGTAAGCTTAAGTCCGCCGCTGTAAACGAGATCTTCCGGAACTGCCTTGTCGTAGCTCTCAGGATATTTCTCGGCAAGATATTTCGAGAATACATCGTGACGTGCGCTGGTAAGACCATTGCTGCCCATTCCACCGTTGTACTCCTTCTCGTATGTAGCCTGACCGCAAGATGAGAGACCGACGATCACGTCACCGGGACGGATATTCGCATTGTCAATCACATCACTGCGCTTCATACGGCAGGTAACTGTAGAGTCAACGATGATGGTACGTACGAGGTCACCCACATCCGCAGTCTCACCACCAGTCGCATATACGCCGACCCCCATTTCGCGAAGCTCTGCAAGGAGTTCATCCGTACCGTTTATGATCGCACTGATCACCTCTCCCGGGATAAGAAGCTTGTTACGGCCGATTGTAGATGATACAAGTATATTATCTACAGCACCTACACAGAGAAGATCATCTATATTCATTATCAGGGCATCCTGAGCGATTCCCTTCCATACGGAAAGGTCTCCGGTCTCCTTCCAATAGAGATATGCCAGCGACGATTTTGTTCCGGCTCCGTCTGCGTGCATGATGTTGCAGTACTCAGGATCTCCTCCGAGAATGTCCGGAATGATCTTGCAGAATGCTTTTGGGAAAACACCTTTATCGATGTTCTTTATAGCGTTGTGCACATCCTCCTTGGACGCTGAAACACCACGCTGCATATACCTTTGATTGCTCATAAGACTGGTGATTTATATTATCCCGCAAATATAGGAAAATTTGACGTCAATTCATAACTATTTTATCCGGACTCACGGCTTACTTCGGACACATAATCATCTGTCAAACAGCGCTTTACGCCGCGTCTCCTGCAGAGAACGCCACAGAAAGTTCAGTAAAACAACCTGATAGTCAGCTGCTTATGCATCAGTTTTACCGGCACGACGGAGCTGCCATGTATTGTAAACGTTATGCCAGATGCTGTACAGTCCTCCGACAATGGCCGTTTCCGGGGTCATGAAGGTGTACGCCATCCATATAGCGAATACCGTATTCTTCTGCCCAAGAGACTGACCTGCCGTCACCTTGCGGACAGCCTTGCCTCTGGCCAGAACCTCTGCACTGGCATCCGCCCTTCTTGGCTTATATCTGCTTCCGATATAACGGCCTGCTGAAAACTGAAAGATACAGCATATCAGCGACACCCCAGCTATCATCAGCAGAAGGGAAATGGACATATCGCTTCGGATGATTGACTTTGTCGTCACAGTTATGGCAAGAGCCAGGGCGACCGCCCATATATAGAATGGAAGATCGGGATATTTCAGCAGTCTCCTATGCAGCTTCGGGAAAAGATAACGGACCAGCCAGGCGAAGAGGCAAGGGGTTATCAGAAGAGGAAAGACCTTGGCGATGATGACGTTGAATGCTGTCCAGAAGTCCATTCCCTGCTGAGGATGAATCAGCGGAACGATCAAAGGGACAAGCACCGCCGCAAGCAGATTGATGAGTACGACATAGGTGGTTATTCCCGGAACATCTCCTCCCAATTTACGTGTCACGACGGCGGCAGCAGTGGCTGTAGGACATATCAGGCAGAGCATGGCACTCTCGATCAGCACTATATTGTTATGGGAATAATCAGGAAAGACATGAAGGATCCACCAGGCCACAAGTCCCAGCAAGGTAAAGAGTCCTCCCTGAACAGCAAGCAGCCACCAGTGCCAACGATGCGGCTTGAGATCCTTCGGCTCGATGCGGCAGAATGTAAGGAAAAGCATCGAGAATATCAGAAGGGGCTGCAGCATTGACACTATCTCAGCCAAGACCGGTCCGGCCCTGTGCACCGGCTCCGGCATTACATTATATAAAAGATAAACGGATGCTCCCGTCAACATTGCGATGGGAAGCATCCATTCCTTTATTGTTGCTTTTATATCCATTGAAGCATTTGTTTTTGAGATCCCTCGACAAGCTCGGGATGACAAAAGTGATGTCATGACATCGGGGTGGCAAAAAGGGCTACTCCTGATACAGCTCTGTCGGATACTTGTGGTTGAAGCAGGCAAGGCAGAGGTCGTCACGCTTACCGGCTGCGAGCATTCCCTCATGCGAAAGGAAAGCAAGAGAATCCGCATCAATAAGCTCACGGACACGATCCACGCTATTACTGTTGCTGATAAGTTCCTGAGGAGTGTGTACGTCCACTCCATAGTAGCAGGTGTACTTCAGCGGAGCGCTGGCAATACGCACATGCACCTCAGCAGCACCGGCTTCACGGAGCATCTTTACGATCTTAAGTGATGTAGTACCACGTACAATCGAGTCATCGACCAGCACCACCCTCTTTCCCTTGACGATGGTCTTGACCGGAGAAAGCTTCATCTTCACACCTTTCTCACGCATAGACTGGGTAGGAAGAATGAACGTACGGCCTACATATTTGCTCTTGATAAGTCCCATTTCGTATGGAAGTCCGCTTGCCTCCGCATAACCCTGGGCTGCGCTGAGACTCGAATCAGGAACTCCGATCACGATGTCGGCATCAGCCGGAGCCTCCTTGAAAAGAATCCTTCCTGACTCTTTGCGGTAATTATGCACATTGCATCCTTCGATATCGCTGTCCGGACGCGCGAAATAGACAAATTCCATTGCACACATCGCGTGGCGCTCAGGCTCGGCATAGAACTGACTGCGTATACCGTGATGGTCGAGGGTTACGATCTCACCCGGCTCCACATCGCGAATATACTCAGCTCCGAGCACATCAAAGGCGCAGGTCTCGCTGGCTACGACATATCCTTCACCGAGCTTTCCTATCGCCAACGGATGGAATCCATATTTGTCACGGCAGGCATAGATACGGCGTCCTGTCATAACCACGAAGGCAAAGGCTCCGTCAAGCATATTGAGAGCTTCCTTCAATGCATATATACGAGGCTGTTCCTTGTCAACACCCTGTTTCTTGATCAGGTGAGCGAGGATCTCCGCATCTGACGAAGACTGGAAAAGGCTTCCCTTGTCTTCGAGAGCAGCACGAAGCTGGCTGTAATTGACGATCTGACCATTGTTGGCCATCGCAAAGTCACCGGAATTGTGATGGAAAAGGAAAGGCTGGATGTTCTCTGTACCCTTGCATCCTGCATTGCTGTAACGGACGTGTCCGATAGCCATCTTACCAGGAAGCTTGGTCATCTTATGCTCATTGAACACCTCGTTTACAAGTCCCTCACCTTTAACCCGATGGAATTCTCCAGTCGGACCTACTGTAACGATACCGCAACTCTGCTGACCCCTGTGCTGAAGCGCGTGCAGTCCATAATATGCCAGTCCTGCAGCGTCGTCAACACCATAGATGCCCAAGACACCACATTCGTGATGAAGCTTGTCATCTCTGTATTTATTACTACACTTACACATTTTGTTATTGTTTCTACAAACATCATATCGGCTTATCCTCCCGACCAGCAGAACGCTTCGGCCCTACTGGCCGGTGTGGAGATGCACCTTATCTTAAAGTCCTCTGAAATAAGCTACAGCGTTGTCGAAGAGCGGCTGCTCAAGCCCCTCGTCCATGATGTTCTTGAAGAGGTTGCCTTCAAAACGCTCTGTATGTCCCATCTTTCCAAGAATCTGACCGTTGCGGCTGATGATTCCCTCGATCGCATAATAAGATCCGTTAGGATTGTATGGAGACTCCATTGTAACTTCCTCGTCGATAGGATCCACATACTGGAATGCCACCTGTCCGTTGGCAAATAGTTCCTTGGCGAGTTCTTCATTTACAACGAACTTACCTTCACCGTGGCTGACTGCAATGGTATGAAGGTCATTCACTGCAAAGCCCTTGAGCCAAGGTGAATTAGTTGTAGATACCTTTGTGGTAACCATCTGTGAGATATGACGGTTGATATCATTGCGGAAGAGTGTAGGGCTGTCCTTTGTAACCTGACCGAGACGTCCGTAAGGGAGAAGACCAGACTTGACAAGAGCCTGGAATCCGTTACAGATTCCAAGGATAAGTCCTCCACGATCGATGAGGGCGTGGATAGCATCAGCTATTTCCTTGTTGTTCAATACATTAGCAATGAACTTACCGCTTCCGTCCGGCTCGTCACCAGCAGAGAATCCTCCGCAGAGCATAAGGATATGGCACTCATCGATATTCTTCTTCATTTCTGCAATCGAGCGGAAGATGTCGTCCTCGGTAAGATTGCAGAATACGCTCATGCGGACCTCGGCACCGGCATTACGCCAAGCCTTGGCAGAGTCATAGTCGCAGTTAGTACCAGGGAAGACAGGGAGATAAGCAATAGGCTTCTCCACAGGCTCGCCCTTATATTTGAGATCGGCCTTCTTCGCCTTGTAAGGCTTTATGTTCTCGAGTCCTGCCGGAGCAAGCTTCTTGTTGTATGCCTCGGCTGTATCAGGATATACCTGAGCGAATCTGCCTGAATTCACTGCCATCAGTTCAAAGATATCGAACTTGCTGCCGTTGATTACAAGCTCGCTGTCCTCTCCGTCCGTAACCTCTCCGATGAGGACTGCAGCAGGATAGTCGAGTTCGCCTTCTGCCTCGACGAGGATTGAACCATAGCCATAGCTGAACAGTTCCTTCTCATCGTATGTTATCTTCGCATCAAGACCGTTACCGAATGACATCTTGCAGATAGCCTCGGCAACACCACCGAATCCGAGAGCATATCCAGAAACGATGTTTTCAGCCTCAATCTGTTCTGTGACATACTTCCAGTTAGCCTTAAGCTGCTCGGTATCAGGCATATAATTAGCAAGAGGAGTATGCTTGATCAGGTAAAGTTTATTTCCTTCGTACTTGAGCTCAGGAGAGATGACAGTCTCGGCATCGACTGTAGTGATACCGAAGGCCATAAGCATCGGCGGCACATTGATATTCTCGAATGTTCCGCTCATAGAGTCCTTTCCTCCGATCGAAGGAAGACCGAGCTCAACCTGCATCTTGAGAGCTCCGAGAAGAGCCGAAAGCGGCTTGCCCCAAGACTTGCGGTCGGTCATACGCTCGAAATACTCCTGATATGAGAAACGCATCTTCTCATAGTCTGCACCTGCTGCGACAACCTTCGAACAAGCCTCCACCACTGCGTATGCAGCACCGTGATATGGGCTCCAGCTTGCGATGTAAGGGTTATATCCGAATGCCATTATAGATGCAGTGTCGGTATATCCGTCTGTAGGGAGCTTCTGTACTGAAACCTGTGTCTCTGTGCTCTGAAGCATACCCCCGAACGGCATAAGCACTGTAGAGCGTCCGATTGTCGAATCGAACATCTCGATAAGTCCCTTCTGCGAGGTAACGTTAGGATCATGGAGATTGTTGAATACCTTCTCCTTGAGATCCTCTCCCTCAACTGTACGCTCGAACGGATTCTTTTCCTCAACAGCACCCACAGTAGCCTTGGCATAATGCTTTGCACCGGCACTGTCGATGAATTCGCGAGAAAGATCCACGATGACCTTGTCGCCGTAGAACATACGCATACGCTTTCTGTCAGTAACGTCAGCCACGTAT
>JAEIGA010006557.1_pt1 | contig 17726 bp, 15 predicted proteins | sample 9270691 | NCBI WGS metagenome assembly JAEIGA01 (sample SAMN17057246, study PRJNA624740) | gut metagenome | biome: biome; isolation source: fecal sample | host: Bos grunniens | place: China: Xizang | collected 2019 | reverse complement strand
GGCGCGCTCCGCAAGCGCGGCGAGTTGGATAATCTGCCCGAGCTTATGGCATTTGCCGACAAGCTGGAGGCGGCCTGCATCCAGACCTTGAATGACGGTATCATGACCAAGGATCTGGTTGGCCTTGTATCCGAGGGCGTTACGGCTACTGCGGTCAATTCCGCCGCGTTTATCGCCGCCATCCGCGAAAGATTGGAAAAGAGCCTTGCATAATTTGCAAAATGAAAAACGAAAGCTCCTTGCACCCAACGGTGCAAGGAGCTTTCTGTATATCGGATTAAAGCTGTGCCATTTTATCGGTTATGAAGGAAATCTGACGGTGAACCGACTCGACCGAGGTACCGCCCTCCGAAATGCGCTTTTTCACGCAGGTGTCAAGGCTGATCTCATCGAACAAATCCTCATCAAAGAGGGGGCTGTAGGTTTGGTATACGTCCAGCGGCAGGGTTTCCAGTACCTTGCCGTCGGCGATACAGCGAGCCACGATCTGACCCGAGATCTTGTACGCCGTGCGGAACGGAAGACCCTTGCGCACCAGATAATCCGCCATGTCGGTGGCATTGATAAAGCCGTTGCCTGCCGCGCGGCGCATATTTTCGGGAATGGACTTCATGGTTGCCACCATGGGTGCCATAACCGACAGACACATCTTGATGGTATCCACGCAATCAAAGACGCGCTCCTTGTCCTCCTGCATATCCTTGTTGTATGCCAAGGGCAGACCCTTGAGGGTGGTCAGCAGTGCCACCATGTCGCCGTAGACACGTCCCGTCTTTCCGCGGATCAGCTCCGCCATATCGGGATTCTTCTTCTGGGGCATGATGGACGAGCCCGTGGTATAGGCATCCGAGAGCTCCACGAATTTGAACTCCCAACTCGACCACAGAATGATCTCTTCCGAAAAGCGGGAGAGGTGCATCATGAGGACGGACACGGCGCTCATGAATTCCACAGCAAAATCGCGGTCGGAAACACCATCCAGGCTATTGAGGCAGATATCGTCAAAGCCCAGCTTGGCGGCTTCAAAGCGGCGGTCGGTATCGTAAGTCGTGCCTGCCAGCGCACAGCTACCGATCGGGGATACGTTCAGGCGGCGGGCGCAATCGCGCAGTCGGTCAACGTCACGCAAAAGCATCATGGCGTAGGCCATGAGGTGATGCCCGAAGGTGATGGGCTGTGCGCGCTGCAGATGGGTATAGCCGGGCATAATGGTGTCAGCGTTGGCTTTTGCCTGCTCAACGAGAGCTTCCAGCACGTCGCGAATCAGCCCGATAATCTCGGTGATCTCATCGCGCAGATACATACGCAGATCCAGTGCCACCTGATCGTTGCGGCTACGCGCGGTGTGAAGCTTTTTGCCCACATCGCCCAGTCGTGCCGTCAACTCCTGCTCCACGAACATATGGATATCCTCGCAGGACATATCAATGGCCAGCTTGCCGCTGTCAATATCCGCAAGAATACCCTCAAGTCCCTCGATCAGGGTGTCGGCTTCTTCGTTTGTAATGATATTCCGTGCGCCCAGCATAGCGGCGTGCGCCATACTGCCCGTGATGTCCTGGCGGTACATACGGGAGTCAAAATGGATAGAAGAATTGAAATCATCGGCGATCCGATCGGTGATACCGTCGGTTCTGCCTGCCCACATTTTTGCCATAATGGATTCCCTTTCTATGGTTGGATTACAAAACAGTTATTCTTTTCGTTGATCAACTCCGCGCCCTACAAAGAAGGACAGAACGAATAGGAGTATTGTAGTGATTGCATATGCAACATAGAATGCTCGCCAAACAGCGGAGCCAACCTCCCACGTGCCGATGTAAAACACAGTTCCGAATTCAGGGTGAGTCAATGCCAATGACAGAAAAATCACGGCAACGATAAACATAACGCCGCTTATGATTCTCAAAATGGTTTTTGCCACCATGTAAATCCTCCTTTTTCGGGAAATTGTGTCATTCCAGTTCAAACGCGCCCGTATAGAGCTGGTAGTAGGTTCCCTTCTCGTCGATCAGCTTTTGGTGGTTGCCGCGCTCAATGATTCGGCCATGATCCAGCACCATGATGACGTCAGAATTCATGACCGTAGAAAGACGGTGTGCGATTACGAACACGGTGCGTCCCTCCATGAGCTTGTCCATGCCACGCTGCACGATGGCCTCGGTACGGGTATCGATGGAGGAGGTTGCCTCGTCCAAAATCATAACGGGAGGATCTGCCACGGCGGCTCGGGCAATGGCAATGAGTTGTCGCTGTCCTTGCGAGAGGTTAGCGCCGTTGTTCGTCAGCTCGGTGGCATAGCCGCGCGGCAGACGGATAATGAAATCATCCGCACCCGCCAAGCGGGCGGCGGCGATGCACTCCTCGTCGGTGGCATCCAGCTTACCGTAACGGATGTTATCCATAACCGTTCCCGTAAACAGGTTTGTCTCCTGCAGAACAATACCAAGGGAGCGGCGGAGATCCGATTTTTTGATCTTATTGACGTTGATACCGTCGTAGCGGATCTTACCGTCGGCAATGTCGTAGTAGCGATTAATAAGATTGGTGATAGTGGTTTTGCCTGCACCCGTGGCTCCAACAAACGCCACCTTTTGGCCGGGCTCGGCATACACCGATACGTTATGGAGCACAGTCTTATCGGGCGAATACCCAAAGTCCACGTCCACCATACGCACGTCACCGCGTAAAGGAGTATAGGTCAGCGTACCGTCACCGTGGGGATGCTTCCATGCCCAACGCCCCGTGTGTTCAGCGGTTTCGGAATAGGTACCGTCCTCGTTGACACGCACGTTGACCAGCGTAACGTATCCGTCGTCGGTTTCGGGATGCTCATCCATCAACGCGAACACGCGCTGAGCGCCTGCCAGCGCCATGATGATGGAGTTAAACTGTTGCGATACCGAATTGATATTTCCTGTGAACTGCTTGGTCATGTTGAGGAACGGCACGGCAATATCAATGGTCATGACCGATACACCGAGGAAGATGGAGTGAATACCCACGTTTGGCACACCGCCGAGCAGGAACAGTCCACCCACCGTTGCACAGATAACGTACAGAATATTGCCGATATTCATGATGATGGGGCCCAGCATATTGGCATAGGCGTGTGCGCGGTAACTGTCCTGGAATAATTGCTCGTTGATTTCATCGAAATCACGAATGGCCTCGTCCTCGTGGCAGAATACCTTGATAACCTTTTGACCGTTCATCATCTCCTGCACGTAACCTTCGGCACGCGCAATGGATTGCTGCTGGCGCATGAAGTACTTGGCAGAGCCGCCGCCGATTTTGCCCGACACCACGACCATGACCGTAACGCCCGCCAACACGACCAGCGTCATCCACACACTGTACCACAGCATGATGGACAGCACCGACACAACGATCACGCCCGATTGCAAGATGCTGGGCAAAGACTGCGACACGAGCTGACGCAGAGTGTCAATATCGTTGGTGTAGTAACTCATGATGTCGCCGTGCTTGTGCGTATCAAAATATTTGATGGGGAGGTTTTGCATTCCGTCAAACATCTTACAGCGAATCTTGTGGAGAAAGCCGTGGGTGATGTATGCCATGAGCTGATTATATAGGGTGATCAGGATCATTGCCGTGCTATACAGAATCACCAGCGTAATAATCAGGGGGACGATTTCTGCTTTTGCTGAAGCCCAATCGGCGTTCCCTGCTTCCAGATAGCGGTCAATGATCTTGAGCACCTTTTGGGTAAAAATCGCGGGAATCGAGGACACGATCGCCGAAAGAATAATGCAACCGCAAGTAACGGGCAAGAGCACAGGATACGCTGAGAATACCAGCTTTAGAACACGCTTCAGCACCTTTACGTCAAGCTTGCGCTTAGGGGGCTTTTGTGCCATGTTTTTGGCTTGCTTACTCATGATCTGCATCCTCCTTTCCGCCGATTTGCTGTGTATAGACCTCGCGGTAAATATCGCAGGAGGCAAGAAGCTCGGTCTGTGTTCCCTGCGCCACAATCCGTCCACCGTCCATCACCAGAATCATGTCAGCATCCTGCACAGAGGAAACGCGCTGAGCAATGATGATCTTGGTGGTTTCGGGGATGTAGGACTTAAAGCCCATGCGAATGAGGGCGTCGGTCTTGGTATCCACCGCGCTGGTGGAGTCGTCAAGAATGAGAATTCGGGGCTTTTTAAGCAGTGCGCGCGCAATACAAAGGCGCTGCTTCTGTCCGCCCGACACGTTGGTGCCGCCCTGCTCGATTTTTGTGTCATATCCCTCGGGGAAAGACTCGATAAAATCGTGAGCCTGTGCCAGCTTGCACGCCTCGATCAGCTCCTCGTCGGTTGCGGCAGGATTGCCCCAGCGGAGGTTTTCCTTAATTGTACCCGAGAAAAGCAGGTTCTTTTGCAGTACCATGGCAACCGAGCCGCGCAAGGTGTTGAGGTCATACTCGCACACGTCCCTGCCACCAACCTTGACAATGCCTTCGGTTGCGTCGTACAGACGGGGGATGAGTTGTACCAAAGAGGATTTGCTCGATCCCGTACCGCCGAGAATACCAACGGTCATTCCGGAGCGGATGTGCAATTCAATATTGGATAGCGCAAACTGTTCTGCCTCAGCCGAATACTTAAAGCTTACGCCCTCAAAGTCAATCGAGCCATCACGCACCTCGGTCAGGGCGTTTTCGGGAGAGGTCAAGGAAGGCTTTTCCTCCAGAACCTCATAAATTCTCTTAATGGATTCGGAGGAGATGGTGAGCATGACGTAGATCATGGACAGCATCATGAGTTGAATGAGAATCTGCATACCGTAGGTAAGCATGGCCGAGATGGCACCTACGTTGAAAATCTCACCGCCGCTTTTGATAATGATGCTCGAACCGAAGAACAGAACGAACACCATGTTCGCGTATACACAGATCTGCATTAAAGGTGCGTTGAGTGCTACGATACGCTCGGCGCGGGTGAAGTCATCCCGAATATCCGTGGCGGCAGCGCCAAACTTTTCCTTTTCGTGCTCCTCTCGGGAAAATCCCTTGACTACACGCATACCGCGTACATTTTCCTCGATGGACTCGTTGAGTCGGTCATACTTGCGAAATACGGCGCGGAAGGCAGGCATTGCTTTTTGACTGATGAGAAACAGGCCGAAGGCAAGGAGCGGCACGATCACGACGAAAGAGAGTGCCAGCTTGCCGCCCATATACGCCGCCATGATGATGGAAAAAATGAGCATGAGCGGAGCGCGGACAGCTGTGCGAATGATCATCATATACGCCATCTGCACATTGACCACGTCGGTGGTCAGTCGGGTAACGAGGGACGTGGAGGAAAATTTATCAATATTCTCAAAGGAATAACCTTGGATTTTTCGGAATATATCGCCGCGCAGATTCTTGGCAAAGCCCGTGGAGGCGCGAGCGCAGGTCTTGGCGGCAATGCCGCCGCAAGTCAAGGATAAGATCGCCATAATCACGAGCAATCCACCCAATTTTAGAATATCGGTCATGCCCGACCGTTTTTGGATCAGGTCGATCATTTCGGCGGTGATAAACGGAATAAAGGCTTCGATGACCGCCTCACCTAAGATGAGCAAGAACGTCAGTATAGAGGCTGTTTTATATTCACGTACCGATGCGGCAAATCGTTTCAGCATGTTGCGATTCCCTCTCTTTTTTCATACTTTTTTCGACGGCAAAAAAGCTAACCGTAAACTAATTTATTATATCCGATTCTGCCTCTCGTGTCAAGTGGGAAATTCACCATTTTTTGTAATTGCGTACAAATCAATTATGGCAAATTTCGGTTGTCTACATAACAAAAGCAACGGCCGCGCGGAGCACCGTTACCTTCGTTATTTTATATAAGCCATCGGCGGATTATCTTCCACTCATCTACCAGTTGAGACACAGTTTTGACCGCATTGGCAGGGCTGGTTGAGGGTAGCTGGATGGCAGGTATGCCGACGAGCGGTTGCTGATATTGACGATAAAGCCTCGTGGCAACCGCTCCGTTAGTGCATACGGCTCGCAGCGTTCCCTGCCCTACGATGGGTGACAGATCGGTGGGGATTACATCGGTAATGGTGCTGTCCGAGCTTCCTTGGATATTGCACGAGGCAATCACGTCCCATAACGCAATACCGTGTGATGTGAGCATTTGAACCTTTTGTTCTACCGTTTCGGGCAGGGGTTCATCCAATACCGCCGCCATCACACGCCAGAATCGGTTTTGCGGATGTCCGTAGAAAAAGCCAATCTCCCGTGACTTCACAGAAGGAAAGCTTCCCAATATCAATACGCGGGGATCTGAGCCGCAAACGGGCGGGATGGGATGCGCGGTCATGCCCCCATCACCTTTAAGCTGAACGCGGGACACGGCAGGTTGTTACCGCCGCGCAGGTCTGCCGTATCGGGTAGAATACGCAGGGAGTAGGCATAGTTTACGCGTGATGGATCTGCTCCCTCGGGAACGTCAATGACCACGGCACAACGGCTCGCCAGAGCGGCATGTGTCGGTACACGATTCTCGTAGTCCCCGACGGAAAAGCCTTGAACCTCCATCCCGTAGCTGTCTGCGGGTGAGTGACCGCTGACGATCAGACCTGCACCGACATCCATAAATTCCACTGTGATCTGCTTTCGGTCAGCAGACAGTGTTGCCGTTACGGGACAAGGCGAGCCTGCCTCGTTAATACGGCCAATGGAATATTGCTTTGCCAGCGCGAGCTTGGCAAGACGCTCACCCAACTCCCATTTGCGAGGCGAATGGGCCCAATCGGGATGCCCCTCGGGCGCACCCAGATCCATATCTACCGTCAAAGTGGAATCGGGGATGATGGAAAGCGCGTCGAACTGCTTGATACGTATCACATCGTGATAGGGGAAGAACTGTGTACCCTCCTCGCGGTAATCCGAAAGCTGGACGTTGTAGAAGGGAAAGTTGAAGCCGAATCGGGTACGCTCGTCCGTCACCAGCAGTGCCAGCTCGTAATCGTACTTTTGTGCCAGCGCAAGATCGCCCCCCTCGCTCTCGCCCTGGAAGAACAGCATGGCCTTAAACTGCAAACCTTCGAACGGATGGATCAAGGTATTGTAGTACCCCGCTTCCCGCACGTTTGCACCGTAGAAATAGCCCTCACCGTGCGCGAGCTCCTCGGGAATCAGCTCGCGAATGCACGCGCCACCCGCGGCCATCATAACCATGCCGAGCGGCACGTCAATGTGGTGGGACACCTCTTTGGCAAAGTGCCATCCCATGGCCGAAAACGCCAGCGACGCTTCCCGATCAGGGCGCTTCCAGCACCAATCGGCGTTGATGATATCGGGTTGCGGCGCTTCGCAAAACTCCTGATGCGTATATACGTACGATTGCGTTTGCGTGAACAGCCGGAAATTATCATCCTGGGAAAACTCAACGCTGGGGGTAAGAGCCATGCAGGGAGCCATGGTCATTTCAGCGTTTGATTGACCGCCGATCATCCACACATCACCGATCAGAATATCTTCAAATGTCACCGTGTGCCCGCGATCATCGGATATCACCATAAGCTGTGGCTCACAGGTATAAAGACGGGATGAAAACGTGAGCTTCCATCGGTTCTCGTTGTTCACTTCTGCCGTAACTGTTTCCCCCATAAAGCATCCCGCTACGCGGCTGCCGGGAGTATCCGAAAAGCCCCAAACGTGAATCGGTTTTTCTCTTTGAAGCACCATGTGCGAGGAAAAAACGCCCGAAACTTTAAATTCGGGGCAGACCCACGCCGAGATGTTATCCGAGGCGGTCTTTTTTTTGTCATTGATAGGTAAAGCAAGAGATGTATCCATATTCTTTCAAATCCTTTCTTGCATTTTTATAAACATGTGGTATAATAAATACAGAGATGCGTTTGTATAAACTCATCTCGAAGAAGTACATACTGATATTATATACTCAAAGCCCTTTTTTGACAAGGTTTTGAGAAAATCTTTTCAAAAAACTTTTCCATTTGAGCCCAAAGGAGAAAGCATCATGAGAATTGCCTTTTTTGACACCAAGCCCTACGACAAGCCATCGTTTGAAAAATGTGGAAATATGCACGGCGTTTCCTTTAAATTTTTGGAGGCCAAGTTGAACGAGGACACGGTGGATTTGGCACGCGGATGTGACGGTGTATGCGTATTCGTCAACGATACGGTCAACGCCGCGGTAATCGACCGTCTCAGCGAGCTCGGCATTCCGCTGGTGGCCTTGCGATGCGCCGGCTTTAACAACGTAGACGTACGTCACGCTTTCGGCAAGGTTCATGTACTACGTGTACCCGCTTACTCCCCCTACGCGGTTGCAGAGCATACCATGGCCCTACTCCTGACCTCCATCCGCCGTATTCACAAGGCGTATATCCGCACGAGGGACTTTAATTTCAGTCTGGGCGGCTTTACGGGCTTCGATTTGCACGGTAAAACCGTTGGCGTAGTTGGAACGGGGCGCATTGGTCGGGTTTTCATTGACATCTGCCGCGGATTCGGCATGGAAGTGCTGGCGTACGATAAATACCCTGCCAATGATCCTTCCATTCATTACGTGAGCATGGACGAGCTGCTGCAAAAGAGCGATATCATTTCCCTGCACTGCCCCTTGACCGAGGAAACCTATCACCTCGTGGACGAAGCCGCGCTTGACAAGTGCAAAAAGGGCGTTGTACTGCTCAACACCTCCCGCGGCGCACTCGTGGATGCCGAGGCGTTGCTGGCAGGTATCAAATCCCGCAAGGTGGGAGCCGCCTGCCTGGACGTTTACGAAGAGGAATCCGACGTGTTCTTCGAGGACAATTCGGGACACATCATGGAGGACGACGTGCTGGCACGGCTGATCTCCATGCCGAACGTCATTGTAACCTCTCACCAGGCGTTCTTGACGGAGGAGGCACTCGCAAACATCGCGGAAACAACGATTCAAAACATCGTAACCTTTGCCAAGGAAGGAAGCTGCGACAACGAGATTTGCTACCGTTGCGGCAAAACCGAGGATTGCAAAAACTGTCGTCCGAAAAAATGCTTTTGATGAAAATGGAGGTGACTTGCCCACAGCAGTCATCTCCATTTTGGGTTACGCGCGATTCAGTTCATCGAGGGATGCACGAATATCCTCGTGCTTGTCGATCAACGCAGCGGCCGTATCGCGGTCACAGTTGCCCAATTCCATCAGAATACGGATGCAACGGTCACGGAGCTTTGCGTTGGTAGGCTTGACGTTGATCATTAGGTTGCCAACCACCTTGCCTGTTTTGATCATAGCACCTGTGGACAGCATATTCAATACCAGCTTTTGCGCCGTGCCAGCCTTGAGGCGGGACGAGCCCGTGATGACCTCGGGCCCTACGTAAGGTGCCATGATCACGTCACAAACGGCGTGCATACGACTCTCGGGATTGCAGGTGATACCCATGGGGATCGCCCCCAGCTCGCGTGCCTTCTTGAGCGCACCCAGCACGTAGGGAGCACCGCCCGAAGCCGAAAGTCCAACTACAACATCGCCTGCGGTAACTCCGTCGGCTACCAGCTCCTCGGCACCGCGCACCTCGTCATCCTCTGCGCCCTCAACGGCACGGAACATGGCGTCCTCACCGCCTGCCATAATACCGCGAACCAGACGATTGTCCACGCCAAAGGTAGGGGGACACTCGGAGGCGTCCACCACGCCAAGACGGCCTGATGTGCCGGCACCCACGTAAATGAGGTGTCCGCCTGCCTCCAACCTCTCTGCAATAATGTCCACCGCCTGCGCGATTTCGGCGAGCTGAGTAGCCACGGCATCCTCAACGACGCGGTTCTCATCATTCATGACCTTCATCATGTCGTAGGTGGACATTTTATCAATGTTCAAGGTGTTCTGATTTCTTCCCTCGGTGCGGAGTGCGCCAAGGTCGGTACGAACGTGCTTGAATTCTTCTCTCATAATTATATCTCCTGTTCTTTTTGTTTCTGTTTCATGGCCCAAACCTTGATGACGGCGGCTTGGGTTTTGGCATCCTGAATTTCTCCGCGCAGGATCATGTCAACCATCTCCTCCAGCGGAATATGTACGACCTCAAGGAATTCGTCCTCGTCGGGGTCAACCTTGCCGGGGGTCAGATCTTCCGCCAGGTACATATAAATGATTTCGGTCAGAAGCGCGGGGGACGTTGCCAGATCTCCGATGGAAACAACACGCCCCGGCGTGTAGCCTGTTTCCTCACGAAGCTCACGCAGAGCAGCCTCAAGATGGTCTTCCTCAGGCGAATCCAGCTTTCCTGCCGGAATTTCCAGCGCCACGCGGCCAAGCGCGTAGCGATACTGACGCACGCAAACCACCTCGTTGTTCTTGGTCAGCGGAACAACGGCGACCGCACCGCCGTGGCGGCAGTACTCGCGCATGCCTTCCTTGCCATTGGGAAGTCCGATGGTGTCCTTGTATACGTGAAGCACGCGGCCGTCAAATATCAGTTGGCTCTCGCGCTGTGTTTCCTTGAAATAACTTTCATCCTTCATGGGCAAGCCTCCCTTCGGTTCACTTTTTCTATTATATACCATTATTCCGATTTTGTAAAGAATAAATCTTGAAATTTCCCGTAAGATGTGTTAAAATATATCATATACTTGCTTGAAACCATACCCACGGCGAAAGGAGGACGCACTGTGAACACCTTGGACGATTTTGCACCCCCAATTCCCTCTTGCTCCGACCAGCATATCCGCACCGCCGCTCTCGTTGGTTGGGACGGAATCGAAGCTCTGTCACGTGCCCGCGTTGCCGTATTCGGCGTAGGCGGTGTCGGCGGACATTTGTGTGAGGCGCTGGCGCGCGTGGGTGTAGGACACATTGACCTTATTGACCGCGATACAGTTTCACTTTCAAATATCAACCGTCAGGTTGTGGCCCTCCACTCCACGGTGGGGCGCCCCAAGGTGGAGGTAATGGCCGAGCGTATCCGCGACATCAATCCGCATTGCACGGTCAACGCCTACGAAGCCTTCTATCTGCCTGAAACGGCAGACGAGTTTCCGTTGACGGGTTATGACTACGTTGCCGACGCAGTGGACACGGTTGCCGCCAAGATCGAGCTGGCTCGCCGTTGCCACGTGGTAGGAGTTCCTTTGATCGCCGCGATGGGCGCGGGCAATAAGCTCTATCCCGAGCGATTCCGCGTATCTGACCTGTCTAAAACCCAAACTGATCCGCTGGCGCGCATCATGCGGAGAGAGCTTAAAAAATACGGCATCCACCATCTCAAGGTTGTCTGGTCGGACGAAGAACCCCGCAAGTCGAATCTTGTCACTCCCGAGGGCAAACCAGCCCCCGGCAGTATTGCACACGTGCCCTCGGTCATGGGGCTTATTATGGCCGGCGAGATCATTCGATCCCTAACGCATATCGAGTAAACCACACAAAGGAGGAGCATACTCATGAAACCCAACCGTGTATTGCTCATCATCAACCCCGTATCGGGAAAAACCAAATCTAAAACAGCACTTTTTGATATACTGGACGAACTGTACCGTGAGGATAGCACTACCCCAAGGAGCCCTGAGGGGATCGCAGCACTTCCCTTTTCTACGGCCACGGCACAGCCTTTAGGTGGCGAGCTCTGCCGCTCCCGCCGCGTGACCGTTGTGCCAACCATGTACCGCGGACACGCCACTGAGCTGACTTCTCATGCCGCTGAAGAAGGCTACGACACCGTAATTTGCTGCGGTGGTGACGGCACACTCAACGAAACCATCAGCGGCATTCTCACAATCCCTGCAGACGATCGCCCCGCGTTGGGTTACGTTCCCTGTGGAAGTACAAACGATTTCGCCGTCAGCATGGGGCTTAGTGCGTCCTTCCGAGAGGCGGCTCGCGTTGCCATGGGGGATCACGAAATGCGTATTGATACAGGATGTTTCTCTGCCTCGAACGGTTGTGAGAACGCTCCCCGCTTTTTTTCTTACATTGCCTCCTTCGGTGTTTTTACGGCGGCGTCCTATTCTACACCGCAAGCCTACAAAAACGTATTCGGTCATGCCGCGTACATTTTGCAGGGTATCAAGGATCTGGGTAATATTCAGCCTCGTCATGCGCGGGTCGAGTTACCCGATGGAACGGTTGCCGAGGGGGACTACATCTTCGGTGCTATAACCAATACCACATCGGTGGCAGGCCTGGTTCGCCTTCCCACCGAGCAGTACTCCATGTCCGACGGAGAGTTTGAAGTGTTTCTCGTCCATAATCCCCGTACCGTTGCCGAACTAAACAAGATTATCACAGCACTGATGACCTCTGACCTTAAAGAAAACCCGCTGATCGACTTTTACCACGCATCCTCTGTTCGTATCACGCTGGACGAACCCATTGCGTGGTCTCTTGACGGCGAGGAAGCATTGGGAGGGCCGAACATATCCGTTACCTGCCTGCCCAAATCCATTCGCATCAAGACCGATATGCTGTGATTTCTGCTTATACTATCAAACCCCGAGTGCCGCGTGGCGGCAATCGGGGTTTGTATGTCTTATTTCTTATTTCTTGTCGTATGCGGGAATACCCACGGCGGCATCCACGGGCAGGGTAAAGGCGATGCCCTGCCCCGGGGTCTTGAGACCGGCTTTTTGGTAGATGGCGTGCAGTACGTCGTCCTTGATCTCGGCGGGGACGAGGATCATTACGATCTCCTTCTCGGGCTGAATGGCGATGGAAAAGAGCTTTTCAGCCTCCTTATTGGCCGTTCCGCGTGCATGGATGACCGTGCCGCCCGTTGCGCCGTATTCCTTTGCTGCGTCCATAACGACGTCGGTAAATCCTGCGTTTACGATGCAGAATATGACTTCATGCTGGTATTTCATATAGATAACCGTTGCCTTTGTTTGTGCAAAAGCATCCTTTCGTTGTTTGGTTGGAGGTTTACGCGTTTGCGGGTGTGTTGGAGAGGAATCGATAGATCGCCACGCCGATCGTACCTGTCATGGGGATGGTGTATGCGATTCCCTTTCCGTTTTTGATGGTTTTGAATTTGTCCTCCAATGCCTGCAGGGCGGCGGGGGCGCGATCCTCGCGGATGACGCTGAAAACGACCGATTTATCGGTTTCCGTCAAGCCAAGATAGCGCAGGGTTTCGGTGCTCGCCGTTCCCGACGCCGCCATCGTCGTTTGCAGATTCACCTCAAACGACTGAATAAAATCAGCGTAAAATTCCGCCTTCTCACGGTTGACCACAGTAACGAGCAGCATGAGCTTTCGGGGCGCGATGGGGGTATCATAGGTGGTGGGCTGTGCTTTCATAGTACGCCTCCTTTCTCACATGAAGCGGATGATCTGCTCGTCGTCCGCATCCAGAATGCGCTTCATAGCAATGCGGTCACGGACGGTTTTCTTAACGACGGCGTTAAAGCCGAGAAGCTGAATGGTAATCAGGGGGGTCATAGCAACCATGGCAACAATTCCAAAGGCATCGGTCATGATCTTATCACTACCTTGCAACACCGAGCAAGCGCCGATAGCCAAAGGCAGAATGAAGCTGGAGGTCAGCGGTCCGCTGGCGACTCCGCCCGAGTCAAAGGCGATAGCGGTATAGATACCGGGAACGAAAAAGGAGAATCCCAACGAGATGAGATAACCGGGGATCAGGTAGTAAAGAATAGAGAAATCAAAGACGATGCGGAGCATGGAGAGCGCAAGCGAGATACCCACGCCGGCGGACAGCGCAACCATCATGGAGGTTTTGCTGACCGTACCGTCAGTAATATCCTCAACCTGCTTGTTGAGCACGTGGACGGCCGGTTCTGCCAGCACGACCACCATGCCGAGGACGAAGCCTGCGATTACCAACACAGACCAAGGGTTGTCGGACAGCTCTACGCCCATCTTGAAGCCAATAGGGACAAATCCGATAGCAACCGACGTCAAAAAGATTACAAGACCCAAAAAGGTATAGATGATGCCTACAGCAATCTGACCGAGCTTCTTCCACGGAAGCTTCAAGCAAAGAATTTGCAAAACGGCAAAGAACAGGACGATCAGTCCAAGCGCGATGCCTACTTCTTTTACCGTATCTCCAAGGGTATGGAGGATAGCGTGGCCGATATTCGCGGGGATGCCGTAATCCTCCATTTCATAGGGAATCTCTCCATCGGCGCCAACACCAAGAAGGAGCACGGCGAGGATGGGGCCGACTGAGCACATGGCGATCAGACCAAAGCTGTTCTCTCCCACGTCACGGCCGCCGAGGGTAGTCGCAATACCGACACCAAGTGCCATGATAAAGGGTACGGTGATGGGACCCGTGGTAACACCGCCCGAGTCAAACGCCAGTGCCAAAAAGTTTCCATTACCGCTGATAATGACCAGCGCGGCGAGGGCAAACAGAATCATGTAAAAATAAAGGAGCATAGACGAGAGCGGACGGTGGAACACCATCTTCAAAATGGAGAGGAGGAGAAAGATACCAACGCCCACGCCGACCGCGACGATCAACGTTGTGCCGTCGATGACCCCTGCTACATAGCCCGCGAGAACCGACAGATCTGGTTCGGCAATGGTGATGAGCAAGCCCATGAGAAAGCCGACAGAAATCAAGAGAAGGACCTTGCGCGATTTAGTCAGACCCGCACCGATGTGTTCGCCCATCGGCGTCATGGCGAGGTCGGCGCCCATGTTGAAAAGTCCGATGCCGAGTACCAAAAAAAAAGCCGAGCCAAGGAACACGGCGATTTCGGCGGTGGTAAAATTCACGAGCGGGGTCAGGTTTAACAAACAAACAATTGCCGCTACAGGAAAAACGGACACAAGAGCTTCTTTCAATTTTTTCAGTAAGATAACGGTTGCCTGCATTTAGTGCTCCTATCAAAATTACTACATATATATTGTACCATACGGCTATTGTCGTGTCAATAGGCAAACATCCTAATTTAAACGCAAATTCGCTGCGGTTTCTTTCCAAAACAGGCACCCCGCTCCGAAAGCGGAGCGGGGCGAGGACTTTGGGCGGTTCTAAACAAGCAGAAATTTTGCCAGCATACGAATCCAGAGCTGACCGAAATCGATTTTGGGTACGTCCTCGTAGGCGGTAATGGGAATCTCGCCGATCTTCTTGCCCTTCAGCTCGTAGACCACCGAGCCGACCGATTCCCCCATTCGAATAGGAGCAGGCAGCTGCTCGGGCAGGTTGGTTTTGCTCTCCACCGCAGAGATGTCTCCTTTAGGCAGAACACAACGAAAGGCAGGATAACTGACGGCGACCTGATCCTTCACACCGCCCGTCACCCGCACGGGGGGCGGATTCCCCTCCCCGCTGGTATACATTCCATAATTGGCAAAGCCCCAATCCAACAGTTGGGTCGCCGCCGCGTTGCGGACGTCGCGGCTTTCGGCACCCATTATAACACAGATCAGAGTCATACCGTCGCGCTCCGCCGTCACCGAAATGCAAAAGCCTGCCTTCTGCGTCGAACCTGTTTTTAGCCCGTTACAACCTCGGTAAAAGCGCACCAAACGATTGGTATTGGTGAGTCCAAACGCGCCGTTTCGGATGGTATCCATCCAAATCGAGCTGTAATCCAGAATTTTCGGATGCGCGATCAGTGCGCGTGACATGATGGCAATATCCCTTGCCGAGGTCACGTGGTTTTGGGCGGTATCGTCAAGTCCGTTGGTATTCTCAAATCTGGTGTCCTTCATGCCGAGCTCAGCCGCCCGTTCGTTCATGCGCTTGACGAATGCGGATTCGCTTCCCGCCACGTGCTCGGCAAGTGCTACGGCAGCATCGTTAGCAGACGCAATGACTACGCTTTTGATCATATCCTCTGCGGTCATTTGCTCGCCTTCCTTGAGGAATATCTGCGATCCGCCCATAGAAGCCGCGTGTGCGCTGGCCGTGATCATATCGTCCCATTTCAGTGTTCCTGCCTCGATTGCTTCCATGACAAGAAGAAGTGTCATGATTTTGGTTACCGACGCGGGCGGCATGGCCTCGGTCGGGTTTTGCTCATAAAGAACCGTTCCCGTGGAGGCTTCCATCAGGACGGCACTCTTGCAATTTAAATCAAGCGAAGGTGCCGTTTCATTGATCAGCAAGGCATCATCAGCATATACAGGCAAGATCAGAATTTGCCCAAAGATACAGAGAAGCGCGAGCAGTCCGCAACACCGCCGCACCCACCTACGGTTGGATTTCATCATACATCACCTCTTGGTAAAATGTATGCGCGACACGAACAAAGTATGCGTGATGGAAGCGTAACGGTGTCGAAGACCCATCGGAGAGATCAACCTCCTCGCTTCTCTTGGGGCAAGTTGCACCGATAAATTAGAAATGAGAAGGTTATTTGCAACTTGCAGAGTTCAATCCGCGAAACGAGCCACAACACAAAAGGCACGGATTCTACCCGTGCCTTTTTGTGTTGGTGACCCATCGGAGAATCGAACTCCGGACACCATGATTAAAAGTCATGCGCTCTGCCAGCTGAGCTAATGGGTCGCTATACAGTTAGGTATTATATCACATCGGGATTTTTTTGTCAATAGGTTTTTACTTTTTTGTTTGCACAAAATATCATGTCAATAAAAACAAAAATTTGTCGCAGTTTTTTAAAAAAATCTATTGTACCCCCCTTGAAAAAATCATCGAAATTTGGTAAAATAGACTGTGATCCTATTTTGATTACAGGTAAGCGGGATGACCGCATAAATCAGGTCGTTTCTGCTTATTATACCATTGTAAAATTTATATTAGGAGATAGAAATTCATGGAACAGCACATCAGAAAAGTTGGTACCGTATCCCGAGGCATTCGTTGCCCCATCTTCCGCGAGGGTGACGATCTGGCGGCTATCGTAACCGATACCGTACTCGATGCGGCAGCCTGCGAGGGCTTTGAAATCCGCGACAAGGACGTGATCTCCATCACCGAATCGGTTGTTGCACGCGTTCAGGGCAATTATGCCTCGGGCGATGCCATTGCCGAGGATGTCCGCGCCAAGCTGGGCGGCGGTACGGTCGGCGTTATTTTCCCTATTCTTTCCCGTAACCGCTTCGCCATCTGTCTCCGCGGCATCGCAATGGGATGCAAGAAGGTGGTTCTCATGCTCTCCTATCCCTCCGACGAGGTGGGTAACCATCTGATCACCATGGATATGCTGGATAACTCGGGCGCGAATCCCTACACCGACGTGCTTTCCCTCGATGACTACCGCCGCCTGTTCGGCTACGAAAAGCATGAGTTTACCGGTGTTGACTACGTAGAATACTACGGCAATCTCGTTCGGGAATGCGGAGCAGAGGTAGAGATCATCTTTGCCAACCAGGCCAAGGCTATTCTTCCCTACTGTGACCATGTAATCAACTGTGACATTCACACTCGCGCGCGCACCAAGCGCATCCTGCTGGAAAATGGCGCCAAGGTGGTCTGTTCTCTGGACGATATCATGACTGCTCCCGTGAACGGTAGCGGCTACAACGAAAAATACGGTCTTCTGGGCTCTAACAAATCCACCGAGGACTCCGTCAAGCTCTTCCCCCGTGAATGCAAGGATCTAGTTCTGGATATTCAGGCTCGTATTAAGAAGGCTACCGGCAAGCACGTGGAGGTTATGGTATACGGCGATGGTGCATTTAAAGATCCCCAAGGTAAGATCTGGGAACTGGCTGATCCCGTTGTCTCCCCCGCCTTCACTGACGGATTGATCGGCACCCCCAACGAGCTCAAACTGAAGTATCTGGCCGACAATGACTTCAAGGATCTGTCGGGTG
>JAEIGA010006556.1_pt1 | contig 17727 bp, 16 predicted proteins | sample 9270691 | NCBI WGS metagenome assembly JAEIGA01 (sample SAMN17057246, study PRJNA624740) | gut metagenome | biome: biome; isolation source: fecal sample | host: Bos grunniens | place: China: Xizang | collected 2019 | reverse complement strand
TAACAGTAAAACTATATGTAGAAGACCCAAATCTGTCGTAGTAAAGATTCCACCCAAAATATTCGTCATGATTGCCACAAGTATAATAGGCAGGTATTTTAATGCCATTGGTAAGAGCAGAATACGCAAAGTCGGCAAATTCCTCTTTGCTATTGTATAAGTCTCCATTAAGAGCTACAAAGGTGCTTTGTGAACTATTAATGTAGTCAAAAAACTTAGGTAAAAATACACTGTCGGTGTGTAAGTGATAGTCACTTGTGGCAGTGAATGTGTATTCGTCGCTATCAACATTTAAGTCTTGAGCAGGGTGCTCCTCATTGTATCTTCTAGAATCCTCAAAACGTTGGTCAACAGAATAGTCTGTCCAACCAAATCGTATTAAATTGTACTCACAAGAGGAAAATGCAAGCGCGATAAATGTGTATAGTATGTATTTTAGATATTCCATGTTAAGCCAAGTTTAACTCTCCATTGAAAGTGTTCAAAATAAATGTTGCCAACACCACTGCCTCCATAAAGTCCTTCTATAAAATAAGTTAAGTTTTTAGGGTAGGAGTAAGAACCACGCAATCTAACGTGAGGATTTATACTTCTTTCTATATACAGATCGTTGTAGTTGCTTATAGCTACGTCTATATTGTATGGATTGCCTTTTTTCCAAACGTATGCTTGTACGCAGTATATAAAGTCGTTGAATTCTGAGTAGCGTGTCTCTGCAGAAGAATATGTCCTGATTAAATAACCTATAGTAACCTCTACGTGTGGATGAACGTAGGCTGCATCTAAGTGCCAAATATGTTCATTTAATGTGGTATTTGTATGTGGAAGGTATAAATAACCTGTTCTGAGTCTTAATGGGAAATAAGGAATTTTAAATAGATATGAAGCTTGTACTTGAAGTGCATCAAATCTTACTTCATTTTTAGTGAAAAGTAGGCTAGAACCTAGATTAAAACTAAAATTCTCGTAATTATATCCTCCAATTAGTTCTATATTTCCGTGAACGTCTTCTAGATAGTTTTGTGCCACAGTGCCAGACAAATTTACCCAACCCTGTGCAAAACAGTTTAATGAAACAGATGTTAATATGATTATAAGTAGTTTTTTCATTCTATTCGCATCCAATTAATTTCTGTATCTCTTTTAAACCACGTCATTTGGCGTTTGGCATAGTGACGTGAGTTTTGTTTTATTAGTTCAATTGCTCTTTCCCTTGAAATCTCACCATCGAAGTAGGCAAACATTTCTTTGAAACCTACTGTGTTTAAAGAGTTTAGGTGTTTTAAATGATAGACCTTTCTTGCTTCCTCTTCTAGTCCTTCTGCTATCATTACGTCCACTCTTTTGTTTATTCTATCATAAAGTTCTTTACGAGGGCGTTCAATACCAATCTTTTCTATCTCGAAGTCTCTTTCTTTTTTCTTAAAGGTAAGGAATGAAGAATATGGCTTACCTGTGAATATACACACTTCTACGGCGTGCATCACGCGTCTGTGGTTTTTTAAATCTACTTTTTCGTACCAAACAGGGTCTAGTTCCTTTAGTTTTGCTGTTAAGCCTTCAAGACCTTCTGTTTCGTAGATTTTTTGCGCCTCCTCACGTGCTTCTTTTGATACTGTAGGAATGTCGTCTATGCCATTGCAAACAGCATCTATATACATCATAGAGCCTCCTGTGAGTAGGAGGGTGTCGTGTGTTTTAAAAAGTTCGTTGATAAGGTCTAAGGCATCAATTTCGTATTGACCTGCGCTGTAGTCTTCTGTGAGTTCTTTAATGCCTACGAAATAGTGCTTTACAAGTGATTGTTCTTCTGCTGTAGGAGCTGCAGTGCCTATTTCTATGCCTTTGTAGATTTGTCTGGAGTCTGAAGAAATGATAGGGCAACCATAGCGTTGGGCAAGTTCTAAGCTAAGTGCTGTCTTACCCACGCCGGTAGGTCCCAATAATACAATTAATTTCTTCATTAATATGAGTTAATATCGTCGTCGAAGCTTAAATCGCTAAAGCTTTCGTCGTCGAATTCGTCTTCGTTGAAGCCTTCGTCTCCGTAGAAGCTTTCGTCATCAAATTCTGATACTGATGCTTTTTTACCTTTAGCTTTTGGTTCGAATATGTCTTCGATGTCGTCTTCTAGTTTGTATTGCATAGGAGCATCGCCAAGTGAAGCAGTGCATTCTGCTGCGTCTATGTCTTGTCCTGGAAGCATTTCTTTAAGTTCAATAAAGAAAGCTCTATCTGTAAGGAAATCGAATACATAAAGAAGTTTTTGGTGCTCGTCGGTAACAAGGTCACTAATAGTAGTTTCGTTCATTACGTATGAGTCCACGTCTGAGTCTGTATCCATTTCAATAAGTGTGATTTCTTGCTCTTTTTCCCAATCTTCATTGCAGATAAAGAAAGAAGTAATGGCACCACCATCATAGTTTACAGAATCTAGAATGGCTTCGTGAAGTTCTTGGAAGTTTGCTTCAGAACTAATTGAAATCTCTCTCATGAAATCTGGTTCTTCATCAGATACCAAAATAAATTTATAAATCATAAATTAACTATTTAGTTGAATTTCTATTTCTTCTATAGTACGACGGAAACTTTTATCAGTTTCTATCAAATCTTGAACAGTCTTACAAGCGTGTAGTACTGTAGCATGGTTTCTGTTGCCAATAACGTTACCGATGTTTGTAAGTGAATCTTTAGTGTATTTTTTAGCAAAATACATAGCAATTTGTCGAGCTTGTACCACTTCACGTTTTCTAGAGTTTGAACTTAAGTTTTCTACAGAAATATTAAGTGTATTGCATACTAAATCTCTAATAGACTTAACTGTTTGTTCTTTTTCTTCGATGTGAACTATGTTGCTTACTACTTTATGAGCTAGATTTATATCAATAGGTTGTTGATATACTGTTGAATAGGCAATAAGTGATACAATACTACCTTCAAGGTTACGGATATTGTCTGTGACAGTTTCTGCAATGTAATTTATTACATCTTCTGGAAGTTGTAAGCCATCTCTTTCAGATTTCATTCTTAAGATTGCCTTACGTGTTTCTAGGCTAGGAGATTCTATTTCTGCAGAAAGTCCCCACTTGAAACGACTAAGAAGTCTGTCTTCCATACCTTCTAGGTCTGCTGGCTTTTTATCACATGTAAGGATAAGTTGTTTGCCAGATTGGTGAAGGTGGTTGAATATATGGAAGAATTGGTTTTGTGTACTTACTTTTTTACCTTCGCCAAACTCTTGAATGTCGTCTATAATAAGTACATCTACAGTTTGGTAGAAGTTTAAGAAGTCGTTTACTTGACCATTTTTATTTGCTTCTGTATATTGTTGTTGGAATAGGTTTGCAGATACATAAAGAACTTTCTTTTGTGGGTGAAGTTCTTTTGTCTTTAAACCAATTGCATTTACAAGGTGTGTTTTACCTACACCAGATTTGCCATAAATAAATAGTGGGTTGAAAATAGTTTTACCTGGTTGACTTGCAATGTTGATACCTACAGTGCGAGACAAGCGGTTGCATTCGCCCTCAATGAAATTATTATATGTAAGTTCTGGATTTAATTGTGAATCAAATTCAGAAGTATTTTTCTTGCGTAATGTTTTGTTTGTTTCAGAACCTGCAAGTTGTGTTGTGCCTTTTGCTTCAATTTCTGGGTCAACCACAACGCGATAATATAGTTGAGCAGGAGTAGAGAAGACACGCTTGATGGTAGAACATATAAGATCTGAGTATTGTGAATCTATATATTCATAGTAAAATTGGCTAGGTACTTTAATGGTGAATTTCTTATCTTCGAAACTAATCGGTTCTATTGGCTTGAACCAAGTCTCGAATTCATTAATGTCCACATTATCGTTTATAATGTGAAGACATTCCTGCCATTTATTTGTTAAATAATTGTTCATCTCGCGTTGTGTGTATTTTTTTAGTAAATGTTTTAAGTCGGATGCAAAAATGTATCTTTTTTTCTGAAAAAAAAAACTATATTTTTTTTGGAAATTTAGAAAAAAGTATAACTAATTGAGAATTAAAACGTTAAAATAATACGTTGATTATCAAAGTTTTACAAAATGCAAACGAGTGCGAATGGCTTAAACTTATTGATTTTCAAACTATTACACAAATGCAAATATTTTATTAAATAAATTTGAAAAAATAAGGTAAATACTTATAATCAAGTACTTACCTTATAAAGTTAAAAAATGTGAAAATTTATTTATTTTTTATCTTCTACTTTTTTGTCTTCTTTCTTTTCTTTAGCGCCAAAAACTGAGAAGTGAACATAGCGTTTTGGATTTGCTTTTAAATCCATAAGTAGAGCATTTGCGCTGTTTACTGTAGAGTCTAAATTGCTATAAAGATCTTTGTCGTTTAGAAGTGCTCCTATAGTGTTGTCGGTGCTATTAAACTTGTCTGTTGTAGTTTTTAAATTCACTAATGTAGATTCAACAGAACCCAATGTTTTTTCCCAATCTACCTTTTTGAATGCAGTTGTTACATTAGATAAGTCGTTGCATACATTGTTTACGTTTGACATAATAGCTGGAACATCTTTTTCTAGACTTTCTGATGTTTTTCTTAAGTTTGCCATTGTGGCATCAGCATTTACTATTATGTTTTTAATTTCTGGACTGCTAAGAGTGTTTTGTAGTACAGTAATAGTAGAATCAATAGTAGGAATTAGATCTTTGATAGGAGGTACTATTTGTTCTACGATACCTGCTATTAGACCATTGCTAATAGATGTTGCCAATGTGTCACCTGTGGTGTGTAGATTTGAGTAGTTTTTACCCAACTTCAATTGGATAGCTTTGTCGCCCATAAGACCTGTGTCATAAACTTCTGCAACGGTTCCTACTGGGATAACAAGTTTTTTGTCTACTGTAATTTCTAGTACGATAGGTGCTTCTTTTGTGTAGTCGAAAATAATATCACTTACGTGACCAACTTGGAAACCATTAACATATACGTGAGTGGTTTTAACAATGCCGTCTACTCTATCATATTTTGCGTAAAAATATGTGTCTGGTTTGAAAATGTTGATTCCTTTAAGGTAGTTTAAACCGAAATATAGCATACCAATAGCAATAATCACTATGATGCCAATTTTTACTTCACGACTAATAAATTTTTTCTTTTCCATATTATTTAAGTTTGTCTTTTGCTTCTTGAATTGCTTCTGGAGTAGAAACTTTTTTACCTTCTTTATATGCAACAATAAATGCATCTGGGAAGTGTTTGGTTATTTCATTACGTTTGTTGAAAACAGTATTTACATCGAAAGGACCAATTAAGTATTTATACAGATTATTTTCATTTAAAATCTTTGTAGGCGCATGTCCTTTAAATACTGCATTGTCTGCGTTATAGTTGTTTTTAGAAACTAGATATTGAATAAAAAACTCGTACTCGTACTCAGAGTTAGGAGTTAGGAGTGTGGAGTTAGGAGTTATTTCTTCTTTCTCCTTTGTCAACTCTCCTTTATTTTCTTCTTTAGCTTCTAAATCTTTCTTTGGTTGTGCCACTTCGATAGGCTCAGTGACCTCAGCTTTCAACTCCTCACTATTTGAGTTTACGCTTTTCTTGTCAAGCTCGTGTTTGTATTCTTTTATACCGTTGAAAATAGCAGTGGCAAGTTTTACTTGGTTGTCGTTGTTGTTTAGATATTTTTCTTCATCTTTATTTGATATAAAACCAAGCTCTACAAGTACAGAAGGCATTGCAGTGGCTCTAAGTACAAGGAATCCAGCCTGACGCACACCACGGTCGTTGCGTTTACTTGTTTGTATCATCTTTGTTTGGATGAAATCGGCACAAGTAATACTTCTGTCGGTGTATTGGTCTTTCATAAATTCAAACATTATGTATGAATCTACAGAGTTTGGGTCGAAACCTTCATATTTTGTTTCGTAATCTTCTTCTAACTTAATTACAGAGTTTTCTAGCATAGCAACTTCCATATTTTCTTTGCTTTTAGAAACCCCTAAGGTAAATGTTTCCATACCATTTGCTTTTGCATTTTTTGAAGAATTGGTATGTATAGAAACGAAAAGGTCTGCTTTATTTCTATTTGCTATGCGAGCACGCTCGTTTAGGTCTACGAAAACGTCTTTGTCTCGGGTGTAGATAACTTTAGCATCTGGGATGTTTTTTTTGATCATATCACCTACAAGAAGAGCATAACGTAGGTTGATGTTTTTTTCTTTAGAAAAACTTCCTACGGCGCCAGCGTCGTGACCACCGTGACCAGCATCAAGAACTACTGTAAAAGCGTATGTAGGTAATAAAAATCCTAGAAAAAGTAGAATAGTATATATTTTTTTCATCATAATACAATATTTCACGTTGCAAAAGTAGTTATTTTTTGCCAAAAGAATAAAAATAAGTCCCTAAAAATATATAAAAATCGTAATTATCTTTTTTATACTTCACTTAAAAATAGTAAATTTGCACCTTATTGTATACATTATAAATTAAAAAGTCTGTTTAGAAAGTACTTACATATAATATTACTAATCTTAGTTTGCTCTGTATCAACTAAGATGCTTGCTCAGGAAAACAAATCTTCTAAAGCAATAGAATCTGATATTACCTATAGCGCAAGAGACTCTATCATAATGGTTGGTAGCGATATTGCTATACTTTATGGTGATGCAGTGGTTAAATATCAGTCTATGGAATTAAAAGCCGACTATATTAGATTAAGTTTGGATAGTAATATAGTTTATGCTTCAGGTGTGATGGATTCCACAGGACAATATGTTGGCACTCCTGTTTTTAGAGACGGTTCAGAGGTGATTGAGTCTAAATCGATGAAATATCATATTAAAACCAAGAAGGGTTTTGTATATGGTACTGTTACAGAACAAGGCGAGGGATATGTGCAAGCAGAAAAGACAAAGAAAGTGGCAGAAGATGTTTATTGTTTGCAAAATGGTAAATATACCACTTGTAACAATCACGAACATCCCCATTTCTATTTTGCGCTTACAAAGGCAAAAATGAAACAAGGAAAATACATTGTTTCTGGTCCTGCGTATATGGTAATTGAAGATATGCCAACACCTTTGGCACTTCCGTTTGGATATTTCCCTGTAAATCAAACATATTCTTCTGGTATTTTATTCCCAACACTAGGTGATGAATTAAATAGAGGTTTTTATGCAAAAGGTTTGGGTTATTATTTTGCTATTTGTGATTATATCGACTTGGCAATTACCTCAGATATTTACTCTAAAGGTTCATGGGGGTTGGCTTTGGCTTCTAGTTACAAGTGGAGATACAAATTTAGTGGTAAATTCAATTTGAGTTATATCAGTAATGTATCTGGCGAAAAATATACACCCTCATATAAAAAGACAAACAACTTTAGGGTGCTTTGGTCGCATACTCAAGACCCAAAGAGTAGTCCGTATACAACATTCTCTGCGAGTGTAAACTTTTCTACAGCAAGTTATGCACAAAACGACGTGGATAGTTATTATAATCCATCTGTGCTTTCTCAGAATACAAAGAGTTCTACAGTAACGCTTACTCAAAGATTTCCAGAGAGTCCGTTTACACTTTCTATGAGTATGTATGTGAACCAAAGAACATCAGACTCTACTATAAACTTGCAATTGCCATCGCTAAGTTTAAATATGAGTAGGCAATATCCTTTTAAAAGGAAAAAGGCTATAGGTAAGGCTAAATGGTATGAGAAAATTGCACTTACTTATAGTATGAACCTTACAAATAGTACTACTGCAAAAGAAAGTGAGTTTAAGGATATGCAGTATCTTAGAGACTGGAAGGTGGGTGTAAAACATTCATTGCCAATTTCAGCTTCGTTTACTTTCTTTAAGTACCTTAATATGAATATTTCAATGAACAACAACTTGAAATGGTACTTCCAAAGAATTGATCAAAACTGGGAAGGTGGAGTAGATGGTGCTGTGGTGAGAGATACAACGTATGGCTTCTATAATATTTATCAAGCAAATGTTTCGGTAGGTTTCCAAACACAATTGTTTGGTTTTTATACACTTAAAGGGAAAAACGGTAGGAAACTCCCTGTGTTTAGGCATAAGTTGGTGCCATCTGTAAGTTTTTCATATAATCCAGACTTTGGACATGAAAGATGGGGGTATTGGGGTTCGTACGAACGTCCTGCCAATGATGGTACTATGCAAACTATTTATTATGATAGATATGCCTCTGGAGTTTATGGAGGCTCGCCAGGTAGAGGACGTGCAGCTGCCATTTCCTTTAGTGTGGCAAACAACTTAGAAATGAAGTATTGGGGGAAAAATGATACCACAGATACAGGTAAGAAGGTCACTATTATAGACAACTTTAGTTTTGGTACGTCGTACAACTTTGTTGCCGACTCGCTAAATTGGTCCAATGTAAATGCCAATTTAAGGTTGAAATTCCTAGATAAGTTTAGTCTCAATTTGGATATGATATTCGACCCATATACATATCAATTTAATAGTTTTGGCAACCCTGTAAAGGTGAATGTGTCACAATTTGAGAAAAATAAAGTGCTGTTTAGATTGATGAGTACTGGTACATCGTTTGGTTACACATTCAATAATGCAACTTTTAAAAGAAAAGATAAGAAGGTTGAAAAACCAAAAGAAGAAGCATACGTATCTGAACTTGAGAATACTATAGACGGACTTAGCCCACTTGAAGATAATAAAACAGGACGAGTTATTGAGAAAACAGACAAAGAATTGGGTTATCAAGAGTTTAAAGTGCCTTGGAGTCTTACATTAAGTTATAGTATAAGATATGGTTATGGCGATTTTAACCCAGAGATAATGGAATATGATAGAGAACTAACCCACAATTTAAGTATTTCTGGAAATATTAAATTTACCCCAACATGGTCGGCAAATTTCTCTACCTATTATGATATTTCCAAAAATTCTTGGAACTATATGAGTTGCTCTATTTCAAAAGATTTACACTGTTGGCAAATGTCTATTAGTTTTGTGCCTATTGGTAAATATAAAACTTACGACTTTATGATTGGTGTGAAATCTAGCATGCTTAAAGACTTGAAATACGAAAAAGAAAGTGACACAAGTAATTTGATAAATTGGTACTAAAATTTTATATTATTATGAAAAAGATGTATATTGCAGTAAGTTACGACTTATTTTGTGGCGAACCAGAAGAATTAATGGAACGCGCAACTGAAAATCAACCATTTACATTCTACTCAGGTGTAGGAATGGCTCTAGAACGTTTTGAAAACGAAATGTTGGCAACAGAGCTAAATGGTACTTTTGACTTTACTATCCCTGCAGAAGAAGCATATGGAGAATATGACGACGAAGCTGTTATCACACTTGAAAAAGAAATTTTCATGGTTGATGGCAAAGTAGACGAAGAATTGTTTGTAGAAGGAAATGTGCTTCCACTTCTAGATAGCGAAGGCAATCGCTTCAATGGTTCAGTGGTAAAATCTGACGAAAAAACTGTAACTGTAGACTTGAATCACCCTCTAGCAGGTGAAGACCTTCACTTTGTAGGTAAAATTTTAATTAAACGTGAAGCTTCTGACGAAGAAATTGCTAACGCAATGGCACCTTCTTGCTCTGGCTGCGGTGGTGGTTGTTCTTCTGAAGGCAACTGTTCTTCTTGTGGTTGCGACTGCTCATGTGAGTAATATGTGTGCGAGGATGTAAACTCGCTATTAAAACTAGAATCATGAATACATTTGGAAATATATTTCGTTTAACTTGTTTTGGGGAATCTCATGGTAGAGCATTAGGTGGTGTGATTGACGGTTGCCCTGCAGGTGTTGTAGTGGACGAGGAGTTTGTTCAAAGTGAACTAGATCGTAGAAGACCTGGTCAATCTAGTCTTACAACTTCTAGAAATGAGGCAGATAAAGTAGAGTTTCTTTCTGGTATTTTCGAGGGAAAAACTACAGGTACGCCTATTGGTTTTGTTATTTATAATACAAACCAACATTCTAGTGATTACGCAAATATAAAAGATGTATTCCGTCCTTCTCACGCAGACTACACCTATACTGAAAAGTATGGATTTAGAGATTATAGAGGTGGTGGAAGAAGTTCTGCCAGAGAAACTGCGTGTAGAATGGTGTCTGGTGCACTTGCTAAACTTATGCTAAAACAAGCAGGATTTGATATTCAAATTGTTGCTAAAATGACAGAAGTGGGCGGTGAAACAGAAAATATTGAGCAAGTAATACTTAAAGCGAAAGAAAACGGTGATACCGTAGGTGGTGTTATCTCTTGTAACATAAGCGGGGTACCAGTAGGTTGGGGTGAACCAGTGTTTGGTAAACTTCAATCTATGCTTGCTTCTGCAATGCTTTCTATCAATGCTGCAAAAGGTTTTGAGTATGGAATGGGCTTTGAGATGGCTAAAAAGTTTGGCTCTCAAGTAAATGATATTTTTACTACTAAGGATGGAAAAATCACCACGCTTACCAACAATTCTGGAGGTATACAAGGTGGCATTTCAAATGGTGAGGATATTTATTTTAGAGTGGCATTTAAGCCTGTGGCAACACTCCTTACAGAACAACCAACTGTGGATAAAGATGGAAATGCTACAATGTTAAAGGTACGCGGACGTCATGATGCTTGCGTGCTTCCACGTGCAGTGCCTATTGTAGAAGCTATGGCTGCAATGGTGCTTGCTGATGCATATTTACTAAACAAATCTTCTAGATTATGACTACTTGGGCTTTAATCGCAAACAAGTTTGCTGGCACTCGCTCTACAAAGAATTTCTGGAAAAAAATGGACGAGAAGTTCGCCAAAGTGGGTATCACTGTGGAATATTTTTTTACAGAGAGAGTAGGGCATGCAAGAGAACTTGCTGTTGATGTATTAAAGAAAGGATATACTAGACTTGCCGTAATGGGTGGAGATGGTACTTTTAGTGAGGTGATAGACGGACTTATGAAGTCTAAAGAAAACCTTTCTGATATTTTAGTTGGTCTTATTCCATTTGGTACAGGCAATGATTGGGGTAGATATTGGAAATTAGATAGAAACATAGATAAATCTATCAGTGTATTGGCAAATGGAGTCTCTACAGCGGTAGATGTAGGTAAAATAAATTATTCTGTGGGTGAAAAACCTGTTACTAGATACTTTATAAATGCCTACGGACTTGGTTTTGATGCCAAAGTATTGCAACTTACTAATAATCTTCAACATACTTTTAAAGGAGCTTCGTGGACTTATACTTTAGCCTTATTTCTTACTTTGTTTAAACATCGCTCGCAGGTGATGGAGTATGAGTTTGATGGTGGAAAAACTTTTAAAGGTTTAAGTTATACGGCTTCTATGGGTAATGGTTGCTTCACAGGAGGTGGTATAAAACAAACTCCAGAGGCTGTGCCAAACGATGGTTTGCTGGATATAATGGTGGTGGAAAATTTAAGTCTTATGAAGATTATTAAGGCAATTCCGTTGCTATTTTCAGGAAGACTGTTGGAGCATGATTCTGTGCATCTATTCAAGGCAAAAAATATAATTGCTAGGTCGGTAAAACCAATTATTTCAGAGGTAGATGGTATTCTCCAAGAGTTTACCAATGAGATAAAGGTGGAGTTACTTCCAAAACAAATCAACTTTCTAACTCCTTTACAATAATTTTGCCTTTCTCTTTGCGAGCCACGTGTTTGCCAGTTTTGAAAGTAGTATTTCCCTCAGCTGTAAGCATAGTTTTAATGGTAGCAGGGTGGAAGGAAAAATCTTTCAAACACTCATAAAGTAGTGTAAAAGGTTCGGTAAAATTTTCAACTACCTTTAAATCAATAATATAAGAATCGTCTGTTATTTTTATGGCAGATGATTTTTCTTTTTCTATTGCTTCCTTGTAAATGCTTTCTGCTGCAGAGAAGTTTTCTGCATTACTAAGCATCACAGAGTCTATCTGAGGATTGATTTCTCTAAGAATAGGCATTACAATATTTCTAATCTTGTTTCTTGTATATTCGTTTTCAAGATTTGTTGAATCTACAATATATTCAATACCTTGTTCGTGCAAGTAGTCTTCTATTTCTTTTCTATTTACACAAAGCAAAGGACGCACAATATAGCCATTTTTTGGACGAATACCACAAATACCCTTTAGCCCTGTGCCTCTCAAAAGGTTAAGAAGAATGGTTTCTATAGAGTCGTCGCTATGATGAGCCACTGCAATGGCTCCTGCGTTGTGCTCTGTCCTTATTTTTTCAAACCAAGTATATCTGAGCTCTCGAGCTGCCATTTCAATAGACAATTTGTTTTCAACAGCAAATTGCTTTGTGTCAAAGTGTTGTACTAAAAGGGTAAGGTTTTCTTTTTTGCAAAATTCTCTTACAAAATTTTCATCTCTATCAGATTCTTCGCCTCTTAGGTGAAAGTTGCAGTGTGCCACAATACAATCAAATCCTAACTTATTTAGTATGTGAAGTAGAAAAATAGAATCTGCTCCGCCGCTGCATGTTACCACCACTTTTTCTCGTCTGTTGAGTAGGTTTTCTTTGTTTATATATGTGAGAATTTTGTTTTTCATACTGCAAAAATAATATTTTAAATTATTTTTCTATCTAAAAATTTGATTTTAAATAAATTATGTTATATATTTGCACAAAACGTCTTATTTGTGCAAGATTTTTTACACACTAGGACGTATTTGTGCAATTTTATTATACTTTTAGGTATGCAAAAAACTAAGTTACTTTTAATTGAATCTGCTAGAAAGGTGTTTGCTCGCATTGGTGTGCAACATACCACTATGAACGATATTGCAGAGGAGTCTGGCAAGGGTAGAAGAACTTTATATACCTATTTTAAGTCTAAGGAGGAAGTTTACAATGCAGTAGTGGAGCAAGAGTTGGATACTTTAATATCTAAACTTGAGTCTGTAATGAACTCTGCTCTTACTCCCGACCAAAAAATTATAGAATTTATCTACATACACCTAGATACCATTAATGACATTGTAAAAAACAATGGTACACTACGTGCCGACTTCTTTAGCGACATAAAAGCAATGGAAATTGCTCGCAGAAGCACAGACTTAAAGGAAATACAAATGCTTCGCGAAATCCTTACAGCAGGTGTAGAAAAGGGTTCTTTTTCTATAGAAAGTATAGAAACTGCTACATTAATGATATTCTACGCAGTAAAGGGTCTAGAGTCTCCATATAATAGACGCCATATCTCTGGCAAAATGAAGAGCCGTCGAGACCATATAGCTAAATTTGTGCTTAAAGGTCTTAGATAATTAAAATTCTCTATTATTTATATCTGGTTTCTCAAATTCATATAGTTGAGAAGCCATTTCTTTATATGACCTATTTGCAGGTTTGTCTAGGAATATTTTAAAGTCTCTTACATAAACAGTATTTCCTGCATATATCATCAAACCTGTCTCTTCGCCTCCTTGTACTAGGTCTGATATATCATTATGATAGATAAAAGTATCGTTGATAAAGTAGTATACAAATTGGCCTTGTTTGTAAATTTTTATTTTTGTATAGTCACTCAAATTGTATTTTGTATTGTATAGGTCTATAAATGGGAATCCGCACATATTCTCTCCTATAAGAATATGTTGTCCTCCATCTAGTGATAAATAGTGTATATTGGCACCTTCTTTGTCTGTGTCAAGTTCACCAAAACATATACCAGCTAATGCTGTGACGTCTGCTGTATTTGGAACAACTTTGATGTTTGCTTCTATGAGAAAATCATCTAAAGTGTTAACTGGGCTAGAAAAATTGGCAGCGTGATTGCCACTGTATGAAGTGGCTACGTATTCACCATTTTCAATTCTACTATAAAAATTGTCTTGTTTTATGATAGGGAATTGTGGCTTGTTAATATCTAATTGGTAAAGTAAGTGTTTGAACATACCAGAAAAGTTTGGTACAAAGGTGCTCCACTCTGGTATGTCTGTGGTTTGAGTGAATAATTCCTTTATATAATATTCTTTTCTCATTCCTCTATAATTGGTATTGCTTGCTCTGCCATTTGGAAGTTCGCCTCCGCACATGATGCTTTTCCAATCGTTGTTATTAAGAACATCATTAAAGTGATCGCGTCGTAGGAAACCATGTCCCATTTCATGAAACACAACTAGTTCTTTGCGATTGTCTGCAAGATAACTTTTGGTAAGTCCTTTCCAATATATACTGTCTATTTCTATTTCAATTGGAATTCTGTTTATGTAGCATGTTCCAGCTCTATGACCTCCTAGATCTGAGAACCTCATAATTAGTCCTTTGTCGTCGAAGTTATGACCATATTCTTTAGCATAGGTAAAGAATCTTCGAGCATATATATCCAGCTCCTCTTCTACTTTGTATGCGTTTGGATCTTCGGCACAACTAGAAAGTAATATTAGTGATAATACAAAAATGATGTAGTTTCTCATTGTCTTGTTATTTTAGCACCTAGGGCATTAAGTCGTTCATCTATAGCTTCGTAGCCACGGTCTATTTGTTCAATATTGTGAATTACGCTAGTGCCATCTGCACTTAGTGCTGCCATAAGTAATGCAATACCAGCACGAATATCTGGCGATGTCATCACTGCTGGACGTAGGTGGAAACTTTCTCCCATGCCTATAATAGTGGCTCTGTGTGGGTCGCAAAGTATGATTTGTGCGCCCATGTCTATTAGTTTATCTACAAAGAATAGGCGGCTTTCAAACATTTTTTGGTGAATAAGTACGCTTCCTTTTGCTTTGGTGGCAAGTACTAGGATAATACTCAAAAGGTCTGGAGTAAGTCCTGGCCATGGAGCATCGGAAATGCTTAATATAGAGCCATCTATGTAGGATTCTACTTTAAATGTTTCTTGCTCTGGTACTATTATGTCGTCGTTTTCTATGATTAGTTTAATGCCCAATTTTCTGAAACTATCTGGAATAATGCCTAGATTTTCTACAGAAACATTTTTAATTCTAAGCTCAGAACCAGTCATAGCTGCAATGCCTATGAAACTTCCTACTTCAATCATATCTGGAAGTACAGTGTGGGTGCAACCTTTAAGTTCTTTTACACCTGTAATATAAAGTAGGTTTGAGCCAATGCCTTCGATTTTTGCTCCCATACTCACTAGCATTTTGCAAAGTTGTTGTAGGTATGGTTCGCAAGCTGCATTGTAGATGGTGGTTTTGCCTTCGGCAAGCACGGCTGCCATAATAATGTTGGCTGTACCTGTTACAGAGGCCTCATCTAGAAGCATATATGTGCCTTATAGTTCGTCTGCAGTGATTCTGTATAGTGAATTTTCTGCTTCGTATTGAAAATTTGCACCTAGTTTGGTGAAACCAAGAAAGTGTGTGTCTAGGTGACGTCTGCCTATTTTGTCTCCTCCTGGCTGAGGTAGAATGGCACTTTTAAAGCGGGCTAAAATAGGTCCAAGCAGCATTACACTACCTCTTAGCGATGTGCAGCGTTTGTTGTAATCTGCACTGCCAATGTAGTTTAGGTCTATGTTTTCTGCTTTGAAACTATATTTATTGCGGTTTATTTCTTTTACCTCAACACCCATTTTTTGCATCAAATCTATAAGTTGGACTATGTCTGCTATATGAGGAACGTTGTCCATAATAACTTCCTCTTTTGTAAGTAAACATTCGCAAATCACTTGTAGTGCTTCGTTTTTTGCTCCTTGTGGAGTGATTTCTCCACTAAGTTTGTGTCCGCCTTCGATTTTAAATGATGCCATATTATTTTTTTACTTTAGGTTTGTTTTTAGTGTTGTTATTGTTGTTTTTCTTCATGTTGATATTTAAAGGACCTATTAAATCTTTTCCTTCTTTAAGTCTAAGATTGTCACTGCTCAAACTTAATCTGCCATTTGAAATTTCGTATAGGTCGGCAAAGATTTTTTGGTCTTCAACAGAAGATTCTTTATTCCACACGATGAAACATTTTTTCATGTGATTTGCTAAAATTGGAATAAGTTTCACTTCGTTCTCTTCGTCTAGATTGTTTACTGCTTCGATGAAGCGAGGTAGGATAGTGCCATAGTGACGATGAGAAATTTTTCTATTAGGATATGGAAGTTTTTCTGGCTTGCTTTCCAATTTTTCTGGTTTAACTAGTTCGTATGGATAGTCGATGTCTAGTTTGTAATCTGACATTATGGCTAGGTGATCCCAAAGTTTGTGTTTGAAATCGTTCACGTCTCTTAGGTGAGGGAATAGATTTCCCATAATGTTAATGATAGTTTGAGCGCATCTGGTGCGTTCTTCTCTATCTTCAATAGTCATGGCATATTCCACCATTTGTTGGATGTTTCTGCCATACTCGGTTAAAATTAGTTTGTTTTTATTTGTATAATATTCCATGTTAATAGTTAGGAGTTAATTGATTTTTTGGCATGGTAACGTGTGCTGCTTTAAGGTAAAATGGCTCAAAGTATGCTACGTCGGCAAAGTCTTCGCTCTCAAATGCTTCGTTTGAAAGTTTCACCATGCTAGTGGCAAGTGGATAAACATCGCTCAAGAAAATAGCGTTTTCGTGAGTGATAAATGGCTTGCATTTTTCTGCTCCGTTGCCAAAGAAATATATTTTTTTCTCTTTTAAAATATCAGCGAAACTATTTTCGTCGATTATCTCTGGTTGTGTTTCACGCACTTCGTTTAGCTGCGCATTGTATATGCAGTTATACACTTCCATGCGACGAGCGTCTATCATTGGGCACAAAAGGGCATCGTCTTCAATATTGTACTTTTCTTTTGCGTTTTGTGCAATAATTTTTAGGGTAGGAATAGTGATAAGTTTTAGGTCGCTACCATAGCAAAGACCTTTTGCAAATGATGTTCCTATTCTAAGTCCTGTGTATGAACCTGGACCAATGCTTAGAGCTACAGCGTCTAAATCTTTTGGCTGAAAACCAGCTTCTGCCAACACTCCTTGCACGAAAACTCCAATTAGTTCGCTATGATTGTTGCCATTGAAGTTTTCTCTAAAGCACTTGCATGCACCGTTTTCTGAAATGCTAACGGAACAAACAGTGGTGGATGTTTCTATGTTTAAAATCTTACTCATAGTAATTGTAATACAAAATACACCATTTGGAGCAGCGAGAGCAGAACTAAGTGTGCTTAAGTTTTGCCGAATCGCGACAAATTGGTATTACGCTTGCAAGATACAAAGATAGCAATAAAAAATGAATATTAGTGGCTACTCTTAATATTTTATAATAATAGAATAAAAACTTGTGTTTTGTCGTTTGAATGCAATATTTTTTCAGTAACTTTGCCTAATTTATAACAAAACTATTGAAATAACTAACAATTTAAAACAAAATAAGATGATTTGGAATCCTTCTGTAGAGTGCATGGACAGAGAATCTATGCGTAAACTACAATCTGAGAGACTTCGTAAGGTGGTGGAAAGAGTGTATAACAACTGTGAACCTTACAGAAAGAGAATGGAAGAGGCAGGTGTTACCCCTGAAGATATAAATTCAATTGACGATATAGTAAAATTACCGTTTACCTCTAAAAAAGATTTAAGAGATTATTATCCATTTGGCTTATTATCAGCGCCTAAAGAAGAGATTATTCGTATTCACGCTTCTTCTGGTACTACAGGTAAACCTATTGTGGTAGGCTATACAAAAAACGATATTGCAAACTGGAATGAAGCGGGTGCACGTTGTTTGTCTGCATACGGATTGGGAAAACAAGATGTGATACAAGTGGCGTATGGTTATGGACTTTTCACAGGTGGTCTTGG
>JAEIGA010006555.1_pt1 | contig 17728 bp, 13 predicted proteins | sample 9270691 | NCBI WGS metagenome assembly JAEIGA01 (sample SAMN17057246, study PRJNA624740) | gut metagenome | biome: biome; isolation source: fecal sample | host: Bos grunniens | place: China: Xizang | collected 2019 | reverse complement strand
TCATTATTGTCGTTGCAATATTGGAAGAAGATAGCCAATTCGCGAATGTTTGCGATACGCCATCCTTCAGGGAAAGTACCATCCACGATAGGGGCTTCGTTAGCGCTCAGAGGCGTATAAATCCGCGTAGGATAAGCCTTGAGCCATCCGTTGTTATTTGCATCGTACAACAGGCCGAACCAATCGCCTGTCTCGAAACCTTCGTACACACGCGACTGCAGACTGTATTCGTCGCCAGGAATCAAGTGCTGTGAGGTAAATGCCAAGCGGCGTGATTCCTTGTTCAGGTTGCGCAAATCGAAGCGATATATGGAGTTTGCATTTTTAGTACCTGTAGTTTCTGTCACTACCACCAGCTCGTCTTTGGGGAAGTTATTGCCCGCCGTACCGATATAGGTCGCATCACCCGCTTGACTGGAAGGACTCGCCATACCCAGGTTGCGCACACATCTCACCTTGGGGACCGCTTCTTTTTCCCAGTTTTGCGCATATTGACTGGTCGAGATACCTTCCTCTGCCCACACTTGTACGGGCACATTGCCTGCGGTCTGTTCATTGGCAGTACTGGTCACGTAGTGCCAGCGCCATTGATATACACCGCGCAGAGGGTGACCGGTGGGGACATCCAGCAGAGCATTGGGCAGGTTACCTACAGCTTGGGGATAGAGTTGGGCTTCTACCGACAGCCCCTGGTCGCCGATGAAGAGGGCAAAGATTTGTTCCAACGAAGTGATATACCAATGCAATTCTTCTACGTCGACGATATCGTCGCCATCGAGGTCGCGATTGCGCAATAGGATGGAGTTCAAACCACAGGATTTATCATCCTTGAGCACCACATCTCTGTTGGTATAGTCCACATAGTCGCTCCAGTGGAGGTTGCCATTGACCAGATTCAGCAACTCTGCCGTGTTGTAAAGTCCGTCTTGGCGGCTCGTGTTTTGGGGCGTGAAGCCAGTCGGTTTATAGGAATAGTTCTCTACATTGGCAGTTGTTTCGTAGGGGCTATAGAACCAGTTCTTGTCGCCCGTTTCGTCCACAGTCTCGCACCCCCAGGCTTCAGACAGCGAAGTGTGCGACAATTCGCGGTTGAAAGGTGTCTGAATGGAGCTTTGGCGAATGGTCAGGATACTACCTGTCATCGAACTGGAACCGTCTGCGCTACGATTATTCTTACAGAGCACGTGCATCAAGCGGTTGGGTTGGTTCACGAACTTCTTCCACAATCGCTTGTTGTCGTCATTCGGGTTCATCGGGTTGGTATCGTAGTAGAATTCGTCCACATAGATGGTCACCTTCAGGTCATCATTGGCGTCCCACCAACTTTCATTCGTCGCCGTACGTCCTTCCTTGTACGCCTTCCACTTGGGATATTCTTCGCGCACTTTGTCCAAGAATTGTACGACATTCATCAGTTGCGCAGCGCCCTGACCAGGATAGTGGTGATTGCGGTCGGTATAGACGCCGTCTATCATTTCATTAGGATAGAACTCCACCCATTTGTAGTCCAAATCGTTGTAGACCAAGTTGCCATTGGCGTCTTTCAGAGGAATACCCGAACGCCCAAAGGGGGTACGCACATACCAGGTCATATTCTCCAGGTCTATTTCATTGGCATTGAAGTTGTACACGCGCTGTCCGTAGTGTGCGTCGAAGGTGAAGATATCCTCTTGCGCTTGATACAGGTGTCCCATAGCGCCGGATTGGTTTTCTTCGCCCGTTTCCACTTCGACCGAGATATTGTTCACACCCTTCACATTGATGGTGTATTTGTAGTTCGTATTGCGCTTCACGTCATAGTCGTCCATATCTCTGGCAAAGTCGCCCAGGTGGACATAGTACACCACATCGGCCAGCAGGTGCTGCTTGCCGCCGTCGCTGGTATTGACCTCCATATCCAGTTCGCCCTTGATGATGATATAGGTCGCCAGTTCGGGAGCATATTCCCACATCCCGTTTTCCGTGTTGTAGGTGCCATCGGGATTTTTGATGCGTCGGTCGCGCAGGTGGTAGTTGCCTGCTACGCTTTGCTTCTTGTTCTTGGACTGCAGATTTTCCAGCATATAGAACGAGAATCCGTCCAGCACTCCGCCCGTAGCATGGTCGCTGGGGTCCTTTTCCAGTTCGTTGGTTTCAAACTTTCTGGGAGCAATGTGGAAGTAGCCATCGGCTGTCAAGGGTACAGAACCAGCATCGTTGGGCACTAGGTAGCAACTTTTGGGCAGGTTCACCACTTCCCACGATTCGGGGATGAATTTTTCCACGCGCTGTCCGTCGGTTTCCTCCGTGGGGTTGACGCGCACGTTCACTTCGACCTTGGCGTCCATACGGGTCAGCATCAGTGTGGCGGGGTTCACGCCTCCTGCCGAGATGGTACCGTCTGGTGCGATCGTCACATCGGCCAGAGCACCCGTCATCATAAAGTAGCCCGCATTACGCATAGGCAATTCCTGGTTCATCGTGACGATCAGGTCCTGCAAGTCCTGCTTGTTGCGCACCAGCCCCAATCGTTCCTGCGAGATATTCATAAAGTCCAAGTCGATATTGGCTATCACCACGATTTCGCCTGATGTGACAGAGGGGACATTCATATAGATGGCGCCATTGGTCTGTATTGTGCCCCCCATATCCACCGTTTGCGCCGTCCAGAATTGCTCTGCCGTACCTTCGTTCAGGTTGGAGTTGGCAAAGAAGTGTCCGTAGACCTTGTTGTCATTGGCAAAGACGAAGACATAGAGATTGCGCACCGTAGATTCGTAGTACGGCTCGTAGGTGGCACGCGTTTGGATATTGATCTGATTGTTCTTGGCCGAGCCCCAACTGAGCACTGCCTTCACATTGGGTCCTACGCTACCTTCCTGGACGAGATCGTCGTCCAAGCAACCTGTCAGCATCAAGCAGCTGCATAGCAGGAGCAGACTATTGTATATCCATTGTTTCATATCTTGATCTTGTGTCTATTGTTCGTCGTTGATTGGTCCCCATTTTGGGGTGTTGAAAAAAGTCTAACTTTTTTTGAAAAACCCCTTATCTTTTTTGAAAAAGGTTAGACTTTTTTTCAACAAGGTCTTTACTTTTTTTCGCAGTGTCAATCGCTCGGTCGGATGGCATCAATTGAATGTCACATCACCGCCCCCTTCTTGCCAATTCGTAGTGTTGAAGCCGATGGCCCCTTGTTGCTCGTTGAACGAAGCATTCACGGTGATTTCGATGAAATCGTTGCGCTTGATACTGGTCAAAGGACTTGCCACACCCGTCCTGTTGTCAATAATATTGATAGGAATGGTGGGGGTCGATTCGGCCTTGACGGTGGAAGAAGATCCGCCTTGGTATGTCACTTTGTAGAGGATGTAAGTAGCAGGAGCTCCATAAGCGTATACTGCATTACCCTCATAGTTATACAAATAATATGCTGCACCAGTCCAAGAGGAAGAAGACGTTTTGAATGTCAATTTATTACCAGAATTATCTACCGTCAAAAAGTGGTTGAGCATTGCGTTGTCATTGGTCAAAGGGATTTGACTGGCAGAAGAAATCCCTGCACTCTTGATATAATACCCGGATGAGCCCATGGATGCCAATGCATATCTGCCATCTGCCACATACTCAAATCGCCATACATAGTTGGGAAGGATTTTCCCTTCACTATCCTTATAAGAATTGCCCCACATCAAATTGTCCTGACCATTCGCATAGACATATCCATCATTAGTACCATACGATTGATATAGAATGTACATTCCATTATTTTCTATACTATTTTTGTTGGTAATAGCCACTTCATCCGTCGAATATCCTTCGCTAGCCACCTGATCCACATACCTCAACCCCAAATCAAAGTTATAAGTACCATTAGCGCCCTCCAAGATATACGCGTCGAATATGGTTTCCTCTGTCACATTGCCATCAGTGACCTTTGCCAGATTCATATCAGCCTCGAAGGGGGTGATGGCATACGCCGAGGTGGGAACGGGGGCGTAGTTGGTCGAAGCAGCAGGCGCAAAGATATTGGCAGAAGCCTGCGCCATAGCGGGAAAGGTGAGCGAGGTCAACTGCAGATCGTTCGAAGTACTTTGATTACGCACGTTGATGCGAACACGGGCAAAGGTGCGCACCAATTCACCCGACACGGTGTTGGCACCAGGATTCAGGTCTATCTCCTTTTGCAAAGTCAAGGGATAGACTTTCGCCTTGTCGCAGATATAGTCCGTACCACCTGTAGAGAGCGTGACACTCTGCGGAGACTGATTGTCGGGCAAGTCGCTCAAATACCCTTTCAACGAGACGCCCGTAGCGGTATAATCGCCATGATTGGCTACGGCATAGAGTTGATAAGCCTTGGTGTAATCCAATTGGTCGAAGGTGACTGTCGCCTCGGTCTTGTCGTCGTTCAATTGTGCATACTCCAATTGCTGATGACGCTCTACCACGCCACCACTGACCAGATATACGCTGACGCGATACATCTTCTGCCCATCGCGCATCAGTTCGGCTTCGGTCACATTGCCATCGTCGTCCAAATCCTGTATGCCACGGGTGGAGTGCGAGGGCGCCCGGAAAGTAATGGTGAGCGAAGTGCCCCGGTGCGATACATCGGGCAAAATATCGTCCTGCTGGCAGGCGATGCACAGCAGTAGCGTGAGTAAATATAATAGGGTTCGTTTTAGCATATTTCGTTTTTGTAAGGCGGAGGCTGGAGACGTTGACGTTAACGTTGACTTTGACTGTTAACTGTTGACTGTTAATCGTTAATCGTTAATCGTTAACGTTAACCGTTAACTCTACAACTCCACATCATAACTTGCATCCAACTTATTCCAATCCTGTATCGTAAGGGAGATAGTAGCCGAGGCACCGCGGATTTCCAATATATAATTGTATTGCACGCCGGGTTGGTAGGTTATGGCAGGGATGGTCACCGAGAAGACCTTGTCGTCCGTGTGCTTCATCTTGTAGAAGAACTTCAGCGAACCAGCCTTTACCGTCTGTGGTATCACCATAATCCAACTGTCGTTGCGTGTATAGAGTTCGCCCTCATTGGTGCCGTTGGGCACATAGAGCGAGTGAGGCTCGTCGTCGTCAAAATTCACGCCTGTGGGATATTCCCAGCGGTAGAGTTCTTCGAACACCGAATAGTAGGGCGTCCATTGTATTTCGGGCGTCTCGTTACCCGTATGGAGCAAGTAGCCCGCACGCGAGAAGAGATCGTCGGTCGTTCCTTGATTTTGCAACCAGCATGCCACCACCCCTTCGTCCGCACTGGGTGTGTAGCCCTCTGCTGCCTTCACCTGAAACCTTATGGCAGCAAAGATGTGTTGCAATTCTATATCGACGACATCGGGCAGGGGCGAAGTCTGCGTATTGACTTGGGTTGCACCGACCAGAATATCGTCTTGTACGTTTTTAGTATTGATGGACCCCTGAAAGTTTGTGGCACCCATCTGTTCCATTAAGTTTGTCATCAAGTCCTGTGGGAAACAAGCGCGGAAGTCGTACACCAGTCCGCTGTTCCAGTATCTTGTTTCGCTTGGGTAGTTCCATTGATTGTATGGATTGGTATCTTGTGCCTTAGGCCCGTAGGTCAGGGGTTCGGCATCAAATATTTTGGTACGCGTGCCAGCATTCACAAATTCGCCCCACAAGCCTATGCTCTCGGTGCCAGTACCTGCAGCGCAAAGTGTCTGTAGATTGGCGTTGGTGACGAGGGTACGCGATGAAAGTCCTGCGACACCCGAGATGCCACAAGATATAGCCTTACGAGCCGGTTGTGGCTCAGGAAGCAGTTCGTCCACTTCCTGAGCACAGCCCGCTGCGATTATAGAGATTGTCAGTAACGCTATGATGCGACTGAATTTCATCATATTTATCTACTTTTTTAAGCGATTAAATAGAGTTTGGATCTACGACTATTACTATTATTCAATAGTGTAGTTGAGAGCAACATCATTCCAATCTGCTGCGACAGAAGGATCGAAGTAGATAGGCTTGTTAGCACCGAAAGTGATGTTGTAGATGTAACGGTTGCCCATTGCCCAAGTTTTTACAGGAGCGCTAGTACCGTCTACGAAGTCATTAAGCTTAATAGTAGCTGTAGCATCCAAAGAATTGCCACCAGTAGTCTTAGTATAAGTGATAGTTACTGTAGTATTATCATCTACGCCTTGAGGGATCAAAAGCAATGCAGTAGAAGCACCAGCATCAGAATCAACACCTGTGAGGTCAGTACCAGCTTGTGCTACATCAATTGTTTTGCCTGTGAGAATGCTGTAAGTCTTGTCTGTAGCAGTTGCAAGATTCGTCCAAGTTGCAGTACCATCAAGTTCTGCTGCATTAGGAATGTTTTGGTTGAAGTCACCAGTTGTAGAAACCAAACCATTTACAGTGAGGCTTTTGATTACATAAGTAGCATCAGCATCTGTCTTTGTAGCCTTGAACACTACAGAAGTCAAAGCGTGCTTAAATACCATAGGTACAGGAGTACCAGCACTATTCTTATCCAAATCAATTACACGAGGAGTGTACATCAAATCGTATTGATTTGCTACATCGTCTTGTGTGCTAAAGCCAGTAATAGTCAAACCTGTTTGAGTTTGTGCAAATGTACCAGATGCTGTAGCAGGAGAGTAAGCAGCAAAAGCCAATTTGTTGCCCAATTCTGGCCAGTAGTGAACTGGATTAGTTGACCAGTTGCCGTCAATGAGAGCTACATCTTCACCAGCAGCAGCAAAGTAATCTGTATAAGTAGTCCAATCTGTATAAGTACCAGTGTAAGACTTACAGAACACCTTGAAGGTTTCGTCTGTTGGATAAGTTGTACCATCGATTTCACCTGCAGCTCTTGTAGGCTTCATCACTGGCATGTCGAAAGAGATGGCTTTCTTAGAAGCAGATTCCATCACTTCCTTGTCTTCATTCACACAGCTTGTCAAGACTACGCTTGCCATTGCTGCAAAAAGCATAAACTTTTTCATAATGATAAATGTTTAAAGGAGTTAATAAATAAATTGTTTGTTAGTTTATATTCAGATTCATCTGTTTTGTCAGATTCCACTTTTCGTTATCTCATATTTCATCAGATCACTATACTACCTTCGTGTTGCTTCCAGTCGCCGACACCGGGCTGCAGACCGCCTCCCATTTCGCCTTCGGGCGGTGTGATTTCGATCACTTTGTCGATGATGATCCATTGTTTGTCTTGCACCACCGGGGTATCAAACATATCGGTCAAGCGGAAGGTCGCTGTCTGCACCGTATTGTAAGTGGTCTTGAACTCGAAGGTAATATCGATGTAACCCTCTACATGGGGTAACTTGCCAAAGGTATTGAACGAGGCGTAGGCGACGTGTGTAGTATTACCACTGCGGGCTTTCTCGGCGGCGTTGTTCAGTGGGAAGTAGAGACTGGTCACGTCGTCCATCACCATTTGTCCGTCGTGCAGGGTCTTGGAACCTGCCATCCCCGAGATCAGGGCTACTGCCGAACGCACATACTCTGCGCCCTTGATGTTGACTTGTATATAATAGGTCTTGACTACCGACTCTGCAGTGGGGTAGCATCCTTGTGGGGTGCATAGGGTGTCTACCTCTTCGGAGGGAAGGATTTGCACGCCTTCCATTCGGGCAGCAAAGATGTGGTCGGGTTGGTGCGAAATGATTTGGTGCGGCCATTCCACGCGGTTGCCCTGAGTATCGGCGTCGGTTCGCGAGAACAAGCGGTTGCTTTCGCCCTCGGTCAAGTTGTTGGTGAACGCCACGATCTTGTCGTAATCGTTCTCGGAATGGGTCTGCGTGCTGCGAGTGTCGTAGTTGTATGCCAAGATATTGTATTCGCCCACCGGTGCGTAGATATATCCCTGCAGATAGTTGCCTCGCGCGTCGCTTCCCTTTTCATGCAGATAGCGTTCGCTGACCAATTCGCCCGTATATTTGTCGTACACACCCACACGGAGCAATTCTGGCGAGTGGTATTCGGGTTTCTTGCGCGAGTCGTCGTAGAATCCGTACGTCACATTCTGAATGCTTTCGTTCAGATAAACACGCAAGAAGTGGGTGGTATTGAGGTCTTCCAAGGGGCGGTGCTCGCAACTGCTACCCAGGAGCAATGCGCACACGCAAAGGACTGAAAGGACGAAGCGGTAGAGAAGTTTCATCAGACTCATTGCGCACCTCCTTTCCGTTTAGTCTTCATCGTAATAGGTACGACGAGCGACACTTGTGCCTTGGTGGGGCCGAAATAGTGCCAGCGTCCACGACCTTCGGGGTCTGCCCAAAGGTGCTGGAAGTCCTCGCTGGGGGTAAACTTGCGATAGGGAATCGAAGCATAACCTGCGGAAATCGAGAATTCCATATTCACATGCTTGCCTATCGGTAGTGCATAACCATAGGTCAAACCTGCGCTCCAATGTTCGCCTTGGTGACAGATACTGCGGTCCCACTGGAAGTCCCACTTGCCCGATTCGCCATAGACGCCGAGGAAGTGTCCCATCAAGCAGGTACGCTCGCGGCGCTTCTCGGTAGCAGGGCGGGGTTGGGGCAGGAACCACCAACGCGCTTCGGCGCCGACGCTGAGGAAGCGGATACAATATTGATTCTTCGCCTCGCCCCAACGCCACCAGGGGAATTGGTGATAAGCCAATACCGAGGCGTGCTTTGTGATAGGCACTTCGACTGAATAGTTGACGAGCGAGAGTGCGTCGTAGAGCAAGTTGGTCTTGAGGGCAAAGAGGGTTTTGAGTCCAGTTTCCACCGACACTTCTTCTAACTCGGGAGCAGGAGCAGGGGCTGGCTTCTTGGGTTCTACAACCAAAGCATCAGCAGGTAGACTATCGGGAACTGCGGGAGCCTCGGGAGCCTCGGGTACTACGGAAACTTCAGGCACCTCAGGAGCTTCTGGAACTTCAGGCACTTCAGGATCAGGAGCGGGTAGGGGAATAATCACCGTATCGGGCGTTTCCAATTCGGGTGTAGAAACAAAGACGCAGATCCACGTAGCGACGCGCAGGCGTGGCATGTGGTGCTGCACGATCATGCGATAGGTGTAGCCGTTGTCCAGTTTTTTCAGTCTCCACTTCTTGGTTTCGGTGGGCACGTTGGCTGCCATGATCTTGAGCACGCGGTCGCGGTTCATCAGGTGATAGTTGTCACGAAGTTCGCGCTCCAGCCCTTCCCAGTTTTCACCCATAGGGCGCAAATGAATGTTTTTGGCACTGATCACCGAATCGTTGGGCGCCACACTCAGCAGCAAGTCGCGTGCAGCCTCGGCACGGCGTTCGGACAGCCATTGGTTGCGCGAATGCGAACCTTCGGGCGAAGCATAGGCATAGATTGTGATGCTGTCGATGCGTGGCGAACGCTCGAAGATACGCTTGATGCGCTTGATGTGCTGCGCATTGTCCAGATAGGTGGAGTCGATATCAATATCGTCGTGAGAATAATAGAGCAAGTAGCTTTCGGTAGCGACAGTATCGCCCGACTCAGACACAGACACAGATGCAGAAGCAGACGTAGGAGCAGAAGCGGACACAGACTGAGCCGACGATACACAGGGCAACAATACCCCACATATCGACAGGATCACAATCAATGTATGTCTTACGCTTTGTCTCATTCTTTTGATACTTGCTTCTGTCAGTTCATTTCACCTCGCAGCTAAAAACGCTGTGATATTTGTTTACATTATCCCTTTCAGGCTAATTAAACTAAAAATCTCTGCAAACACTACTCGCGCATGCGAGGAGTGTCTACCGAGACTTCCTTTTTGTGTTTACTGGTTATACTTGCTTGCTTGCTTGCTTGCTACACAAATTCCCGAGATGACCAAATTTTCAGCCACCTTATTTTGACATTTTGTAAGGAAATTCGTGCAATTCATAACACCTTTAATTGTCTGATTTATATATTTTTCTTATTTTTTGCAAGTTTAATGTTTTTTTTTAACCTAACCAAACTTTATTTAATAAATCTCACCCTTTATTTTTTTAGTGTCTTTTTTTTGCATAATGGGCATAACAAAATGTTCAAAAAGGACTGAAATGGACCATATATTTCCCTTTTGGTCGACAAAAACAGGGCAAATATCATTTTGCTCAAAAAAACGACACGATGAAACAAATAAAACAGATTTAGCGCTTCATCTCAGCGCGCCAGCAAAACAGTTTAATCTGTTTAACGTGAGTTCGGTATAAAAAAGTTATGAAAATGCATAAGGTAAAAAATCATTTGTGACTTTATGGTATAAAAATCAAGTAATTATATCTGAATCAATAGGCCTGTGAGCGATGCTATTTTAGTAGGATTTTTCTGTAGACTATACGAAATATGCAAATGTTTCGAGGAGGTACTAAAAAAATGCGACGTCTTGTTGAAAAAAAGTCTTAGATAATTTCAACGAGACGTCGCAAAATTTAAAAAAGGTAAGACTTTTTTTATCATCATCCTTTGAGAGATTCGCCGTCATGGATTAAATAACATAGAGCTTATACCGAACTCACGTTGTTTAATCACGTTGTAAAAGAAAAAACAGTACGATGATACATATTCTACGCATCGTACTCAATGCGCATGCAGACCGCCATTGCGCACCGACAAGAGGCGCAGGCGCGCAGTCTGAGGCAAGAAGTCGTGGTCGTGGCTCACCACCACTATGGCACGGCGTTCGGCCTCGGCTTCGAGGACTTTTTGCAAGAAAGCTTTACCCTCTCTATCCAGATGAGTGTCGGGTTCGTCCAGGATTAATATATCGGGATTGGAGACCAGGGCGCGGGCGATCAAGGTGCGCTGCCATTGTCCGCCGCTCAGGTCGCTGATGGGCTGGTCGGCTTGTGCTGCTATGCCGAAGCGTTGCATGATGTCGGCGGCCTGCTCTTGCATCTCGGTGGTAAAACCTTGCCAGAAGCGCTTCTTACTATTCAGTCCCGACAGTACGGTTTCGCGCACGGAGATAGGGAACTGGCGATCGATTTGTCTGTATTGCGGCAGATAACCCAAGGTGCAATCCTTCGCACGACAGACCTCGCCCGACATAGGCTTCATCAGCCCCGTCATGACACGTAGCAGCGTGCTTTTGCCCCCACCGTTAGCCCCACAGATATGATACACATCCGTGGGCAGCACAGACAACGTGACGCCGCTCAGTACCACCTTGCGGTCGTAGCCTGCCGTCACATCTTCCAGACGTAGCAATGGGGTCATTTTTGCAACAGGATTTGCGTGATACGTTCCATTTCCTCCTTCCAGTCATAGGACAGCGGATTGATATAGTGCACCTCCAGGCCCAATTCCTCTGCCACACGCTTCACGCCCTTATCGCTATGTTGTTCTTGGGCAAAGATGGTTTTCACACCATGCTCCTTGCATCTTTCCAGCAGTTTCTGCAATTGGCGTGGCGAGGGTTCTTTGCCGTCGTGCTCCATACTTATTTGCAACAGATTGTAATGGCAAGCGTAGTGTCCCAGGGCGGGGTGATTGATCAGAAAGGCTTCGTTCTTTATCGAATCGAGGCGTAGCTGCGTCAGGCTGTCCAGCACGTTCATCTCCTTGGAAAATGCCAACAGACGTGCCTTATAAACGTCCGCATTATGAGCGTCGAGGAGACAAAGTTGCTTGTAGATATTGAGCGCAATGATCTTCATATTCTGTGGCGACATCCAGATGTGCGGATCCTCTCCGCCGTGGTGCTGATCGCCGTGATCGTGGTCGCACATCGGCAGCTGCTTGGTATTGGCCGCCGCATTGATGATATAGAGGTGGGGCGAATTGTCCGTCACCTTGCGAATCTGTGTATTCTCAAAGCCCAGCGAACCCACACGTACGAAGGCGGTACACTCGGCAATAGCCTCGATTTGCTGAGGTGTAGGGGCATAGGTTTCGGGCGAAGCCTCGCGTGGAGTAATCGTCTCGACCTTGAAATTGCCCCTCGTCAAATACTCTGTGACGTAGCGCAGGGGTTCGATACTGACCATGATGGTCTTGTTTTCCACTTTCTTCTTCGGTCCACACGAATCGAAGAAAAATATTGCCAAGGGCAACACAAGGCAAACCTTTGACAGGATGCACAGAGAGCGTGATATTGCGTTTTGCTTCATAGACTTTTTCATAACTCAATCTGATTTATTGTGACCTATATCTTCTCTATTTGCAAGAAGTCTTTTAATATCGTTTATACCATGAGATAGGCTGAGAGCAGGATCTGATAGCGCAGGTATTTGCCAAGGGTTATCGTCGCCATGGACTTCCACACATTGACGTGCATGAAACCCAGCGCTACGCAGACCACTTCGCCGAGCACCGGCACCCAACTGAGCAGCCCCATCCAGGCGCCATATTGCCGCACTTGCCGCAGTCCGCGCTCCAACTTCTCGGGTTTCACCTTGATAAACCTGGTGATCCACTCTTCCTTGCCCAGCGAGGCGATGCAATAATTGAACATGCCGCCCATAACATTGCCCACGGTGGCGCAAATCAAGATGCCAGTGGGAGAAGCACCTGCCGCCAGCAAACCAAGCATGACAAACTCGGAACTAAACGGCACCACGCTGCCTGCCAGGAACGCTGCAATGAACATGCCCAGGGGGCCCCATTCTATGAGAAGTTGAAGAAATTGCTCCATATACCGAAATAATTGAACACGCCCAGAGCAAAGATGATGCACAGGGCGGTGTAGAACCAAATATCCGAACCTCGGCCGCGCGCCAACGAGAGATGGTGGCCGACGAGCGGCGCACTGTTGAGCGCAAGGAGGCGTAGCATGACGTCGTGGTCTGAGGAAAGAAAGACGCAGCCCAGCATGAGCAGCACTTCGATAGTGATGATGGTGTAGAAGTACATGCGCACTTTGATTTTGTCGTTGTACGCCGTATTCTTATAGTGCATCATGGCGATGAATGCCAAACCTGCGACGACGGCAAAGCTGCCCAGTGCGTGCGGCGATACACCCTGCAATTGCGGCAGGGCGAAGTGCCAACCTTGCAACAGGGTGTCGACCCACTGCCCCAACGTGCCGCGCCATAGCTGCCAGGCACCGACCAACCAATAGGGTAGCAAGTAGCCCAACACCGACGCCCAGAAGTTGCGCAGACTCATGATGCGCAACTGAAACAGCATGCTGATGAAAAAGGCCAACGCCACGAGCGCAAAGGGGGGATAGAACAGGCTGCCCACTCCGACAAAGGCGTAAGCATAAAACACGCGACCACTATTGTGCGACTCGCCGTAGGCACTAAACAGGGTGAAGTAGGACATCAGCAAGCAGCCCGCCAGCACATAGCCCGTATCCCAATCGTGCAGGAAGGGCAGGGCGGAATAAAGCACGAGGAAAGTACAACCCATCATGCGCGAGCGAATACGCAGCAAGGCGTTGCGGTTGTTGAGTTCGACCAAAAGGTAAGTGATCACCGCTGTGGCGCCAAGACCCGCCCAAAACTTGCCATCCAATATGCCATGCACCAACCACAGCAAGGCTACAAATGCAGCCACTGCCGGCAGGGTGAAAGTACCCGTCACGATGCGTGAACGAAGATTGGGTCGTGCCATAATAGATAGGATAGTGTGGGATTTCTATGTTATATTGATAAATGCGTTGCGCTGCTATTTTTTCGTGCTAAGTAAAGGACACGAAGCGCCGAGCACAAACTGAACGAAGCGGAGTAGGGGAGGGCGAATGCCTCCATACTCGGACGCGCAATGACAAAGACCCTGTGAAAACAAGAAAACATAGGGCTTCGGCAGAAACTCATTCCGCTCGATCTGCCCTACGTCCTTTATCATCTACGCTTGTGCGACGTCGTTCTCGGTGCGACGGACTGTCAATTACAAATCCTGACCGATGTCGCGACGGAAGTATTTCTTTTCAAACTGTATTTCCTGTGCGCCACGCATTGCAGTAGCCAGCGCCTCGGCCTTGTCCTGACCGTAAGCACACGAAGCAATGACGCGACCGCCCGAGGTCAACACTTGACCATCCTGTTCCACGGTACCAGCGTGGAAGACGATGCAGCCCTCGGGGTGCAGGTTGCTCATGGGATATCCCTTGCCGTAGTCACCAGGATAACCGCCCGATACGCACATCACACAGACTGCGGCGCGGGGGTCAAACTCTACGGTGCGTTGGTCCAGGTCGCCTGCTGCCACACCTTCGAACAGGTCTACCAAGTCGCTCTTCAGGCGCAGCATCACAGTCTCTGTCTCGGGGTCGCCCATACGACAGTTGTATTCGATCACCTTGGGTTGGCCGTCGCAGTTGATCAGACCGAAGAAGATGAAGCCCTTGTAGTCGATGCCCTCTTGGTCAAGACCTTCGACTGTGGGGCGGATGATTTCGTCCTCTACCTTTTTCATCCACGCTTCGGTAGCGAAAGGCACGGGAGTCACGCTACCCATACCGCCGGTGTTCAGGCCTGTGTCGCCCTCGCCGATACGCTTGTAGTCCTTGGCTTCGGGCAAAATCTGGTAGTGCTTACCGTCGGTCAATACGAACACCGAGCACTCGATACCGTCCAGGAACTCCTCGATCACTACGCGTGAAGAAGCGTTGCCAAACTTACCGCCGAGCATATTGCGCAATTCCGCCTTGGCTTCGTCCAGTGTGGGCAGGATCAGCACACCCTTGCCCGCGCACAGACCGTCGGCCTTGAGCACGTAGGGTGCTTGCAGCGTTTCCAGGAATTGGCATCCCTCCTCTACCTGTGTGCCGTCGAATGTAGCATAGGCTGCGGTGGGGATGTTATGGCGCTTCATGAAAGCCTTGGCAAAGTCCTTAGAGCCCTCCAATTGTGCCCCCTCTTGCGAAGGTCCCACGACGGGGATATGGCGCACAGCCTCGTTGGTCTTGAAGTAGTCCACGATACCCTTGACCAATGGATCCTCGGGGCCTACGACCACGATATCCACTTGTTTGTCGAGCACGAAAGCAGCGATAGCGTCGAAATCATCCGCCTTCATCGCCACATTTTCGCCTACTTCCGACGTACCGGCATTACCCGGTGCGATATAGAGTTTTTCCACTTTAGGACTTTGAGCAATCTTCCAGGCCAACGCATGTTCGCGTCCGCCACTTCCAAGGAGTAAAAGTTTCATATTTCTTATTTTTTAGAATTTAGGAGCAAAGATAATGCAAGGCGAGCGAAATGCCAAATTTATTTGGTAATTTCCGAGCCGACGACAAACTTGAGCAATTTTTCAAAGGAGGAAAAGCCCTCACTGAAAGACTAACCGCAGCCTATCTTGAATGAGCAAAAGCAAACCTGAATTTTTCAGCAAAATCAAAAGACAAAACCCTTTGAAAAAAAGTCAAGACCTTTTTCAAATTTTGCGACGCCTCGTTAAAAAAAGGTCTAATGTTTTTTGAAAAAGGTCTTGGTTCGTTTCGACAACAAAAAAAACAGGGGCGAGAGGAGCGCTTTTCTACCACACAAAAGACCAATTCAAAGACAAATCGCAGAGGCTGTAGTAAAAAAATCGGGGCATAAAATCATTTTTTTATCATTTTTCTGCCAAATGTATTGTGTATTTCAAAAATAACCATTACTTTTGCACAGCAATTCTGAGAAATGCACGGGAATTTTCCCAAACTTGCTTCAGTAGCTCAGTTGGTTAGAGCACCTGACTGTTAATCAGGGGGTCGTTGGTTCAAGCCCATCCTGAAGCGCAAAAGACATTTCACAGAAAAGCACTGCTTCAGTAGCTCAGTTGGTTAGAGCACCTGACTGTTAATCAGGGGGTCGTTGGTTCAAGCCCATCCTGAAGCGCAAAGAAAGAAAGGAAATCCTGCAAATCTCCTGGTTTGCGGGATTTTTTGTTTTGCAGCCACCCCACAGCCCCACTTGCCAGCCCATCGGGGGCTTTATACCATTAAAATAAGTGAAATATTTGGCGCACTCGATTTTTCTCTCTACTTTTGACCCAACGTAAACCTTTAGACTATGAAACGTCCGTCAAAAAAATGGGGCATCATTATCAGTGTTGCCTTGATAGCCGTGCTCGGTACCTTATTCTACCTTATGAGTTCACAACCCGAGCCTAAAGTGGCAGAGAATGTTTTGGAAAAAGCCCAAGACCTGGAAAAACGAGGCGACAAGGTCGGCGCAGCAGAAGCCTACAAAAGAGCTGCACGCAAAGGCAACCCCGAAGCACAATACAAATGGGGCATGCTGCTGTTTGAAGGAAACGGCGTGACACAAGACCAACAAGAAGCAGCAAAATGGTTCAAAAAATCTGCAGACAAGGGAAACCTGCTGGGCGCCCTTGCACTGGGTAATTGCTACTACAACGGCGAGGGACTTGCCAAGGACTATACACAGGCGGTGAAGTACTATACGCAGGCCGCCGAAGCTGGTTTGCCCGAGGCGCAATTCGCTCTGGCGCTATGCTACGAAAGCGGCAACGGCGTGGAGCAAAGCAATGTGATGGCGGCGGCATGGTATGCCAAGGCGGCGCTTCAGGGCAACGAGTTGGCGCAGTATAATCTCGCTGTGTGCTATGCTCAAGGACAAGGCTTTGACCACGATCACGAACAAGCCTTCCTGTGGTACGAAAAGGCGGCACAGCAAGGCAACGAGTTGGCACAATTCAATCTGGCCGTATGCTACGAGTTGGGACAAGGCGTGAAGCAAGATCCCGCCAAGGCCATCGAGTGGTACAAGAAAGCCGCCGAGCAAGGCAATGCACGAGCGCAGTTCCACCTGGGGGTATATCACGAAGATGGATTCGGTGTAGAGAAAAACGATTCGCTCGCCATCGAATGGTACAAGAAAGCCGTGGCACAGGAATACCCCGAGGCGCAATACCGTCTGGCTATCTGCTACAATCGTGGCAAGGGGGTGAAAAAGGACAAGACACAGGCCGACTCGCTGATGAAGGAAGCCGCAGATATGGGACACGTCGAAGCACAAGAGGCTACGGGTATGACGGACTGACGCCTTGCCGTTTGTACAGAAATTCGTACCTTTGCGCCCACAATTGATAGAAAGCAAAAAGTATATGGGAAGAAATAAATTCTCGCAAAGAGAAATCGACATCATCAGCAAACTGCTCCGACTGAAGAACGCCGGCACGCGCTTTCAGCAGAAACAAGTGCGCCACAAGCTCCGCGTGAACTTCGAATTCAACATCTCGGACTACAATGTACAGGGCAAAGCATTCGGACCGGAAGACCTGGAAGCGGCTATCCGTCGCGGCGCTATAAAAATCCTTGACGAAGCGACTATCGCAGCAATGAAAGAAAAGCGTGCACGAGACAAAGCGCGCGACGAAGCAGCACGTGCGGCAGAGGAAGAAGCACGCCAGGCAGAAGCTATCGAACAAAATGAACAGACCGACTGGCAAGCGGTGATGAAGGAGTGGGAAGCCTGGGAACAAGCCGAAGCAGCGAAGGCAGCAAAATAAACCCTCTACGCCAGTTCTCCCGACTCGTCACAACGACACCCTTATCTTTTCCAAAAAGGTTTTGCGTTGCGTTATAGACGCCTTGGTTCGTATTGCAGACACCTTGCCTCGCCGAAAAGATGCTTTACCTTATCTTATAGACATCTTACCCCTTGCAGTAAGAGTCTCGCAGAATTTCTTAGACACCTCGGCTCGTCTAAAAGACACCTTACCTCGCCTTATAGACATCTTGGATATACACAAAAAAATAGTGGACACACCATGCGATGTGTCCACTTCTTTTATTTTGACCTTATATTAAGCCAAGTTTGGGTTGATTTCGCCCCACTTTTCGATAGCAGGAACGATGT
>JAEIGA010006554.1_pt1 | contig 17729 bp, 16 predicted proteins | sample 9270691 | NCBI WGS metagenome assembly JAEIGA01 (sample SAMN17057246, study PRJNA624740) | gut metagenome | biome: biome; isolation source: fecal sample | host: Bos grunniens | place: China: Xizang | collected 2019 | reverse complement strand
CAATTGCTTTTCGAGATGTACATCGTTAGAAAACGTAGTGTTGCAAAATCAGACACTGCAAATAGACAAAGCTGCCTTTGTAGATTGCAAAAAGAAAGTGCAACTGAAAAGTAACTTTGCCGCTTAGCAATAAAACAGAAAGTATAAAGTTATTAATCAAAAAACAGATAAGAAATGAAAATGCAAGAAATGAATAAGAAACGATTATTTTTTGACATGGACGGAGTGTTAGTCGATTTCCAAACAGGAATAGACAAGCAAAGCAAAGAAACGCTAAAAGAATACGAAGGCCGCTACGACGAAATACCCGGAATCTTCGGCCTTATGGAGCCTATGCCCGGTGCCATAGAAGCAGTACAAAAGTTGAACCAACACTACGACTGCTACATATTATCCACAGCACCATGGAAAAACCCCACAGCATGGAGCGATAAAGTAAAATGGGTAACTCGCTACCTCGACGACGTGTTTCACAAACGCATGATTATCACCCACTGCAAGCACCTATGTAAAGGCGACATACTGATAGACGACCGCGACAAGAACGGCACCAAAGACTTTGAAGGAGAATGGATACCATTTGGCTCCGCCCAATACCCCGACTGGCAAAGTGTGTTGGACTATCTGCTGCCCAACGAACAGCAATCTAAATAAAAATCTGAGCAAACAATTGGCAAAATCCGAGAGATGATATTTTATTTGTTGGGAAGAGATTTGTGCGTAACGACCTCACGGCAGTAGCGTAACGACCTCACGGCAATAGTGCAACGACCTTACGGCAGTAGCGTAACGCCGTTACGGCAATGACGTAACGACCTTACGCCAACTTTCCTTCCCACATAAACGATATAGTTTTCTCGATAATTTGAAATGGAGGTAAGGGGAAACAATGAAAAGCATTTGCAGATTTTATGGAAAGCCCATGTCGCAACAAACGATATGCAACAAACTATGAATATGCTGTAGATGCATGGAACGACAATAATTCAACCACAACAATTAAGTTGCTGAAAAATAACAATGGAGATGTAATAATACCCAACTATTGTGATATTTTATAGAATTTGAAATGTGAACGGAGGTAACTCTTTGGTTGGTTTAGAATAATAATGTACATTTGCAGAAGAAAAATATTGAATTGATATAGTTTAAATATTTAATAATTAAAGATATGGATATAGAAAATGATTATAAAAGGTTTAAATCTTTACTAGAATATTTTGTGGCACATCTTTCACATCGAACAAAGGAAGACGGAACAACTATTGGTTATGACACATATATAAAAAATATAAATGATTTTAAAAAATCAGGTCAAGGGTATAAAGGAGATGCAATCCAAAGACAGATTTCTGAATGGGATACTTATAAAAATGAAAGAATTTATATAACAGTAAGAGGAGAGGGTCCTAAAAATAAAGGTAGTTATTTACATTGGAAAGGAACTCAAGAAAGAAAAATTAATATCATTTCAAATTGGGAATATGATGAAATAAAATCTTTATTGATAAGTAATAATAATAAAATAGAAACAAAAAAATCTATAGATGAATTAGGTCTTTTTAAAGACAACACTCCGAATAAAACATTAAAAGATTTTTTTAATTTGTATGTAGAATTATTTGATAATTATAAATCTCAAAATACTAATGATATAAGTAAAACAGAAGACACAATATTACAAGAATGTGTAGAGCTATTAAAAAATAACCATAATTTAATACTTACAGGTGCACCTGGTACAGGAAAAACATATTTAGCACATCGTATAGCAGAAGCATTGGGTGCTACAAAAGAAAATGGACAATGCGAAATGGTACAATTTCATCCTTCATACGATTATACTGATTTTGTGGAAGGATTAAGACCTAAAGATGATAAGAAAGGAAATATTGGATTTGAACGTAAAGATGGTGTGTTTAAAGAGTTTTGCAAAGGAGTATTATCAAATACCAATTCTATAGGGAATAATAATCTCGAAGTTGGTGACAATAATTTTGGTAATGAGAAGGATCAACTTAAAAACTTGGTAGAAGAAGAGTATTATAAATTAATTGAGAATATAAAAGAAGTTACGAAAACTAATGAAGTTTTTAAGATACCGATGAAAAGTTATTATTTGGAAAAGAATGATTTCGTTAATAAAGATGCATATTATTGTGAATTGATTGTTAAACAGGGGAATAATAAAGGACAAGAAATAATTTGTATAAAAAAGAAAAACGGTAAATTCGACTCTATATCTATTAAGGATATACTTAGGGGTATAAAAAAATATAGAACATTAGATGCTTTAGAAAATGCTACGACAGAAGATATTTTTGGTAAAAGTAAGGCATCTTATTCTTGGGCTATCCTCCATCATATATACAATGAGATTTTTAAGATTGAAACTAGTAAAAATATAAATAAGCAATTTGAAAATAGCATAATATTAAATTCTAAACCTAAAGAGAATATTACAATAAACCAATCTAAAGAAAAAAACTATGTTTTTATTATAGATGAAATAAATCGTGGCGAGATATCTAAAATATTTGGGGAGTTGTTTTTTTCTATTGATCCGGGATATCGAGGAGAAAAAGGTAAAGTTGATACGCAATACCAAAACCTATTAAAAGATTCTGATGATATATTTAAAAATGGTTTTTATATACCGGAAAATGTGTATATTATAGGAACAATGAATGATATAGACCGAAGTGTGGAAAGCATGGATTTTGCTATGCGTAGGCGTTTTGCATTTAAAGAAATAACTGCGGAAAGCAGAATAGGAATGCTTGATGAAAAAATAACAGATAATGGTATTGTTAATGAGGCTAGAGAACGGTTGAATCGACTAAACAAAGCAATAGAAGAAAAAGCCGGGTTAAGTTCTGCATATCATATTGGTCCGGCATACTTTTTGAAAATAGAAAATTATATAGATAATGGTGATGCTAGATGGGATTTACTTTGGAAATACCATATTGAAGGATTATTACGCGAATATCTTAGGGGAGATGAAGATATAGAGGAAAAGATAAGAGGTCTAAAAGAGGCGTACGGTGACGATAAAAATAATGAATCTCAATCTGAAAATAGCGAAAATGATGGAGAATAATCTAAAGGTTATTCGTATAGCCGATTATCAAAATGATAAAGTAATCGAAAATATAGAATCTTTATTGTCCGATTTGCAATTTATATCAGATCGGACAATAAAAGATTTGCATGAAAAAGAGAATATTTTAGTATTTCCATATACTCTTAATCAACATAAGGATGATATAGGTAAATGTATGGTTTGTAGCCTCAACAATAATAAACTTTCTACAGGTGATATATTGGGTTTTGTTGGTAAGAACAATACTTTGCTTAATATACATTCTCGCTTTGCCAAAGGTGATGAAGAAGATTTTTTTATGCATTATATGCTCGAAAAGGTTTTTAAAATAAATCTTTTCGACTTAAAATATTCTACATCTAATGATGGCGTTTTTGATTTTCTACCTTATCTTTTCCCTCATTTTTTAAAAAAAGCATTGGGGCAAGGCCTGTTCAAACAGTATGTGCGACACAAATATAACGATGCCAATGTACGTGGCACTATCGATGTCCAACGACACATTAAGTACAATATTCCATTCAATGGTAAAATAGCATACAATGTAAAAGAATATTGTTACGATAATGATATTACACAACTTATACGCCATACAATAGAATATATAAGATCTTCTAGTATGTCTGCCGCACTGAAATGCGACACCGAAACAATAGAATGCGTTTCTCAAATATGCAATGCGACACCAACGTACAAAGCACAAGACAGAAGCAAGGTGATAGGAAAAAATCTTAAAGCCTTGACACATCCATACTATACAGAATATAAAATATTGCAGAAATTATGCCTACAAATACTAAACCACAAAAAGATAAAGTACGGCAAATCAGACAATGATAAAAAGGTATATGGTGTATTGTTTAGTGGTTCGTGGCTTTGGGAAGAATATTTATACGAATCTTTTATTCAAAAATGCGGATTTAAGCATCCTCAAAATAAAGCAGGTAAAGGTAGTATTTACTTGTTTGAAAAGAATGAGAATAACAATATCGACAATGTTGAATACGAAGATGAATCAGAAGATTATACTTCAAAATTGAGTAGGTGTCGTCGCTATCCCGACTACATAAAAGACAACGTTGTATTAGATGCTAAATATAAGAATTTAAAAAACAACAAAATAGACCGCAACGATATGCATCAAGTAATATCGTATATGTATGTAGAACAAGCAAAAATAGGTGGTTTTATTTATCCATATTCTTTAAACAATGATTCGAAAAAGAGTGAATATGTAACACGAATCGGAGAACTTCGAGGATATGGAGGATGTATTTACAATATCAAAGTTCCCATACCAAATATGCATGGAGAATACAAATATCTTGATTTTAGAAATGCAATGCAAGAAATCGAAAAGGATCTAATTACCAATATAGAGAATTTATGTACTCAGCAGAACTAAGAAAAAATTGTAAACGACGCAACTTACCCTTCAAAAGTGCCATACTCTCGACTTGAAAGTATGGCACTTTTGGGTTAAAACTCACATAGTTTTGATGGTTAAGTGTTTTTTTTTATATATATGTGTTTTCATTTAATTTTTTCCCTATTTTGGTTATATAATTGAGAAAAGATTAATTATTATGAGAAAATATGATTTTATAAAAACAATTGCAGTAATAAGTTGCGAAGAGGCTGATGCGGAAGTTTTGTGCAAAGTGCCTAAAAAGAAACGTTGTCTTAAACGTGATATAAGCAAAATAGAAAATAGTTTGAATCATTCGGTTTATTATATTCAAACCGATAGTAATAGAAAAATGTATATCGTATTCAATGTGTCATTGCAATTTAATAAAGAATCTTGCATTCGAGTACGAACGTTGTTCGTTTGTGTTTGCCACATTAGAGGAGGATGGTTTACATTGCCAATATTTCGAAAAAGAAGATGTAATGTTGCCGGCTTTTAAATGGAATCCATATATAGAGGTTGAAACTTGGCATAACAGTATGATTGTAGATACGTGCGGTTGCTACAAGATTACCCATACCGGAATAAATGATTTTGAGATATCGATACCACAAATGGTACTTGAAAATATAAACGCTACTATAGAAAGAAACCTTGGAAAAGAATACGATAAAAACCGGTTTGGGAAAGATATCAAAATGGTAGGTTGGAGTGGTTGGGCTTTTAGGATAAAAGCTAATAAGTATTTGTCGCCATATACTTCAAATTAGTTGAAATTACATATCCTGCACTGAAAAAAAGTTTCCACGCAACTTATACTTCAAAAGTGCCATACTTACGACTTGAAAGTATGGCACTTTTGGGTTGTAACCTGATGGTTTTGATGCCTAAGTGTGGTAGTTTTTTAAGCACAAGACAGTTATTATTAGATTCTTTATAGGCAACTTCTAAAATTCCACGTTCATAGTAAGTTTTTATGCTTTTGAAAGAACTTTTGCGTTTTCGGCTTCGTCCATGTTGTTATTGCTCGGAAAGATACTGCAGGGTATTGCTCTTCACCATCTAATCGCAATGTTCTTGAAATCTTTCTAAGAAAATTTCGCAAATCACTTGCAAAACAATTTTAGAAGTTGCTTATGATACCGAATAATTTTTATTTATAATTTGGACTTTTTGTTCTCCTTTTTTGATAGTAAACAGAGGTTGAAAAAGATTTGAAATAAGGGATATATTTTTGATTTATAGAATATTGTATTTAGATGTGTACGCTTGTGCTAATTATTAGTTGGTATATCTCAGTTTTTTTTCGTATCTTTGCAATCTTTTATTGCATAGAAACCAAGATTATAAGGAATACGATGAAGAATATAAGAAACTTTTGCATAATAGCACATATAGACCACGGAAAAAGTACATTAGCTGATAGATTATTGGAATACACCAAGACCATTTCGCAACGAGATATGGAGAATCAGGTGTTGGATAATATGGATTTGGAGAAGGAGAGAGGTATCACTATCAAAAGTCATGCTATACAGATGGAGTATGTGCAAGATGGCGAGAAGTATATCCTTAACCTAATAGACACTCCGGGCCACGTGGATTTCTCCTACGAAGTATCTCGCTCCATAGCTGCTTGCGAAGGTGCTTTGCTTATTGTGGATGCTACTCAGGGTATTCAGGCTCAAACTATTTCCAATCTTTATTTGGCATTGGACAACAATTTGGAGATAATACCGGTGCTAAACAAGATGGACCTCAATAATGCCATGCCCGAAGAGGTGTCTGACCAAATATGCGACCTTATTGGCTGTAGCCACGAAGATATATTGCCGGCAAGTGGCAAAACAGGTATGGGAGTTGAAGCTATACTTAAAGCAATTGTTGACCGTATTCCAGCACCAAAGGGCGATGCTGATGCTCCTTTGCAAGCATTGATTTTCGACTCGGTGTTCAACCCATTCCGTGGTATTGTATCGTATTTCCGAATAATGAATGGCTCTCTTAAAACCAACGACTTTGTAAAGTTTGTAAACACCGGCAAGGAATATCATGCCGATGAGATAGGTGTGCTTAAGCTTAAGATGGAGCCTCGTAAAGAGCTCTCGGCTGGCAATGTGGGATACATCATCTCGGGTATCAAAACATCAAAAGAGGTACAAGTGGGCGACACTATAACCCATGTAAACACTCCATGTAAAGAAGCTATAGCCGGTTTCGAGGCTGTAAAGCCTATGGTGTTTGCAGGTATTTATCCTGTGGATAGCGACGACTATGAAGAGCTTCGTGCTTCTATCGAAAAATTGCAGCTCAACGATGCCTCGCTAACCTTTGAACCGGAATCGTCGTTGGCTTTGGGTTTTGGTTTCCGTTGTGGTTTCTTGGGATTGCTTCACATGGAAATTATACAAGAACGTTTGGAACGTGAGTTTAATATGGATGTAATAACCACAGTGCCTAACGTGCAATATAAAGTACACCTTACCAATGGCGAGGTGCTAGATGTATACAACCCATCGGGACTACCAGAACCTAACTATATCGACTTTGTGGAAGAGCCATATATTACAGCGCAGATTATTACCAAGGCCGACTATATAGGCTCTATCATAAAACTATGTATAGACAAGCGTGGTATCCTTAAAAATCAAGTATACCTTACCACCGATCGTATAGAGATAACATTTGAACTACCTTTGGGCGAAGTGGTGTTTGACTTTTACGATAAGCTAAAGAGTATATCCAAAGGCTATGCTTCGTTCGACTATTTCCAATCTGGCTACAAACCTTCTAAATTGGTTAAGTTGGAAATACTGCTTAACGGCGACCCCGTAGATGCCCTTTCGGCTCTAACATTTGTTGATAATGCTTATCCTCTTGGTCGCCGCATGTGTGAAAAGCTTAAGGAACTTATACCACGCCAACAGTTCGATATAGCTATACAAGCTGCCATAGGTAGCAAGATTATAGCTCGCGAAACAGTGAAAGCAGTACGTAAGGACGTAACAGCCAAGTGCTATGGTGGTGATATTTCGCGTAAACGTAAACTACTTGAAAAGCAGAAAGAAGGTAAGAAACGTATGCGTCAGGTAGGTAATGTAGAAGTACCACAAAGTGCATTCTTGGCAGTACTTAAATTAGATTAGAATTATGCAACTATTTCTACGAAAAACCATATTGATGTTATTAGCATCTATTGCAATATTGGGATTGTCTTGTTGTGCAACAAATAAGACAATCTCCGACCATGATGCTATTTTCAATATCAAGTGGTATTTAGTAAAATATGTTGATACAGATAATGCTACAGAAGAAAATGCTTTCGAAACAATAAAAGATATTCCTTTAAAATCTGATGATATTTGTTGGTTCATATTTACAGACGATACACTCTGTCATGCTGTACCTAAAATTTCCAATGCAAATGTGTATAGAGGTTATGGTGTTAAGAATAGATTTGAGGGTTATTATATAGTAGATGCAAAGAAGAAAGAGATTCAATTTTTCTCATTTTTTAGGACACTTGCAGGATGTAGAGGGGGAATGAAAGCGAACGAAGTGGAAAAAAGATTCATGAGCAGTTTTAGAAATACAACCAACTATAAACTTGAAGGTGATACACTTCTACTATATTATGCAGATGGTAAAAAGTATCTACAATTCCAGAAAAAAAAGATTAAATAACAAATAATATACAAATAATGAAATACAGAATTATAACATTTCTATTTTTGGCATCGCTTGTGTTTGGTGCTAATGCACAAGACAAGATGCTTACATCAGACCAGCTTATGGACGGCAAGTTGTATCCTGCTCGTATGCGTGGATTGCAGTTTATAGGCAAAACCAATGATTATTCGTTTATAAAAGACAATACATTGTATAGTGCCAACAAAAAGTCGGAGAAACCATTGCTTACATTGGACCAATTGAACAAAGCTATGGTTGCAGCCAACGCTTCGGAGTTGTCGTATTTTCCCAATGTATCGTTTATAAGCAACCGCGAGTTTATGTTTTACTCCAAGGGCAAGATGTATGTTTACAATCTTAAGTCAAATACTATTTCCAACCCAATGGAATATCCGACAGATGGCGCCAATATTGATATCAACCAATCCACATACCAGTATGCCTATACTAAAGGCAACGACTTATATGTAGTGGCAGGTAAGAAAGAAAAGAAATTTTCGGACGAAAATCCCGGAGTTGTATTTGGTCAATCGGTTCACCGCAATGAGTTTGGAATAGAGAAAGGAACATTTTGGTCGCCCAAGGGCAACCTATTGGCATTCTATAGAATGGACCAAAGTATGGTAACCGACTATCCTATAGTAAACACAGCTGCAAGAGTAGCTGCCGTTGTGCCCGAAACCTATCCTATGGCCGGTATGAAAAGCCACGAAGTGGAAGTAGGTGTCTACAACACTTTGAACGATAAAACTATATACCTAAATACAAGAAAGGATACTTCGGTAGCTGAACGCGAGAACTACTTGACCAACATTACATGGAGTCCGGATGAAAAATATGTGTACATAGCCAAGATAAACCGCGGACAAAACCACATGTGGCTAGAACGCTACAATGCCGAAACAGGTGCATTGGATAAAGTGCTGTTCGAAGAAATGAACGACCGCTATGTAGAGCCAACCGACGGACTTGTGTTTGTGCCAAACAACGCAAACCAATTCTTATGGCTAAGCCAACGTGATGGTTACAAACACATCTACTTGTACGATATTGATGGCAACCTTATCAAACAGGTAACCAAGGGCAACTACGAAGTACAATCTATAATAGGTTTTGATGCCAAAGCCGAAAAGGTGTTCTTCTACTCCAATATCGAAAACCCTATGGAACGTGCAGCATATAGTGTAGATATCAAAACAGGTAATATCGTACGTATAAGCACTGAAAAAGGCACACACAGCATAATAGCCAATGCCAAAGGCGATATGTTTATAGACATGTATAGCAGCACCACAGTGCCGTATCAAGCTCTATTGGTGTCGGGCAAAGGCAAAACAATTAGAGAGATACATACATCGCCCAATCCAATGGCCGAATATAAGATGCCCGAAATAGAAGTAGGTACAATAAAGTCGGCCGACGGTGTTAGTGACCTATGTTACCGTCTTATCAAACCTATCAACTACAACGATGGCAAAAAGCATCCGGTACTTGTATATGTATATGGTGGTCCACACTCGCAAATGGTAACCGATAGTTGGATGGCCGGTGCCAACCTTTACTTCTTGTTCTTGGCCCAACAAGGCTATGTGGTGTTTACTGTAGACAATCGTGGTACCGACAACCGTGGTTTTGAGTTTGAAAGTATAATACACCGCAATCTTGGAGTAGCCGAAATGGCCGACCAAATGAAAGGTGTGGATTTTGTAAAAACATTGCCATACGTAGATGCAAACCGTATAGGTGTAGAAGGTTGGAGCTATGGCGGATTTATGACCATAAGCCTGAAACTTACCCACCCTGATGTATTTAAAGTAGGTTGTGCAGGTGGTCCGGTTATAGATTGGAAATGGTACGAAGTGATGTATGGCGAACGCTATATGGATACACCCCAAGAAAATCCGGAAGGCTACAAGAGCAATAGTTTGCTTGGTAAGGTAAACAACTTGGATGGCCGTTTGTTGGTTATCCATGGAGCCGAAGACCCAACTGTGGTATGGCAACATTCGTTGGAATTTGTTGATGCATGTATAAAGTCGGGCAAACTTGTTGATTACTTTGTATATCCTCATCATCCTCATAATGTACGTGGTACCGACAGAGTACACCTATACAAGAAGATGTTTGACTATTATCAACAAAACTTATAGTATTAAGCAACATATAATAAATAAATATAGATATGTTTACAGGAATAGTAGAAAAGACCGCCAAGGTTGTAAATATAGAACAAGATAAGACCAACTTCCACTTTACTTTGGAAGTGGATTTTGCCGATGAATTGGCTATAGACCAAAGTATGGCACACGATGGTTGTTGCCTTACTGTGGTAAGTGTAGATAAAGAAAAGAAACAATATGTAGTTACTGCTATGGACGAAACCATGCTTAAGACCAATCTAAGCACTTGGAAGGTTGGAACCGAAGTTAATGTGGAACGTTCTATGCGTATGGATGGCCGCTTTGACGGACATATAGTACAAGGCCATGTAGACCAAACTGCCACTTGCACCAATGTGGTAGACGAAAACGGTAGCTGGCGCTATTATTTCGAATACGACTTCAACAAGAATAAGAATATCACTGTACCAAAAGGTTCTATATCTATCAACGGAGTGAGCCTTACGGTGGTAGACTCGGAACGAGGTATGTTTTCGGTGGCCATAATACCCTACACTCATCAAGTAACCAATTTCCACAACTTTCAAAAAGGAACGGTGGTAAACATCGAGTTTGATGTGTTTGGCAAATATGTACAACGTTTATTAGAACAATATATGGAAGCTGCCAAATAGGCAGCTTTCTTTTTAGATACTCTTACCTATGATTAAGACAATAAAGATTACTGCCATACGCAAGACCGAATATCCCGACCTTATGCAGAAGTATGAAAATCCTATAAGCCATGCATGCGATATAAAGGTTGGGCAAACTTTCCGCGTGATAGGTGGCAATAAGCCCGAAGGCTTGTGCGATAGTGCATGGCAAACACTGAAGCCTTTTGTGGATGTATTGGCAGCTAGTGGTGGCAACTTCTTCGATGGATGGATGAAGAATCCACACTCGGCTATGCTATCGTGCAACGATGGTTTCCGTCCCGTAAGTTTTTTGGTAGAAGTAGAATAATAAACTAATAAATAAACCATTACCGATGAATAAGATTGCTATTACCCCGCAGTCGGGGCTGATATTGGAAGGTGGGGGAATGAGAGGGGTGTTTACTAGCGGTGTGCTCGACTGCTTTATGGATCATGGCATACGTTTTCCCTATACCATAGGCGTAAGCGCAGGTGCCTGCAACGGACTTTCGTACATGTCTGCCCAACGTGGACGAGCCAAGTATAGCAACATAGATATGCTAGACAAGTACCACTTTATAGGTGTAAAACACCTTATAACAAAAGGCAATATAATGGACTTTGATTTGATGTTTCACACCTTTCCGGAGCAGATAATACCTTACGACTACGATGCTTATGCCAAGTGTACCGAAGAATATGAGATGGTAACTACCAATTGCCACACCGGCAAGGCTTGTTATTATAACGAAAAACATAATTCGAGGAGGATAATAGAGATAGTGAAAGCTTCTAGTAGTTTGCCTTTTGTGTGCCCCATTGCATATGTAGATGGTACTCCAATGCTTGATGGTGGTATTGCTGACAGCATACCACTGCTGCGAGCACGTGAGCTTGGCTATAACAACAATGTGGTAGTGTTAACCCGAAACAAAGGCTATCGCAAAGAAGACAAACCCTCGAAGGTGCCCGCATTCTTTTACCGCAAATATCCATTATTGAGGCAAGCTATTGCCAACCGCAATATGATGTACAACCAACAGATATCCATGGTGGAAGAACTGGAAGATAGGGGCGAGCTTATAGTTATCCGCCCAACGCTACCTATCACTGTAGGCCGTATGGAGAAAGATACAGCCAAACTGCTGGACCTTTACAGCCAAGGCTACCAAGCAGCACAAGCGTTTATATAACAAAAAAAGTTCTTGCTTATAGTATTAAGTGTAAGAACTTTTTTTGTTTATCTGATAAAGGTATTATATCTTTTAGAAAATAAAGGTATATGATATAGATATTTAGTTTCAAACGGGTATATTATTATATTTAAAACTAAGCTAAAAGATATTTCAAAGTATGGCGAGAAGAAATGAAAATTGTGAGTTAGCAAAACTATAATCATGCAATATCGGGATAAAAAGATAAGGAGTTATGATGTTGATAAACACTGAAATACGGCGAGTGGAAGAGTTATTAACTTAGTTTGCTAATAACTTTATGGCAGATTTGTGTGCCGATATAAAAATATAATGTAATTTTACTTTTTGATTTCGAGACGATATTTTTGTTTATTGCTCTGTTAAACAGCTATATGCGGAAGTATCTATCGTGTAGATATCTATAAGTTTCAGGATTAATGTATTTGTAACTTGTTTATTTAATAAATATGAATCAAATAAAAGCAAATTTGGCGACATTTGTACAATCTATTTCAGAAAATGTGGATCGTATTCAGAAGTATGATGAAAAGATACCTCAAATAGAAATAGATATTCTGTTGGAATCAATAAGGAATTTTTATACCAATGTTTTGGAACTAAATAAGGATAATATTGGTTTAGAAATTTCCGGCAGTCATATTGAGGTAAACACGTTGCATGAGCAACACGAAGCAGAGGTAGAAACCAAAGCTCAAGAAATTGCTGTTGCTGCAGAAGCTATTGCCACTACTGAGGTATTGGCAACTGCTGTTGCTGAAAATCCGGTTGAACAAGAAACGGTAGAAATTGTAGAGAAAGAGGTATCGGCACCCGTAGAGGTTGAAATAAAAACAGAAGAGGCTGAAGTTGTAGAAACAGAAGAGGAAAAAACAGTTTTGAATAAGGAGGATGATAATTCGGATACTGCATTCGAGACACTTATGAAAAACGAAACTATACTGCAGGAGATTGCCAACGATGATATTTTGGTTTCGACCAGCATAATAGAATTTGAAACTGTTGAATACGAACAGCCGGTAGAAGAACAACCTACTGTCAAAAGCAAAGAACCCGTTGCTCCGGTGCAAGTAAAAGAAGAGCCGGTACAAGAGGTTGCAGTAGAGGTGGAAAGAGAAGTTAAGATTGAAACTAAACCGGTAGAGCCGGAACCTATTGCTAGACCAACTGTAGAGCCTACACCAACAGTGTTTCAAGAAATGGCTCCCCAAAAAGTGGAACACCCCAAATCTACTGTTGTAGAACCGGAACCAAAGGTGGAAGAAACTCATGACGAAAACAGACAAACATCATTGTTTGATTATTTGAAGTCGAACAGTGTAACTCGTGCAGCCGAGCAGGTGGACCGTTTTTCGGGAGTTGCAGTGAAAACTTTGGCCGATAAATTCCAAGAATCGAAGGAGAAAGAAAAGATATTGTTTGAAGTAGCCCATGAACGTGAGCCACAAAAGCGTCGTGTAGAAGATCTTAGGGCAATCATTGGTATAAACGACAAGATTTTGTTTATGAGTGATCTTTTTAGTAAAAATATGAAGGCATACAATGATTTTATACTTCGTTTGAACAAAATCAATGATACCCAAGAAGCATTGGAATACCTACGTACAGTGGAAGAAGAGTATAAATGGGACAAAGAATCGCTGGCAGTACAATCGTTTATAAAGATTTTTGAACGCAAATTTAAATAGCATATCATGAACACCGACGGTAGAAACAAAAAGGTAATTATATTCTCGGCACCTTCGGGATCGGGGAAAACTACGATAATAAAACGTTTGCTTACTTACTTTCCGGAGTTTGAGTTTTCTATTTCTGCTACTTCCAGACAGGCCAGAGCCGGCGAAGTAGAAGGGCAAGATTATTATTTTCTAACCAAAGAGTCGTTTGACGAAAAAGTGAAAAACGACTTGTTTTTGGAGTGGGAAGAAGTATATGCCGGCACATGCTATGGCACATTGAAATCGGAAATTGAACGGATATGGGCTAATGGCAAGATAGTGGTGTTTGATGTTGATGTGTTGGGCGGTATGCGTTTGAAACAATATTTTGGAAGCAAAGCATTATCGATATTCGTAATGCCACCAAGTATAGAGGTATTGGAACAACGCCTCAGAATACGCAACACAGAGACGGAAGAGGCTATACAAAAGCGCTTGTCGCGTTCGTCGCTCGAACTGCAACATTCCCCTAAGTTTGATATAACTGTGGTAAACAACATACTTGAACAAGCAGTGGATGAAGCAAAGATAAATATACAATCGTTTTTAAACAAATAAATAGGCACAAATGCAGAACCTTTTCAACTTTATACGAAAATATAGCTACGTATTTATATTCATACTTTTGCAAACGCTCTCACTAGTGCTGATATACAAAACAACTTATTATCAAGGTTCTATCATTCTTTCGTGGGGTAACACCATAGCCGGTGGATGGTACGACAAAACAAAGAGCGTGAAACAGTACTTCAATTTGGTAGAAACCAATAAACATCTTGCCGAAGAAAATGCACGCTTGAGACAGCAAATTGCAAGTTCGTATATACAATACAACAAGAAAATCTTTGAAATAAACGACACTGTTTATAAGCAACAATATCAATATACCGAGGCCCAGGTTATACGCAATACATGGCACACAAGCAACAATTATATAATGATAAACAAGGGATACCTGCATGGAATACATCCCGATATGGCTGTGGTTTCGTCGCAAGGTATAGTGGGTGTGGTGGTAAATACAACTCCAAACTTCTCCACTATCATGTCTATATTGCATAGCAACAGCCGAAATAGTATTCGTATAAAACGTACCGGTGTGTCGGGTTCTTTGACGTGGGACACCAAAGATTATCGTTATGGAACACTAACCGATATACCTACCACTCATAAACTTTATATCAACGATACGGTGATAACCAGTGGCTTCTCAAAAAGTTTCCCCGAAGGAATACCGGTGGGATACATACAAAACTTCTATGAAGAACCGGGTAGTGGATTTTATACCATAAAGATAAAATTTGCAACAGACTTTAATAAATTGGACTTTGTGTATATCATAAACAATATATACAAAGAAGAGCAACAAAAACTTCTTGAAACAACCAACCTTACAGAAAGCAATGAATAATATAATTTCCAAAAATATAATACGTTTTATAGTGCTGATTTTTTTTGCAAATATCAGTGATGAATAATATATATCTGGGTGGTTATGCCAATCTGTTTGTATATATACTATTTGTATTAATGCTTCCTACCAATATGAACAAAGTATTTCTTTTGTTTCTTTCGTTCATTTCAGGACTTGTTGTTGATATATTTTCTTGTAGTTTGGGCTTCCATGCTTTTTCGGCCACCCTCGTTGGATTTGCAAGAATATTATTTGCCAACAGAATATTGACCAAAGATGACAATTCTGAGATAGAAAATCCGAGTGTAAAGTCGGTAGCTTTTTCTACCTATATTTTCTTTATGCTGATACTTACATTTATATATTGTCTTTCGTATTATACCATAGAGGCATTTTGTTTTTACGATTTTTACAATGTTATTATTCGAACATTACTTACCACCATTGTCTCGTCGGCTTTTATGTTGGCTTTTGAATTCCTTTTTGTAAGTAGCAAAAGAACCGTGTAATTCTATACATGTTTTAACTATAAAAACGTAAACAAAATGAGCTTCGACATTGCCGAAGCTCATTTTGTTTTTCTGCATTAATAACTTATTTTATTCTTCTTCAAACTCTTTAAGATCCCGAATGCATTGCTTTAAGTTTTTTATCTTCTTGAAATACCACATAGTACCTAGTACTGACGAGAAAAGCACGAAGATGAGGAAAACAAGTATTGCCCAGAATGGAATACCGTCGAGGTTTGGAGTAACAAGTTGATTGTTGTATTGTAGCAAAAACAAAACTACAAAAGGCATCACAATTATATATTGTACCACATAATTTAGCTTTTCGCATTTTTCATAACGAATCAGATAGTGTTCCATGGTGGTAATATTGTTGCGGTAATGTCGCATTTTTAGAAATAAGCCAAAACTTACACATTGCCATATGCCCGCAAATGGTATGACAATGTTAAGATAGATGGTTACCAAGCGTGAAAAGATTGTAGGTGGGGCAAATATTGCAAGTAATATATACAGCACACAGCACGATATCCCTATCAAATTGTACCTCATAATACTGTCCATCTTGGTATTCATGGCTCTATTGATAAGGCTATGATTCAGTACTTGTTGTTTCTTCAGCTGTTCGGATAGTCCATCCCATTGTTTTTTTAGTTCTTCCAAATCCATATTTTTTCTTTTTTTATTGGTTTGACATATCTTTTAATTTCTCTTTTATTCTGTGTAATTTAGTTGCTACATTGGCACGGCTAAGACCTGTAATGAATGCAATTTCGTCGTAGCTACGTTCTTCCAACCATAGGAGTATTACAGATTTCTCCAATTTGTTCAACTTGTTTATTAGGTTGTAAAGTTCTTCCAATTGTTGCTTTTTCTCGAAATTCTCGTCATAGATGTTTACTTCGAGATTTAGAGGTACTGAAATAGGTTTCCGTTTCTTTTTCCTTACAAATGATATACAAGTGTTGAGGCTAATCTTGTATATCCACGATGAAAGTTTTGCATCGCCTCTGAAGTGGGGAAAACTTCGCCAAAGCTGTATCAGCACTTCTTGATAATAGTCATCGATATACTCCTTTTCGGCATAGATGTAGCATACTTTAAATATCACATCCTTGTATTCCATTACCATTTGGGTGTATTCTTCTTTCAAATTCATTATATACCATTTTTATTGTTTTTTTATACTCCATTAGTCGCCAAAAATGGAAATTAGTTACATATCAGAAATATTTTTTTCGATAAATTATTTTTTTTCAATGTGTTATCTTTTGCACATGTGTGGCACATAGGAGGTGTCTAATTATGTGCATTTGTTTTTTTTGTGGCGAGGTTTAGATGATAAAATATTTCTAATTTGAGGAAAACTATTTGCAAACCAATGATGAGAGGGATTGTGTATGGAAATAAGTAATATGTGTTTTTATTCTTCTTTACTGCAAAGAAGTAATATTTTCTTTTCATCGCATTTTGTTAGGGCAATTACAAATAGGTTGCCACCTTCTTTTAGGTGTAGTTTCTTTTGCAACTCTTGGCTACTGAGAGGGTAGTTGCGGACAATCACGTGAGCTTTACCATCGGGCAGTTCGTTGGCGATGTCTTTTGTCGAAACACGCAATTCCTTTATTACTCTAAATACCCGTCCGGGAAAATCTTTTATGATTTCTGAACTTGTGTATAAGTGTGTGTTGCGGTGTAGTTTGGCTACATTATAAATTTGAGCCACTGTTTTGAAAGCTCCGGCTTTGAGTAGCGATACGTTGGGGTCGTAAATATAGTTTCCGACAGAGGCAGTGTAGGGGATGGTTAGGGTGTTTTCTGTTTCTCTTGAGAAGGTTAAGTTATCCATACCGCCATCGGTTCGGATATT
>JAEIGA010006553.1_pt1 | contig 17730 bp, 22 predicted proteins | sample 9270691 | NCBI WGS metagenome assembly JAEIGA01 (sample SAMN17057246, study PRJNA624740) | gut metagenome | biome: biome; isolation source: fecal sample | host: Bos grunniens | place: China: Xizang | collected 2019 | reverse complement strand
GATTTCTGCGAACGCTTGATCAAGACATTCATCGAAAAAATCATTGTGTACCCGAACGAGTCTTGTGTTGTTCTGAACATTACAGGTTCCGAGGAAGGAGCCCAGTGTTCGAATTTGTTGCATTTAGTGAACCAAACGAAACAATACTCGAACACCGGACTTGAAATCACCTTACCCTATGCGCTGTTGTGGATAAGGGGAAAATGAAAAAAGAAAAAACTTTAATGGGGGTGCCTTTTCTCTTTTATTTTAGCCGTTCTGACTGACACTGTCAAACAGAACCGAGCCCTGCTGCCCATGAGAATTTTCCGACAATTCCATCGACATCAAGGCCATGTTCCTTTTGGAACTTTCTCGTTGCGGCTTCCGTTGCCGGACCGAAATCACCGTCAACATTTACTCCAACGATAACCTGCCAAATCTTAACTGCTTTTCCCTTACTTCCACGCTTAATTAACGGCATTTTATATTCCTCCAAATTATTATTATTCGGTGTATTTGGCACCGGGACAGGGACAACGATCTCTGCTCCGCCGAGTCTGGCATTTACCTGTCGTGCCAAGTCTTGGCCTCTTGAATACATCCAATCGCCCGGACAAGACTTACTTGCATACCACCGATGCCACGTTAAAATCATTTCGTCTGCTTTTACGGTATAGGTTTCTGCTTCTTGCGGAGTGGCGAACCATAACAACTTAGTTCTTCCGTACCGTCGGCAAATATCAACACAAACTTCAATGAGCTTTTCGTACACGATCGGCTTGAAAGCATACGGAGTCGTGGCGTCTGACGCACATTCAAAGGTGATTGCCTTGTAGTCGTTCATGGCTCCCGTTTTGCCGAGAACCTTCTTGTCACCACCCGTAGTCCATGCTCTGTATTCTTCTGGCACATTACACACGACTTCTGCATCCTTGCCGATAATGTAATTTGCCGATGCCGTTTTACCGTCATTGAATCTCGCAGAAGTGGCAATGTTGATAGCTTTTGCCTGACCGACAATGCAATGCGGAGTGATGCGTTCGATTCTGTTGTTACCTCTTGAACTTTTATTCCTCGTTATCTGCAACTGATTCGTCAACGGAGAATATGTCATCGTCCTCACCCCTTCCGTCACTCAAATAGCCTTCGGTTGCGTTGTTATACTTCCATTTGCTGATTCCCAGAAAGATAGCCATAGCGCCCCAAACGACAACAATAGTTCCCAAAATGGCATTGCCGAAAGGAATGTTCCAAATCTTGTACAGTCCTTCCCACAAGAACCCAAGTGCCGGAATTGCATACATCCAAATTTTCTTCAAAATTTTATAAATCTTTTCATTCTCAAAAATCATTTTGTAACCTCCTTTACATTATTTTTTATGTAAAAAAATTGCATATTACATTTAATTTTGCGAAAAACAACTATAAAGCAACTCAAAAACAACTTTAATCGAAAATAAATTTTTCGAGTTCCTTGCCGACATTTTCCAACTCTTTCGTATTATTTCCATTCTGCGCATGATCCACAAGCACCCATTGCGATTTCACCACAAGCTTCATCGTTTTATTAATGGAATTAATTGCGTCATAATCTCTGGCAAATCTTGCATCATATTCGGTCATATTTCGCTTAACCTCGTTATAATTTTCGAGCAATGTCCGGTAATCCAGATCATATTGCTTTTTCATGTTCTCGATTTCATTCTCCAGAGATTCCGTCGGCTGTTTAGCTACCCGAAATCGGCTTTCCAATTTCTCCCACAGGGTAAGCAGGGTAATTATCCCGGCACACCCTGTGAGCGTTATCTGCCACCACTCCATCTTACACCTCCGTTAAGTTATAGATTTGTGTACTTGATTGTAATATAAAATGTTCCTTCATTACTTCCACTTCCTCTATGTGGTCATGTAATTTACAACTTTACCCATCAATTCATTATCTCCGTATGCCGTCTCGTTTCCAGCCGGGATGGCCACGTCTCTGGTCCCGCTCTGTACTCCGTAATCGACGAACTCTTCGGTGCCTCCGGGTTCGATGGCCTGAAGTTTCTCGTAGGGTGTCAGTGCTGCAGAAGTCGGTGTCGTGAGCTTCACGACGGTGTTCGTGCCGTCCGTGATGGCATCCGGCAGGCTTTCGTCTCCGGCCTGGTATGCTCTCTTCTCGAATTTCACTTTCTCCGAGCCGTCCGGCGTGTACTCGTCTCCATCTGCGTAGATGTTGTTGTTTGCGTCGAGCTTGAAGAGTCCGTTCAGGTCCGTGTGGTCTGTTGGATAGGTGATTTCGGTGTAGGGTTCGTATGTGGTTGCGATTGAGCCGATTTCTACTTGTGTATTATAATTTTCAGGATTGTATTTGTTTGCTGTATAGGTTTCGTCATATCTATAAGCAATAGTAAAATAATTATCTGTTATAGTAACTGTACGACTTTGTCCATTATACACTCCATTAACATTTGTATTAGCACCGCTATCTACTTTTCCCGCAAAGAAAAATAAATTTGTCGCATTATTTTGAAAAGGTAGATTACTACTCATTGTATATGTGCCATTTGGGCAACTGTAACTTTTATAAATCAAATTACGATTTATTCCAGCATAAACCTCATCAAATAAATTCTTCCCCACATTCTTCTTCGCGCTCACGCTCACACTCTGAATAGTATTAGCGGAGTAAGCGGTTTCGGAATAATTCGGGAAAAGGAACGCAAACTGTTCTACGGTAATTCCATCTGCGACAGATGAACCGAACATAAAGGTCAAATCCGAAATCTTGTCCGTTCCGCCTGTTACACTTATTGCCGTTCCGTCACTCGTTCCTTTTGTCAAGGTCGAGCCATTCCAATGAATGTACTTATGTCCACTCGGAATAGTCACGCTCGTTGTGGCGGTATCAACAAACTGATTCCACACCACAGAAGCTCCGATTAGTTTCTTTAACTTCTCGGTGTACTGGCCAGATGGAACAAATTTCTTGATATAAGAATTTTCAAAAGTTGTTTCATGGACATCCATTAATGCAGATAAATCGGGTTTATTAGTTAAGTCATTGTAACTTCCACTCGTGGCAACAGTAGCCAATGCACTAAACTTTGCATCCACTTCGAGCTTGGTGTAATATGCGCTCAAATCAACAGCCGTTGTTCCGACAAGTTCCCAAGTATTATTTACATGAATATATTCCTCGTAATAATTCCCCACTTCTGGATCTTCTGCCGGTACCAAATAAATGGTAGTGTCCGAAATATCCTCTGTCGGTAATACCTGAACCACTTCAATCGAAAACTGCGGAATGAGTGAGATCAACTGCTTTAACTCGTTAATGGCTCCGCAAATCCGTTTGTCTTGTGTATTCAGTGCGTTGGTATATTCTGCATTAACAGCAAACCAATTCGCAATGGCCTGCAATGTAGCCTTGACGGACACCAACTGTCCGCCCTGGCTCTGCGACAATATAGACACTTCTGCACCGTTCAATGTGGCTGCTGTCGTCATTTCGCTTATCTTAATATCTGCCATGATTTACACCTCCGTGAGCGTATATACAACCTTCATTGACTTGGCTGCTGTCTTGGTTACAGCTTCGTCAAGGTTGTTGATGGTTGCAAGGTAGAACGGATTGTGGAATTTGTACGGCTGAGCACCCCAACCTTCGTTCTTCAGGATGTCCATTGACTTCATTCTGGTGCCGACATTGTAATGTCTGTCGTTATTCGGCCCCAGGGCTGTCATTTTGAACGTGTCTGCAACTGCGTCATATATTCCCCAACAAGGGTTTGAGGAAGAACCGCCAGCTCTTACTTCGTCCTCGTATGTTCTGATAAACAGCAAATTATCGGCAATTTCTGACGGCGGATAATCTCTGTAACCGTCTCCCGGTCCGAATGTTGTGTAAATACGAACCGTTCTCAGGTATTCGCCTGTCGATGCCTTAAAGATGTTTGCATAGAACGGATTGTTACCGCTTTGAGCAACAATCAAATCGCTAAAGAATCTTACTGCATTCTTTGACCAGGTCAATGTATTGGCAGAAGAGTTTGTAAATGTCTTTAAGGTCAACGAACCGTTTCCGCAATTAAACTCGTAATAATAACCATCTTCGCCTTGTGATACGGCATGGCTGTCGAACGGATTGAAACGGAATACTCCTCCGCCGACATCACCGACATCCACGGCATCGTAAACAATGTCCGTCCAAGGCATTCCAATCTGTGTCATATCGAACGACAAATCCTGTACTAAATAAGGGAACTGTGAGGTATCTCCCACAAATACAGAGCCTATATCGCCCGAATATCTCTGTTTCTTAATGTGTCCGATATTGTTTTCATCTACTCCGGCCCAAGTATAAACAAAGCCGTTGTAATACCAAACATTACGCATTCCTATGTAACCGGAATTATTATTGGAATAACCGGGATTCATGTTATAATCGCCCTGTCTGTAACCGCTCTTGTTTCCATAGCCAATCTTGGCGCCGTACTGATTGCCTAAGCACACACAGGAAATCACACCGTTTGCCTGGCTCGTGTTGTACTCATACACCTGGCGAATTGCACTTGCCGTAATTGCGGAATCGGCGCCATTAAACGAACCAAACTCTGTACACTGTCCGGCATTCGTGGAACCGTAAGCCCCGGAGCCAGTCATTTCGTTGCCAGCAGGCATATATTCATTCCCGACGGCAATCTGGTCACGGAAGAGGTAAATTCCGCCGACAATTTCTGTACAATCAAATCCGCTGTTTACACGAAACATTCCATGCTCTTTCGTATAATTTGCCAGCGCCCATGCCTGGAACGTGTTCTCTGAATGATACCGCTCCACCAATCCTGTCTTGACATTCTTCAGAACAATGTCTGTCTCTCCGTGAATCATCGGAGCCTTAACATCGTTCTTCCAATTTGCTGATTTCTGCAAAATATTCATTATGAACCTCCTTCGCTGTTCTCTGTAACCAAATACATTCCATCTTCGGATATAATTCTGTCGCTGTTTTCTGCAATAATGCTGAACTTCACAACGTACATATTGATGTCAACGCTCTCGCCAGCATTAGCATAATTGATCTCAACCATTGCCCACTCAGACGCAGGATCTGTAATCGTAATCGAAATAGGCGAATCCATAGCAATCGAAACATTATCTCCGGCATTGCTGAAGCCGATTTCAACCATGTTCCACTCTGCCGTAGGCTCTTCGATCTCAATAAGACCATCCCAACGACCATCGCCAACAAGTCCACGGCCGGAGCCATAGAACCACGCTCCGCCTATCGGAACATCAATGCTTCCGCCCTGGGCTTTCAAGTACACGTCAAATTGTGCTGCAACGCCCTGTTCCAACGGCAGAATATACATCAAGTGTGTGATGTGTTTGCCATCAGTCCACTGCTCTGTCGGTTTTAACGGAGCCTCTACGCCGTTTATCATGTAACGGAAGATTCCCTTTGTCTCGCTTTCGCTTACCAGACGGAAGATGTCGTCTCCACTTGCTTCGCCAGAATAATCGCCCTGGTCTTCCGTGACCGTGACATCCACCAAGTCCGTAATTGTGCTTGCCATCGTTTCAAGGTCAACTTCCAGATGAATCATCGCCTTGGTGGTGTTGTTGGATGCAAGCCTCACACTCGCAATTCGCTTTTCCTCGCCGTCACCGATTTCAATGACCTTTGTGTTCTTCTGTTCGTAATCCTGGTATTCATTCGCATTGGAATTGGAAATAAGACCTTGGATGTCCTTCTCTTCCTTACTCATGGCCTTTGTCGGTGTCGGAATACTCTTGAACTGACACGCACCGTTCAGGCTGAATGCGTAATACATAATGCAGAACTTATCTGTCAGCGAACCATAACCGCCCGGACAGCTCAGAACATCGCCCAGGTCATAATGGAACCCAAACGGAATCGTCACTGCACACGGTACATAATCAATATCCGAAAGGACCGCCAACAAATTATTCATATACACTTCACGCTGAGCCTTCGCACCCTGCATAAAGGGGTTCGTTCCGAGGTTCAACGAGTATTCGGTGTCCGGCTCGTTGTTGTAATATTCAACAATCTGGTCTGCCTGAACGACAACGTTAATTCCGGTGTATTTTACGATCTCGTCGCCGTAGCTCGAAGAATTAAAGCGGATGTTCGCCGGAAGAGAATCAACAGGCTCCGTTCCGTACTTTCTGATCACCAAATGTCCTGACCTGTCCATCGTGACAAAACAGCCCATTGTCACCGCAAGCCAATACAGAATATCTCGCCAAGTTTGGATGTCTCCCAAAATGCCCAAAACAAGGTTTAAGTTTCCGTTCGGAAGAGTTTCGACTTCCGGTCTGGTCATGCCAAGCTGCACACCGCATTCCATACACGCCATGTTTAACCAATCAAACGGTGTTCCGTTCATGTTTTCGGAAACGGCCGCGAGCTTGTCGAAATTGCTCATCTTGTCGAAAGCCTTGACCGTAACAATGTTTCCGCTGTGTGATGCAGAATTGACAACATACACACCGATCGGCACTTCCACTCCGCCAATGGTAATGATCGGAGCGATTTCCAAACCAACCCAGTCATTCCTTAACACGTCCATCGTGTTCTTAATGAACTTGATGTCCAACTGTCCGATATACACACCGCCATAACCGAATGTCGATGTATCGCAGCACTGATTTGTTACCTTGACGGAGCTTCGCTCCACGTTCGAGCCATCGAAGGCAACTCCGCCAATCGTTCCTTTTATATCGGCAGTCTGTATATTCTTTTTTGCATCTGCAATAATCTGATACATTTCGACTCCTACATTTCAATTAAAGTGAATGAATACTTCCACATACCGTTCATGTCCTGTAATAACTGCGAACCCTGAACAGGCTCTTTGGAATATCCGTCCATCCTCATTTCGTGATGTTTGTATGCTCCTGTCGCCACATCAAACAACTGAACATCTATTGTCTCTCCCCCGAAGGCAAACCCCTCGAAGATGGAAGCCCAGGTATCGAACAGAGTGTATGAAAGACTAAGTTTCAACTTTCCGAGCCGTGTGTACTGAACAACGTCAGTTCCAACCTCGCTTGTGTTCACGTTCTGCACGTTCGAATAGCCTTCCTTCCACAAGGAGTCCGCCAAGGGAAGAGTAATATCATCCATTTTTATCGGGTAATTCTTTAACATCATCTACCTCCTGAACGATAATTCGCCTGATTTAAGGCATTAACAACTACCGTCTCAACAGTTCCATCACCAAGGCTTACAGGAATCGTAATTTGACCAAATCCGCTCGCTGTGAGGGCATTTACCAAAGCGCTGGCAAGCTGGTCGTAATCAATTCCGCCGACCGCTGCACTACCGTCCAACGGTGTCACCCTTGCTCCTCTCGGTAAATCAAGCAACTCAGGACCACGTTCACCGACGATTGCACGTCCTGCTGACTGGATGTCGCCACCTTCTGCCAACAGCGGGATCGTGTTGAGATTAACTCCGGTCACACCTGTCAAATCTGTTAACCACTGAGGCGGTTTGATTTTGTTCAGACCTTCAATCAAAGTGTTGATGCCCTTGATGATGAAGTTGACCGCCGTTTTGAAGACCTTTGTGATGCCTTCCCAAAGTCCTTTGAAGAAATCTCCGAACTTCTTGAATACGCCTGTCAGACCGCCTTCCGAGAACCAATCAATCATGTCCTCGACAGCATCACCGAGGAAATCAAAGAACAGAGTCAAATAAGGACTCGCCCAATTAAAGAATCCCTCGACAAGTCCAAGCAACGGCGGAAGAATCATGTCAAGCAACGATATTAACGGTTGCAACAGAATGTCAAGCACCTTGCAAATCGGTTCGAGGATGGCTCCAAGCAAAGAAGTCAGAGGTTCCAAAATGGCTGAAATTATACCAAAAATGGGTGTAAGCACATCTGTCAAAAGACCTAAAAGTGGACCTAAAAGCGAGGTCACCAAACTCAAAATGGGTGTCAAAATTTGCATTACCAGCTGCAAAAGTGGACTTACCAGGCTCAAAACGAGTTGCAAAATGGGTCCCAAAAATACCATAAGCTCTTTTATGATGGGAGTAAGCATCTGGATAATTTCTACCGCCACCGGTAAAACCTCACTAATTATGCTTATCGCAACCGGAAGAAGCTGTTTTAACAGGTCAACCGCAACAGGAATGACCTCATTCGCAATTTCCGACAAGGCCGGTAAAAGCTCTTCTACCGCTGTAAAAATTTCAGGTAGGAGCTGTTCTGCCAGATCGAATAAAGGTGGTAGGAATTTGTCAATGAAATCAGCCGCCAAAGGTCCAATGCGATCCGCCAATTTTTGAATGGTAGGCATGAATTGTACAAGTTTTTCCGCCAGCTTATTCATTACCGGCATTACAGCAGAGCCAATGGTCGTTTTCAGCGAATTGAACGACTTCTCAAGGTCTGCCTTCATATCTCCATAAGCGACACCGGACTTGACTGCTTCATCTGACATGACAATGCCAAGATCGTGAGCTCTCTGCTTCAATCCATCAAAACTCTCGCCAGACTGCTCAATTAGCGGAGACAAATTGTAAGCAACTTTCTCGCCAAACAAATCTGCGGCCGCTGCGGAACGCTCTTCTGCTGTGCCAAGTTCCATGATGGAATTGATGGCATCGTCAAAATTCATTCCAGTGCCTTCGAGCTTCTTTGCAGCCTGTTCCATTGTGGACATTTCCACGCCACACTGACCTGCTGCATAAGACAATTCCTGATACTGTTCAGCGCCAATGCCCATTCGGATGGATGCCTTGTCGATGGTATCTGCCATCTCTGCCGTATCATTTGCCATGCCAACAATGGCGGTTCCTGCTCCAGCAACAGCCGTTCCGATTGCTATTCCAACGCCACCGATGACTTTTCCAGCCTTTCCAAATCCTTCTGCTACCTTTCCGGCATTCTTATCAACTTTTTGCAGGGAATCATTCGCTTTGTCTGTGTCAACAAAAACGCTTCCCACCAATTTGAAAATCTCAAGTGCCATTCTTCTTTTCCTCTGCTTCTGCGTGTTTCCTGTCTATTTCTGCAATGATTTCATCAACAGGCCTCATGTCCACGTTCGCTCCTGTGACGGTGTCGTAATATTGGTCGAATGTCATGTAATGCTGTGCAATGACCATCATCGGCAGAAGTGATAACCATTCCTGGCGTATCTTTTCCCTGGACTCTTCTTCCAATGCCATGATGATTAGTCGGCAGAATTGTTCAACCGACAGAACCTTCATGCAATCCAATGTGTGATACCGTCTTAATACCAAGTCCATGAGCTTTATTTCATCAACTTGGCAACCGATCCGAAAAAATTCTTCCACCTCTCCACGTCAGCAATCTTAATTGCGGATTCAATGAACTCTGTGGGCTCCATGTGCCTGATAGTGTCCTTGTCCACTTCCATAATTCCCGAAAAGAACTCATATAATGCTTCCTCTGCCTTCTTCTTGCTTGCACCGGAAATCAAGGTAAAAATCAGATCGTAGCCAAACGACTCTTGCGTCAGGTCTGTGATCTTATCCTTCGACATAATCAATGTCTTTAATTCGTCTTTAATTCCTACTTCGTCAATTAAACGGACAAATGCAAATACGTCCTGTGTTTCCAAATTTCTCATGCTATTGTTCCTCCTGAATAAAAAAAAGAGCGCAGACCGAAGGAATTGCCCCTCGCATCCACGCTCTCCTTTAGTTTGTGTTTTGCTTATGCAGAAACGTTGATAGAACTGTAAATGTCTGTAACCTTGGTCAAGAAGGTCAGAACATTCATGGTCAGTTTAGGTCTGGAAGACTCCATAACTACTCTGCCTTTAACCGCTCCACGGTCTCCGTCTGCGTTGATTTCTCTGTACTCTCTCTCAACAGTGAACTGTCCACCGCCACGAGTAAGAGCCACAAGTTGGTTGCCAATGTAGAACTTGCCTGCACCAAGAACGATTTCGCTTGCACCTGCGGTCACGCCGTTGATTGTAATTTCGAACGGTTCCGTCGTTTCAGATGCTGCTTCATCGGTGTTGTCGTAGCAAGCAGTAAATTCAATGCTCGGAACGACATCGTTCTTCTCGGCAAAAGTCCAATCAATGTTTCCCATGTTGATGGCGTCGAACAATTTGATTGTGATGGCGTTTCCGCCCTTAGTAAGACCTACCCAACTAACCTCTTTGAAGTCAGCCGAGGTCACTGCGCCTGTACCAGTAATCTTCATGGCTTTGCCTACCTTTCATAATTTTGTACTTGAAACTTGATCAAGCGATGTCTGATCAGTTTGTCGCTGTCAGGAATGTTCTTTCTGTCCACCAAATAGAATGTCGGCAGAATGTGCGTCTGTGGAAGATTCTCCGCTTGTAATAAAGACTCTACCTTGTCGCATAAATCGTCCACGCTCTTCGTGTTTTTGCCCTTGTCCCAGACATCCACATACAACATGTAATCCTGTCTCGATAAATCATCAAGATTCACCGTATCGAAGGAAAAAACAATATGCGGATATAACGCCTGGTCACTCGCCAACTCGTAATAAACATCCGTAGTCAGCGTTTTCAGTTTTGTCTGAACAAGTTTTTTCAGATCGTTAGTCCTCATCGTTGTACTCCTTCTCGTCAATCATGGACAATGCTGTTGCTTCGTCCTCTAACCCGGACAAATACTGAGATTCGATTTCGATTATCTTTGCGGTATTTTCCTCGACCGCACCTTGTAAAAGGCCAAGTCTCGGAACCGTACTCGTGCCGAACTCTTGCTCGTAACCATATACGCCTTTCAACTGGCTCTTTTTCAAACCAATTTCAAGCCTTGGGTACTTGGTGTCCTTGTTGGCCAAGACAACGTATGATGTCGCCTTGCCTGCGTTTCCGGTCTGTCTGTCAAAGAAATTGTAAAAACTTTCACGGAACTTCGCTTTGATAAACTTGCCAACGTCTCTCAACGCAGCCCTGTTCAACTCGTAAATGTAATACTGTGCGGCATCTACGTTCGAAGTGTATTCCACGTTTCCGTTTTTAATTCTTGTAACTGACTTCGGTGCGCTCATTCAATACCTCGCTTACATACAATTTCAAGGTTGATTTTGTTCCTGAACGTCCGCAGAACGTCATATACTTGCTCGGTTCCGCCGAACGGAGTGTGCTTCAACTGTTCCTCTCCGTGATAATCGGCAAAATCCGCAATGACAAACTTGATTTCCGGTTTTAGCCCATTGGCCTGTGCCTGATAAAATTCTGTCTGTCCAACGCTTCTGACCTCTGCGAACACCGTCCTTTCCGTGAACGTGCTTACTGTATCACCCCACTCATTGACCGTATCTGTTTTTGACATCAACTTAATCACATCATCAAACATCTACAATCACCTCCGCCGGGTAAGTCTTCCGCAGGCTGTCGCACTGATACTGGAATGACTCTGCATAACGTTTCGCTTCGTTCACGTCTCTGGTGTAATACTCCATCGCATAAGTTTTGATCGCCGTTTCAACGAGCTCGGTCGGTACGTCCTCTGCTTCCATACTAACAACAGAAGGCATCACCCCTGCACGAATCATTTCCTGTTGTGCAGAAGTGATTACCTGCTGAATTTCGTTGTTGAGCAAGTCGTGACTTATGCGTAATGCTAATTTAACATCATCAAGAAGTGCCATGTTTTACTCCTTTCGCCAAGGATTCAACTTGGCTATTTCTTCTTTGTGGTCTTCGTGGTCTTGGCAGCAGGCTTCACAGCCTTGGTCTCAACCTTCGGCGCTTTCACAACTGCCTTTTCCACTTTTGCAACAGGTTCCGCCTTCTCTACATCATCGAGTTTGATGTAACCTTTCTCTACAAGAAATCTTGCCCGGTCTTTGTCATACTCGACTTTTGCTCCGATGTTGTATGCTTTCCCTGTCTGCGCATCGACATAATTCTGAATAACGGAACCCTTCATATTGCTTACCTCCAATTAAAGAGATGCAGGCTTGGTGATGTTGACGAATGCTCTGTTTGCAACAGGTGCAACAGCAACATACTCACGACCAAGGATTTTAACCAGGTCAGAAGTCATTGCGGTCTTGTCATCAACCTTGATCTGAATAGCATCGCCGTTCGGGAAGTTTGCGATTGCACCAAAGCCGAAGTCACCAACGATTGCGTAAACATCGTTCTCGGATGCGTTTGCGTATGCAGGAAGAGCATTGGTAAGAACAACGGTAAGTCCTTCGAAGGGATCTGCGTTGAAATGTCCTGCGTAAACTGCTGCTTTGAATGCTGCCTTGGTGGAAGGATTCATAACAACAACAGGGTTTGCAGCTTCTGCGGATAACTCGCCAAGTGCGGTTGCGATGGTGCCAAGAGCTGCTCCGGCTTTAACCTTCTTTGCAGCAGGTGCGGTCTCGCTTGCAGAAGTATTAAGAGCTGCAATCTTTCCGATCAGAACTTCCTCAGCCTTGAGTGCGATCTTGTAGGTTAATTCATCATAGATGTACTGAAGGAATGCCTCACCTCTTAAATCAAGAGCTTCATCGGAAATGGAAATCCACTTCTTGATGGACTCAGGAATAAGGGTAACAACGCCAAGGGTAAGTTCCTCTTCGGAAACTGCACCGGAACCTTCGTTGTGGATTACAGCGTCACCAGCGGAAAGCTCGAACTGAACTTTGAGATTTCCTTTAACGCTCAACTTCTTAACAAGGCTCATGATTCCGCTCTTGAGCCAATCGGTCTTGATAATGTCGTATACAAGATCGGGAACTGCGATTTCTCCAGCCTCGCCAACGTTGGTGGTCAGTAATGCTCTGCACTCGTCAGCCTTGCCAGTCTTGATGTACTCTGCGTATGCGTCAACATACTCTTTGGAATTTCTGAACTCTTCAATAGTTTTCATGGTCTCCATTTCCTTTCTTTCTTCTACTACTTCAACAGTGTCTTCTGCTCTGTTCTCTTCCAGAGCCTTTGCGTCGGCTTTTCTCTGTTCAAGGTCAGCCAACTCAACCTTGCGTTCCTGCAATGCACGCATTTCTTCGGTCATTGCGTCGGAAACCTCTGCTTCACTTTCAGGGCTCATAACAGCATCAAGCTCTGCAAGTCTTGCGTCGACCTCTTTCAAGGTCATGTCTTTAAGTTCTTTCATGACTGTTTCCTTTCTGCCCAATAACGAGCCTTGATTTCTTTCATGGCTTCTTCTTTCGCAAGTCTCTCCGCCCGCTCTGCCTCAATCACTCCGTTGAAGTAGTCTCTCGTAGCCACTCCTATATCTGTGCCAGGGTTTGCCGGAAAACTCACGGCGCTGACATCAAATAACTTCTTAATGTGACGAATGGTTCTCTGATGCTCTCTCTGATCGTATTCGTCATCGTCAACAATGAATGCAAAGGACATCTGATCATACATGCCAGCCTGGATCTCTTCGTACATCGCTCTTGCGGATGCCGTCTTGGATAAATCCGTTCTGGTAAACAGGCCCTTGTCGTCAATGGATAATTCCAATGTGTTGTTCCTGGTACGGGCAAAAACCGTTCCTTCGTGGTCTTTGCAGAAGATTACATCCGACATATCGCAGTCTTTGAATGCTTCGGGAAGAATCTGCTCCTTGTACTGAATGCCGTCCTCTTCGAACAGGACATACGGCTCAAACGTGCTTGCATAGCCTTCAACTAAAAAAGACGACTCCTCGCCGCCTTCTGCTTTCCGAATTTCAAACATCGGAATATTTCTGTATTCTCTGTTGTCCTTAATTGCCATCTTCTTCATCCTCGCTTTCGTTCGTTGTATCATTCGTCTTGGCTGTATCAAGTCTCAATACAAATTCGTCACCGCCTTCATACGGCGCCAGGTTAAATAATGCTCTGTACTCGTTCGGAGTCATCAAAGCTCTGTCAACCAACTGAACCATTGAAATCTTAGTCTTAGCCGAAGCGAATTGTAATCTATTCGACTCATACCAAACCTCATTTCCAAATCCGATCTCACGCTCTGTGAAAATCTTGTATGTCAATTCCAGAGACAGAGCAACTAAGAACGGCTCAATTCTGCTCTCATAGAATGCGTCGTACTCCGACTCGGTGTAATTAGACATGATGATTTTCTCATTCACGCCGAAATACCGATAAACACGCTCACGATATGCGCTTGCCTCTTCTGCAGTCGCCGTTGTCGGCTTCAAGTTCAATTCCTTAAAGTCCTGCGTGGCATCCAGAGAAGCAATTCCGCCCTCGTTCTCGATGTCCATGTAGTCTTTCACGAACTGTTCCTTCTGCTGTTTCAGTGTTTCCGGTGAAAGCATGGCCTTTGTACTCTTCAAAATGCCTCGAAGGTTCGCCGTGGATTTGACTGCGTTCTGCAATCCCTTGTCCATCGTGGCAATGACATCCAGCGTCGGAAGCAGAGGCTCGTTTGATTCTCCTGCAATCTCGCTGAACACATAGTCCTTACGGAGCACAGCCAGGTCTTCCCACGGAACAACAAGCCTTCTTGCAACATCGCCCTGGAACTCAAACCGAACAAACAATCTGTCCTTGTATTCCAAGCCTTCAAACTTCGAATACGGAATGGGATAGAACTCTATTACATCGCCCTTGTTGTCTCTGTTGATGTAAACGAACGCTGTATTCTTAATTTCCAGATAGTTTCGAACTTTAGCCAGGAAGTCTTTACCGTTCATGTACTGATTCGGTCTTAACTGAAGCAGACGTTCAATTCTCTTAACCGTACATCTCGGATTTGCCTTGGATGTGTGCTCTGCCAATGCCCGGATGCAGGTTCTGACATCGTCGCTCTTGTAAACATCCTTCCCAAATGCTCCGAATGTCGCCCTGTACGTTCCGAGTTCCTTGAATGTCGTGAACGTCTTCGTTTGTACAGGCTGTTCCTTTTTGAATAAATTTGCCAAAAGTCCCATTTTTCACCTCACATACGGCAGGTAATCATCCAAATGCTTGACGTAACCAACCCAGGCATTCAAAAGCGACACCATACCGTCAATTCTGCGGTTCTGTTGTAATTTCACTGGCTGTATTGTTTCAATTCCGTCCTTGTTCAATGCCTTGACGCCAGTGTTCGCCAGGCACCATCGAAGAATGGGATTGTTCTGATAAATTACTTTATGATCGACAAAGTCTGCGCCCATCGTTTTCATCGGGTATGACCAAGTGTATGGTCCCTGTGCAACAGGCTCCATATCAAAGCCGCATGCAATCATTTCTGCAGAAAAATAATTGGCTAAAGCTCTGTCGTAACATACCCAAAGAGGACGAATATCTCGCTCCTTAACCATATCGACAAACCATTTTGTGACTAAACTATAATCAACCTGTGCACCCTCATTAATTGATAACCACCCTTGCTCTTTCCACAATTCATACGGAGCCTCTTTTGATTGAGCGTTTTTCATATCATCAAGTTTTGCTTGAGGAATGAAATATTTCTGTAAAACATACACGTTGTCATCGTTCGGTTTTCGAATTAAAAGAGTCGCACAAGTAAGGTCTCGAACAGATGACAGGTCAACTCCACCGATTGCATAACTATGATTCAGAAATTCGTCATCAACAACGGTTTCGTTTACCAACGATTCAAAAGGCAACCAAGTCGCAGTTCCTGCCTGTGGCAAATTAAAGTCTTTAACTAAAACCGTAGGCTTAAAAGTAGCATCATCCTTTGCTTTCTGAACCATTTCGTTCAAATACTCGATAGATTTTATCGTTCCCAGACCTGGGTTTGCTTTTATATAACAATTTGGATCCGTCCATTCGTCTGGATTATCAAGTTCATAGATAAAAGGCAAAAATCTTGGGTTTTTTACCGTTCCATTGAGAACGTTCGTTGCATAAGCATATTGGCTATCAAAAATTGACTCTCTCACATACCCATTTGTCGAAATGGTAAACAATAATGGCTGCCTTCTTGCGCCCATCGCTTGCTTTAACAAATCATAGGTATCACGAGTTTTGATTGCAGATAATTCATCAATTACTGCACAATGCAAATCGAGACCATCAAGAGAATTAACATTGTTTGCCAATGCTCTGATAGTCCCCATATTATTTGCAAAATATAAATCACTTACTCTTTTTCTGATATGGCTGTTCAATTCCGGGGATTGCTTAACCATTTTTAATGCCGCATTAAATGTCAGTTTTGCTTGGTCAAGCATAGTTGCCGCAGTAACGCACTGTGGAGATCCCTCATGATCATTGCACAGCATATCTATCAGAATTGCTGCAAGTAAGCTCGACTTTCCATTTTTTCGACCTTCGATAATTAAAACCTCGTTATATCTGCGAAGCCCTTCATCATCGACAAAACCAAATGTTGCTTGCAGTTGTGCCTTCTGAAATTCCTCCAGAATAAAAGGAGCACCTATATTTCCGCTTGGTATTTTGCAATATCTTTCGATAAACTCTATATGTTTGTTTGCTTTTGACTCATCAAAATGCCAATCAGAAGGGTGTGCAATATCATCTAACAACCGCTGACATTCAATTTTTAGTTTTTCACAAGCGTTTATTCTGCCATCAATTATTTTTGTGCAATACGATTCAAGCGCCGTCATTCGCCCACCTCCTCGTATTGCCAGCAATAACCGACTGCCTGTTTTCTGCCGCCTTCGCCTTTACAAACCTTTATAATATTCGTGTTCGGAATACCAGTTTTTCTTTCGGCTTCTGCACAGCTTTCGTATATCGCAATCAGATTTCCGTTCAAATCTATCTGTTTTACAGCTCTTTTTTCATTCGAAAGCCTTCCTGTGCTATATTTCGAAAAATCTTCGCCGTGCCACCTAAAGATATATCCCTTTGCCTTTTTCAACTTTCCATTACAACACTGCGTTATTTGGCTGCCGTTTATAACTCCACAACTCCGGGCTGCCGCCGCCGTAGATGGAAAAGAACCAAGAAAGGTTCCATTCAAATCGTATTTATCAACGCATTTTCCATGAGCTTCAATAAAAGAATCTGGCATTTTCCATTCTTTATTTACGCATCCGCCAGAAGCATGGTTGTAACCTTTTTCACGATTTGTTGTGTCGTATGTAGCGATTAAGAATATCTCTATCCTTTCCGCCTCGTCCTTTGTTGCATTCTCAAGAATAATTTCGTGAGTTATGTTCTCCCAACCATATTTCTGAACGGCATCATAAAAATGCTTGTTATGCTCTTTGTAACACTGTCCATTGGTTCCCCATCGCCGCTTTACTGCTCGCCGAGTTATTCCAACATATTTTTTACCATTTGGACAGGTGTGCATATATACTGTGTATGCCATATCAATTACCGCCTTTCGTAATTAGCCTTAATAAAAATGGCTCGGAAACGATTAAGGCAAACCGCTTTCGGGAGCTACCCTATCCAAGCCATGTCTATTCAATTTTTGTTGCAGAAATCTACAAATTCATCCGTGCTCTTGGGAGTGCCGAGCTTTTCTATAATGTCCAGCATCTTATCAAGGGTTTTGTTCGAAGCATCAATTTGCTTCGGGAGTTCCTTAATTGCCGGATGCAGATATAAGTTCTCTCTGCCCTTCACATATTCCTTGGAAATCGTCAAATCGTCATTCTGATTGACTATCTGGTCTATTCCCTCAATGCTTTTCTGAATGGTTTCATAGTTTTTAAGTGTTTGAAGGAATAAAGCATTGTCGGCAACTCCATAAGCAGCCGCCATATCCATTATTGATTCTTTGTCGAAGTATTTCTCTCTAACTTTCGCCATATCTCCCAATCTCCAAACAAATCAAAATATTCCAAAAAATATCTCGATATATCACGCAATATTTCTAAAG
>JAEIGA010006552.1_pt1 | contig 17732 bp, 12 predicted proteins | sample 9270691 | NCBI WGS metagenome assembly JAEIGA01 (sample SAMN17057246, study PRJNA624740) | gut metagenome | biome: biome; isolation source: fecal sample | host: Bos grunniens | place: China: Xizang | collected 2019 | reverse complement strand
AGCAACGGGGGGCAAGCTCCCCAAATCGCTCTTCTGCTCAAGAGCAAATCCGCAGAAGGTAGGCACAAGCGTCAGAATCATCGGCGAGGGCGATTATTGGACCGATATCGCAAAATTCGACGCAAACGGCAATATTTCCGACGAGGATTTCGTTATCCTTTCAACCACCGATCTGCACCTTGACACGGACCATGACCTTAACACAAAAACGGTTGAAATGCTTTATAAGCATATCAGGGATTCAAAGCCCGACCTCGTTGTCCTCACAGGCGACGTTATCCTTTCAAAATTTCAGCAGATTGACGCCATTCAGTTTGCGAGGATGATGGAAAAAATCGGCGTTTACTGGACTGCGGTTTTCGGCAACCATGAGGTTAGGGAAGAAAAAGGATTCTATAAGTATCTTCTTATGAAGAGCTTTGCCGATTACGACCATTGCCTCTGCAAGCACGGCCCCGAAGAGCTTTTCGGCTACGGCAATCACGTTGTCAACATCATCGGCAAGGAAGGCAAGCTGCGTAAATCGCTCTTCCTGCTTGATTCGGGCAGAGATATAATCGATGCTTACAGAGAAGAACACGGATGCCCTGCGGAATATGATGCATACGACTTCCTCAAAAACAATCAGATTGATTTTTACAAAAAGGAAGTTGACCGTCTGACCGAAAAATACGGCGAATGCAAATCGCTTATGTATATGCACATCCCCCTGCCCGAGTATTCGCTCGCTTTCAGCGGCAACGAAAAGGACGGCTTTGTGCCGTCGGGCGAATGCGAAATTCTTTACGGCAGGCAGTTTGAAAGCGTCGGCTGTTCAAAATTCAACAGCGGAATGTTTGATGCAATCCTCGAAAAGGGAAGTACGCAGGCAGTTTTCAGCGGCCACGACCATATCAACGACTGGTGCGCAATTTATAAGGGCGTTTATCTTGTTTATAATCAGCCCGATTGCTACAACCTTTATCATATCGGCACAAAGAAGGACTGGCCCGAAAAAGATTGGACCCACGGCGTAACGCTCACAACCCTGCACGCCGACGGCAGCCTCGGTTTTGCCCAGCGTTTCAACAGCCTTTATATCTGAACATAAAAAAGGTGCTTTGCAGTTTGCAAAGCACCTTTTGTGTTTATCAGAATGCCCAGTCGGAAGCTTCATACACCTTCCAGTCGCCATCTTCTTTGATGAGCACGAGAGAGGCATCGCTCTTATCGTCGTCATCCTTGCCCTTGACGCTGAGCTCGAATTCAACTTCATAAGCCTTTTCGATTTCGATGGCCTTGAGTGTATCGTTAACGGAATAAGCCGAGGTAATCAGCTTGAATCTCTTGTTTGTGAGTTCGTCTTTTTCGATGTTCTTTATCTTGAACTTGACGTTCTTGCCGTATTCGGTTTCAAGATAATCCATTGTTGTTGCGAGGCTGTCCTCAACATCATCGTAGAGGTCTTCTTCGCTTGCGTAATAAAGCTTGCTGTTTGCGGGCATGAGCTCTATGTAATCTTCAACGTTCTGCTTCTGGATTGCCTTGAAATATTTCTTTGCCGCGCCCTTTGCACCCGAATTCGCCGCGATTGCGCAAATGATGATAACAAGCACGATGAGTGCCGCAACGGCAGGGACAGCAATCCTTGCAATACTCATAATCTTGGTTTTGTTGCGATTGATGAGAAGCTTGAGTGCTTCCGGGTCAAAAACCTTTCCGCTGCCGGAAGTGAGAGCTGCGCCGCAGTTGCCGCAGGCAAGCGCATCGGGGTTAACGGGTACACCGCAATTGCTGCAATAATTTGCCATATCTTTTTCAACCTTTCAATTCTTCTTTATTTATTACAATAATATTATAACACCCTTGTCAATATGCCGTTATTCGGCCTTATGGTCTTTGATGAGCTGCTTATAGTGGTTGCCCTTATGCTCAAAATCTTTATAAACGTTGTAGCTCGATGCTGCAGGCGACATAAGGCAGCTCATGCCCTTTTTCGTAAATCTGAAAGCGGTGTCAACCGCCTGCTCCATATCTTCAACGATAAAAATATTCTTTCTGCAACCGCCCTTTATAAGCGCATTGCAAAGATTGACTCCTGTATCGGGCAGGCCGATAAGATTGCGCACGGGGCAGGTTGAGAGGTATTCCTCAAATCCCGTGTAATCGATGCCTCTGTCCATGCCGCCGAAAATGAGCGTGTCAACGTCGCCGATTGCTTCGACCGCGCATTCAACCGCTCTTGGTATGGTTGCAATCGAATCGTTCCAGAATCTGATTCCGCCGTAAGTGCCGACAGGCTCCATACGGTTTTCGATTCCGCTGAAATTTTCAACGGCAATGCGGATATCTTCGTCGCTGATTCCGAGGCACCTTGAAACCGTCGCCGCAACGCAAACGTTGTATCTGTTGTGCGAACCCTTGAGGCGCTCATTTTCTTCCGCCGCCTTTATGATTTCCTCATCGCCGAAACCTCCGTTTGAGCAGACGCGGATAACGCTCGGAATAACCTTTGAAAAATCAAAATATCTGCCGAAATCCTGCTGAGCATTGCAAATGAAATAATCGCAACCGACCTGATGGCGGATGATGTTCATTTTTGCGCCGACGTAGCCTTCAAAGCCGTTGTAGTGGTCGAGATGCTCGGGGTAGATATTGGTCATAACCGCAATGTGAGGCGAAGCGGTTGTAAATTCAAGCTGATGGGACGACATTTCTATAACCGCAACCTCGGGCTCGCCATCCTCAAGCGTATCAAGCACAGGCACGCCGATGTTGCCGATGAGGCAGGCTCTCTTGCCGCCCTGCTTCACCATGCTGTAAATGAGAGTTGATGTGGTTGTCTTACCCTTTGTGCCTGTAACGCCGACGCAGGTGCAGTTTGCAAAGCGCAAAAACAAATCCGTCTGGCAGGTAACCTCAACGCCTTCGGGCACGGTAACGTCCTTGAATGACATGCCCGGGGTTTTCACAACAACCTCATAATCCTTGATTGCATCAAGATAACCCTCCCCGCAATAAAGAGTGGCGTTGGCATCCGCAAGCTGAATTTCCCTCTTATCCGCTATGCCTATTTTCTTTTTTGGAAGATGGCGCCTGATAATATCGTAGGTTGACCTTCCCTCACGGCCGAAACCGAGGATAAGAACGCTGCGGCTGTTAAAATATTCAATCAACTGCTGAAACATAATAATCCGTCCTAATATAGAATATCGATTTATTATACCAAATATTTTACGCTTTATCAAGAAAAAACGGTCACATTTTGAAAAAGAAAAAACAGACCTGAGCAAGCAGGTCTGTTTCCGTTTTTTAGAATCCGAAATATGTTTCGAGGAATGCTGTTACAGCCTGCCAGATGGGGTTCCAAACGGGAGCTGCAAAAGTGAGGAGCTCTTCAAGAGCTGTGAAGTCAAGAGCTTTGATGTCAAAATTCGCAAGGAATTCCGTTGTCTGAATGATAAGCTGCTCAAGACCGCTTGTGTTAATGTCCATGATAATTTGTCCCCTTTTTTATAAATTCTGTTTAATAACAGTAACACGCATACATTATATACAGTAATCATCTTTTTGTCAAGACGGCATATTTAAACAAAATGTTGCGGTTTTGTTAATTCAGTCCGAATAAAACAGCTGGCCAGAATAAACGGTATATTCCGACCCTGCGTAAGCCATCGCAATGCCGATATATTCATAGCCACCGTCGAGGAGATTCATTCTGTGCCCTTTCGAGTTATACCAGCCGTCAACTATCGCAAACGCAAGGCTGTTGCCGCCGTAGAGATTTTCGCCGCAGGAACGGTAATCAATCCCCGCATCTTCCGCCCTTTCGTGCGGTTGCCTGCCGTCAAGCGACTGATGCGCCATATAATTGTTTTCCGCCATATCCTCGCAATGCAGCCTTATGCAGCCGTCGGCTTTTCCGTTTCTTTCCAGCGGCGCAACGCCGTTGATTGCCCTGAGCGCATTTGTGATATGGAATATCAGGGTTTCCTGCCCCTTATACGATTCAAGGCTGCCCGGTGAATAGGAAAATCCGCCGTGCCTTGCGTAAAATGCATAGGCTTTGCCGTCCGGCTCGGTGTAAACCGTAATCCTCAGCTCGCCGAATTCCTTGCTGCCTCCTGCATTCAGGCTGTAAGAATTGTCACCATCAGTAACAATGGCATCATCTGCAACGGTATAAAAAGCCGCCAGGTTGCCGTTACGCAGCTGAAAAACAGAAAGACATCTGTAATCCGAGGTATAGATAAGACTTTTTACCGTTGTGCCCGATGACGTTGTTTCGGTCACGGTTTCTCCCGGACTTCCGAAAGCCGCAATAATCTGCTCCTGAGTGCAGCCGAAGCGGATACTGCTCACGCCGAGAATAATCGCGCACTTTTCCTGCGCCGCAGCCGTTTCGGGCGGAAGGGTCGAAGGCTTCGCCGTCACCTGTTTGGTGGTTGAAGGCTTTGTTGAGGGCTTAGTGGTAGTCGGTATTGTTGTTGCAGGCTTTGTGGTGACGGGTTTCGCCGTTGCCTGCGTTATCGGCGCCGCCGTGGTCTTTTCTGTAATCTGCGTTACCGCAGCCGCCGTTGTTTCAGCGGCAGACGTGGTTTCGGTCTGCAGCTGAGTTGTGCTCTGATACGCAGTTTCTTCCTGCAAGGTTGATACCGTTGCAATCTCGCTTTCTCCCGAATCAGCAGGCACCGGCTCTGCAGCCGTAAATATCGCCGAGGTTTCTTCACCCGTTGTGTACACAATTTCCGATTCAGAAATTCTGCCCGAGCAAGCCGAGAAAACAACCGCAATCAGCAGCAATAAAACAATAATTTTTTTCATCTTATATACAATACTTCTGGTATCTGTCAATCATGCCGACATCGGCAACAAGGTCGAGATAAAGCCCGTCGGCGCGGTATTCCTCTTCGCTGATAACGCCGTCACGCCTGAGGGCAGCTGCCGCAGCACCGTCGGAATACGGGATAAGCATTTTCGCCCTTGCTCTTGTGGGAGGCAAAGCCTTTGCCACCGCTTCGAGCAATTCGTCAAGCCCTTTCTTTTCGAGTGCGGAAATTTTCACCGCGCCCGGCTGAGAAAGATATTCGCCTTCTTCAAACGCAATATCGCATTTGTTGAAAACGGGGATTATCGGCTTACCCGAGCAGCCAAGCTCTTCGAGCAATTCGTTTGTGACCTGCAGATGCTCCGCGCATTCTTCGTCGGAAGCGTCGCAGACGTTGAGGATAACCTTTGCGCAGACCGCTTCTTCCAGCGTCGATTTGAAGGCTTCAACAAGATTATGCGGCAGACGGCGGATGAACCCGACCGTGTCAATCAGCATTACTTTCCTGCCGTCGGCAAGTGTCAGCGCGCGGGATGTCGGGTCAAGCGTTGCAAAAAGCTTATCCTGCGCAAGCACGCCCGCTTCGGTAAGCGCATTCATAAGAGTTGATTTGCCTGCGTTGGTATATCCGACGATAACCACCGTTTCAACGCCGTCTTTTTCACGCCTTGCTCTTGCAAGCCCCCTGCGCTTTTCGAGCGCTTCAAGCTCTTCGGAAAGCGATTTTATCCTCCTGCGGATATGGCGTTTGTCGGTTTCGAGCTTCGTTTCGCCGGGACCTCTTGTGCCGATACCGCCGCCGAGCCTCGAAAGCTTTATGCCCTGACCCGTAAGCCTCGGCAGGGAATATTTCAGCTGGGCAAGCTCAACCTGGAGCTTACCTTCGTTGCTCAGCGCCCTTTCGGCAAAAATATCAAGGATAAGGGTCGTCCTGTCGATAACCCTGACCTTTGTTGCGTTTTCAATGTTCCGAAGCTGTGCAGGCGAAAGCTCGCTGTCCGCAATAACAAGATCAATTTCGTTGTTTTCGCAGAATTCGGCAAGCTCCTCAAGCCTGCCGCTGCCCAGAAAAGCAGCGGAATCGGGTCTGTCCCGCTTCTGCGTAACCTTCCCGACAACCACGGCTCCTGCGGTTTTTGCAAGCTCCTCAAGCTCATCGAGCGAAGAATCGCAGTTATATTCACCCGTATCGACGGCAATAAGCACCGCCTTTTCGGGCTCCTGTTTGTTTTCGTAAAATTCCATAAAAACTCCTTAAAGAGTAATATAATGAGGAACAATATCCTCGTAACTGCCGTTTTTCATCAGAAATCCCTCGGGAACAACTCCAAGGGGCGTAAATCCGAGCTTTTCGTAAAGATGGCGCGCGGAATAATTGGTCTTCACAACGGCGTTGAACTGCAGGATGCGGAATCCGTATTCCTTAGCGGCCGCCATGCAGTCCGTAACGAGCTTTTCGCCGATATGTAATCCTCTTTTATCTGCCCTCACGGCATAGCTCGCATTGCATATATGTCCGCAGCGCCCGACGTTATTCGGGTGAAGGATATAAAGCCCCAGAATTTCGCCGTTTTTGTTTTCGGCAACGCCGCAATGAGTCTGACTTGCGAAGAATTCCTGCGCCGCCTTGAAATCAAGAATTTCAAGCTGAGGGAACGCAACCCCTTTTTCAACAACCTCATTCCATATTTCCGCCATGGCTGCAATATCGCCGGCAGAATATTTCCTTATCGTTATTTCCATAATGAACTCCAAAAAGCCGTTTCGCATTGAAACGGCTTTTTTCAGACTGATTAATTGATTGTGAATGTTTCAGCCGCAATGATGCTGCCTTCACCCGTGTAGGTAACGGTTACGCTGTCGCCTACGTTGAGGATAACAACTTCTTCTGCTTTTGAAGCCGAAACTGCAAAGTAGCTTTCGTTAAGAGCGAGCTTAACGTAGTAGTAGCTTTCGCCGCCCTTGACTGCTGTTCTGATTTCCGTTACTTCGCCCGTTGCGGTGAGAACGTCTGCCTTAGGGGCTTCGTTTTCGGGTGTTACGGGAACGTTTTCTTCGTTAACGTGTGCACCGTTTGCCTTAAGTGACTTTCTGTAATTATCGAGGCAGGCACTGAGGTCTGTGCTCGTTGCGCCGATCTTGTTATACTGGTTAACGTTGATAAGTGCATACTGCTGAACGATCTGTGTCTGATCATCCTTGAGCGACATAAAGTATGTGGGATTACCGTCGATGTTAACGATGAGCGGGAAGGTTGCCTTGTAGCCAAGGTCAAGAACTCGACCTTCGGCTGCTTCCTGAGCAGACACTTCGGTACCGCCCGTTACGGGGTAATACTGGGTTTCCTTTGTTCTCTGGTTAACAAGAACGAAGCCTGTGATGGAGCTGTCGGAAGTTACGGAAGTAACGCCTGTGTACATCCATACGTCGTCTTCCTTGGCAATATAGTTGTAGCCCTGAGTTGAGGTGATAACGTTCTTCTGGCCGAGGATTGAGTTCCAGAAACCGTCTCTGTACTTACCGTAGTAGTTATACTGCTCAACGATAAGGTCGGAATCGTAAACTCTGTCGATCCACTGGAGGGTCTTGTCTGTGCGGAGAGCTTCCATTGTGTATTCAACGCATTCGCCTGTTGCGGCGTCAACGAGAACTGCACCGATAACGTCAGTTCCGCCGAAGAGACCGATGGTCTTATCAAGAATGGGGCAAATCCAGTAAGGTGTGCCCTCGTCGTTGATTTCGAACGTTGCATCGCCGAACATGTATGTGGGGTATTCAAAGCGGAGATGACGGCTGACTTTTTCGTTGAAATATTCAGCGGTTGAATACTTGATTGTGCCTTCTTTGAACTCAGTGCTTTCGTCAGCCATGTTGATGATAACGTAACCGGGGAGACCTTCGTTTGTGTTGTAAAGCCACTTGATGATGCTTGCATACTGGAGCGGAGCAACTCTGACAGGTGTACCGTTATAGTTAATCTGTGTGCTTTCGGCTGAAGCGGTGAACTGGGAAACGTAACCTTTTTCGGCGAGGTCACCGAGAGCCTTATTGGCAAGCTGGGTTGCGGAATCGTTGTCAAGCTTCGGAATTTCCTTGAAGCTGCTGATATCTTCGGCTTCAATTTCTTCGGTAAAGCTTCTGGTTTCAACGCTGATAATCTGGCTGTATGACTTTGCTCTGAAGAATTCGCTCGAAGCAATAAAGCCGATAACGACAACCACAACAAGCAGACCGATTATGATTCCGGGGATTGTTGCGCGTTTTTTGACGTAGGGCATATATTCAGGCTTCATCAGGGCGTTTGCAAACACCGCGTTGAAAACAACGTATGAAGCAGCAACAGCACCGAGATAAATGTAAAGCTCATATGCCTTGAAGTTGATTGCGGGGAGCATAAGATAGAATGCAACAGCCGCAAAAACAAGCGTGCAAATAACGCTGAGGATTATCTTAAGCGCCGCTCTTTCGGGCGGGATTACTATATCCGCCTTTTTTGCGGAATCTTTTTTTGAAAAATCAACCTTAATGGGGTCCATTTATTCATCTCCTTAATTTTAGTATTTATCAGTATAACCTATTTATTAAAATAATACAAGTATTTTTTGTTAACATTGCATTTTGACATATCAAAGCATTTCATGATATTATTATAGCGTAAATTAAAATGCGGTTTTGTGCCGTTTGAAAGGAATGGTGTTATGTTCCCCGACTACATCGACACAATAAGCTTCGTTTCAGGTTATGACAGCGAAGTAGGTGCAGCAATGGCTGCTGAACTCGGCAGGCAGAGAAACAACCTTGAACTCATTGCTTCCGAAAATATCGTTTCCCCAGCAGTTATGGCTGCTATGGGCAGCGTTCTTACCAATAAATACGCCGAAGGCTACCCTGCAAAGAGGTATTACGGCGGCTGCGAACACGTTGACGTGGTTGAAAGCATAGCAATTGAAAGAGCAAAGGCTCTTTTCGGTGCAGAAGCTGCAAACGTTCAGCCTCACTCCGGCGCACAGGCAAACATGGCAGCTTACGCCGCCATCATTCAGCCCGGTGACACCGTGCTCGGCATGAGCCTTGCTCACGGCGGTCACCTCACCCACGGCTCGCCCGTCAACGCCAGCGGCAAGCTCTATAAGTTCGTTCCCTACGGCGTTGGCGACGACGGCTTTATCGATTATAACGAAATGGAACGCATCGCAAACGAATGTCAGCCCAAGCTCATCGTTGCAGGCGCATCGGCATACCCCAGAACAATCGATTTCGAAAGAATCGGCAAAATCGCAAAATCTGTCGGCGCATATTTTATGGTTGATATGGCTCACATTGCAGGCCTTGTTGCCGCAGGTCTCCATCCCTCACCCGTTCCCTATGCAGACATCGTAACTTCAACAACTCACAAGACCCTCAGAGGTCCCAGAGGCGGTCTTATCCTTTGCAAAAAAGAGCTTGAAGCCGCAATCAACAAGGCTATCTTCCCCGGCAATCAGGGCGGCCCCCTTATGCACGTTATCGCCGCCAAGGCAGTCTGCTTCGGCGAAGCTCTCAAGCCCGAATTCAAAGAATATCAGCAGAGAGTTATCGATAACTGCGCAGCGCTCGCAAAGGGGCTGCTTTCAAGAGGCATAAACCTCGTTTCCGCAGGTACGGACAACCACCTTATCCTTGTTGACCTCCGTTCACTTGGCATCACAGGCAAGGAACTTGAACACAGGCTCGATGCGGTTAACATCACAGCAAACAAAAACGCAATCCCCAACGATCCCGAAAAGCCCTTCGTAACAAGCGGCGTGCGTCTCGGCACGGCTGCAGTTACATCAAGAGGTCTCTGCCCCGAGGATATGGACAAGGTTGCGGAATATATTTATCTTTGCGCAACCGATTTTGAAAACAGCGCCGAAACAATCAAAGCAGGCGTTGCGGAAATCTGCAAGCGCTATCCCATTTATGAATAATCAAGGAGGAACACAAAATGAAAGGTATTTTCACAGCACTTCTCACACCGTTCAAAGATGACTATTCAATCAACGAAGCATCCCTCAAAAAGCTTGTTGAATTCAACCTTGAAAAAGGCGTAAACGGCTTTTACGTCGGTGGCAGCACAGGCGAAGGCCTCGTTATGAGCAACGAAGAACGCAAGGAAGTTTTCCGCATCGTCAAAGAAGCTGCGGGCGACAAAGTCCCCCTCATCGCTCACTGCGGTTCAATTTCAACAGACGCCGCAATCGATATGGCAAAATGCGCAGAAAGCCTCGGCTACAACGCGATTTCCGCTGTTGCTCCTTTCTACTACGGCTTCCCCTACGCAGCAATCAGAAAGTATTATGACGATATCGTTTCAAGCGTAAACGTTCCCATGGTTGTTTATAACTTCCCCGGCGGCAACGGCTTCACCTTCACTGCGGATTATGCGGCCGAAATGTTTGAAGATGAACGCTACATCGGCATCAAGCACACGTCATCCGACCTCTATGCTCTCCAGCAGTTCAAAGAGAAAATCAAGAGACCCGTTTCCGTTTTCAACGGCTTTGACGAAATGTGCCTTGGCGGCCTTGCAATGGGCGCAGACGGCGCAATCGGCAGCACATACAACTTCATGGGCGATAAGTTCGTTAAGATTTATAACGAATTCCACGCAGGCAACATTGAAAAGGCACAGGCTATCCAGAATGAAGCCAACGCAATCATCGCAGAAATGATCAAGTACGGTGTGTTCGCTTGCGAAAAGGCTGTTATGACTCACCTCGGCATCGACTGCGGCCCCTGCCGCCGTCCCTTCCTCCCCCTGAGCAAGGAAGGATTCGACGCAATGAAGGTTGTTGCAGATAATCTTTAATAACTCCAAAGGACTGTCTCACTAAGCGAAGACCAAAAGAAACGAAATTAATAAGTAAATGGCTTACAGAGGAATATTCACCCTTGTAAGCCATTTTTATTGTGTTATAAAATTGAACAAAATGTTTTCCGTTTTTCCAAACTCGACATATTTATATATGCCTGTCGTTCGGAGAAAACGGCTTCTTCATCTTATTGAGCCAGCCCATCTGTTTTAAAAAATTTTTTGTTTTTCCGTGCAACAATTTCTGTTTTATGCGACACTTTATTGATGTAACAGTTAAAAACAATAACGGGGGAACAAAAAATGATTATCTTTACTTCTATCGTGCTCGGACTCGCAACCGCAATGTGTGTGCTTTTCGCTTCAAACGATGAGAGCGAATATGCAAACGAATTTATTTCTGAAAACGCATAAAAGCTGCGCAAAAAGACCTCAGCCTGTAAACACAGGTTGAGGTCTTTTTGTTTATCAGTATTTTCTGACGATTTTGAGTGTGGTGGTCTTGGGGAATTCGTCATCCCTTGTTCTGACCTTGTTGATGCGCTTGAAAATAGGCATTCTTGCGTTGAATTCGTTCACGTCTGCCTTAAGAGTTTTCTTCGCATCGGGGTAATCTTCTTCGTTGAGGAAAAATTCGCCGACAATTTTTCTGTCCTCTTCATAAACCAGAACTTCCTTAATATAGGGAATTGCTGTCATAAGCTTTTCTTCAAGTTCTTCGGGTGAAACGTTCTTGCCGTTTGAAAGAACGATAAGATTCTTCTTTCTGCCGACCATAAAGAGGAAACCGTCCTTATCGATTCTGCCGTAGTCGCCTGTTTTGAACCAGCCGCCGTCAAAAGCCTGTGCGGTTGCTTCGGGTTCGCCGTAATAGCCAACCATGACGTTGTCGCCCCTGACGTAAACTTCGCCAACGCCGTCTTCATCGGGTTCGTGAATCTTGATTTCGCAGCAGTCCAGCGGAGTGCCTACGGAGCCGAATTTGAACTTGCCGGGATGGTTGCAGGTAATAACGGGTGAGCATTCGGTCAGACCGTAGCCGTTGAAAACGTCGATGCCGAGGTCATAAAGACCCTTTTCGTATTTCGGGTCAAGGTAAGCACCGCCGCAGATAATCATATCAAGATTTCCGCCGAGGTTATCGATAACCATGCCAAATATCTTGCGGCGGATATCGATGCCGAATTTCATGAGGAAATTGCTGATTTTAAGGCCCTTTTTGAGCAGTTCTTCCTTGCCCATTTTGCGTGCGGTTTTCCAGATTTTATCGTATATCGTTTCAACAACAAGCGGAACGCCGTGAAGTTATAGGGCTTGATGTTGACAATGTCTTTCTGAATATCCTTCAGGCTGTCGCAAAGGTAGCCCCATTCAACAACGATGTAAGTTGCGTAAAGAGCGCTAACCCATGAAAGCGTGTGGTGAAGGGGAAGGAATGCGATTGCATGCCTGCCCGTAAGCACACGGCAGGATGATGTGCAGTCACTTGCGATGTTTCTGTGGGTAAGCATAACGCCTTTGCTTTTGCCCGTTGTGCCCGAAGTGTAGCAGATACAGGCAAGGTCATCGGGCTCGATTTCAACCTTGTCAAACGAATCGTCGCCGTTTGCGATAAGAGCTTCGCCCGCTGCGTAATATTCTTCAAACTTATCCATGGGGAGATATTCTTTGATTGTGATTGCACTGTTGCCTTTCACGCTTTCGGCAAGGTCCGCAAACTTATCGGAATAAATCAGCGCATCACAGCCGCAACGGACAAGCTGATCTTCAAGGTCTTCGTTGGGGAGCTTTGCATCCATCGGCACGCAGACGTTGCCGCCGACAAGGATTGCGTAATAAGCAAAAGCCCATTCGATAACGTTTTCGGAAACCAGAGCGATTTTCGCTCCCTTTTTCAGACCCTTCGAAAAGATATATGTGCCGAGGGTGCTGATAAGCTTCCAGGTCTGGTTATAGTTGATTTCCTGCGTTTCCTTGTTCTTATCAAGGAACATAAACTGTTTTTTGTTGCCGCCTGCAGCGGTGCCTTTAACAACGATTTCACGGATTGTGCGGTATTCGGGGATCTGAACTTTAACCTGATTTTTGTGCTGTTTCTTTCCCATTTTCTCTTTTCCTCTTTCGAAAATACAAAATTCTATTTTTTATACCATACGTTTGTAATATAAAAGTAAATAAATTGTTTATAAAAACAAAATAACGGCACCTTGTGGAAACAAGGTGCCGTTAAATCAATCAATCAGCTGAAAAGGTTGATGAATCTTGACCAGACGTCAGCGATTACGTTGACGATTTTCCAGAAAGCGTCGAGTTTAAGCGTCGAAAGCAGGTCTGCAATAACCTTGTTCAGACCGTCAGAATCGATCTTGTCTGCAGAGGATTCTTCCGTCTTGGTAATTGCAAAGTTGTCAACTCTGTTTGCCTCGCCGTCGATAACCTCATATGCGTTATAATAGAGGCTGTCGCCGTCAACGGTGATTGCGGTAAACATCGAATAATCGGTATCTACAATAGCTTCCGCTCTCGGGAATTTTTCATCCGTTGCTTCAACGTCTTTCGTCTTGTAAATCTTAACTCCTGAAGTGCCGCAGATTGAATAAATCGTGCCGTTGGGGTCATGCTTCATTGTGTATTCAAGTCCGTTATACTCAACCTCGGTTTCCTTTGCGGGGATAACCGCATTTGCATTGAGCACGTCGGTCCTCAGATAAACGTGATCGTGACCCTGGAGGACAAGGTCAACTCCGAGGTAGGGAAGCAGCGTATTGAGCTGGCTTCTCATTCCTTCAACCTCGCCGTCATCGTAGTGCGAGCCGTTGGAGTAAAGCGCCTTATGGAGAACAACGATTTTCCACTGAGCATCGCTTGACATAATATCGTTCTTGAGCCATTCAAGCTGCGCCGCGCCGAGCTTATCGTCTTCAATATCGTTTGTATTGAGAACGGTGAAATGGACTCCGTTATAGTCATACGAATAGTAAACGCCCGTATCAAGGTCCTGTTCGGGAACGTTGGGGAGCATAAAGTTTTCTGTGATAACGGCTTCCTCATCCTCGTGGTTGCCCGTAGTCGGCATCACGGGGAGGTCAAGGAGCTTGTCGGTTGAATTGAGCAGATAGTTCCAGTGCTTGACGTTTCTGCCCTCGTCAACGTTATCGCCTGCCGTTACAATGAATCTTGCATCGGGGTAAGCGCCGCTTGCGGTTTCGATAACCTGAGCAAATCTGTCGAAATGATCAGGTCTCTGCGCCTGCGGGTCGGTAACGTAAATGAAGGAGAAGCTTTCGTCGCCGCCTTCTGCGGTTGTGATAACGCCTGCATCGCTCCACCAACCCTTTTCCGCATCGCCGACACGGTAGCTGTACTTTGTGCCGGGTTCAAGACCACTGACGGTGAGGGTATGCTTTGCATAATCCTTCGTGAACGGAAGAAGTCCGAGGATGCCGAGGTCAGCGCCGAAATATGTTTTGCCTATAAGCTCGCAATCAGCTTCGATATCCGCGCTCTTTGTCGCCTTACCTGTGAAGGAGGGGTTCTCGCTGTAAGGCAGGATTTCGATATCCGTTCCCGTAACGCTGTATTTCGTCAGCCAGGTAATATTTATCTGAGTTGACGAATCTTCGCCAAGCGAGGTTACGATATGAGACGGCAGCCTGTAATTATCCTTGTTCGCTTCAACCGCAACAGGACCGCTGTAAGTGATCGAGAAGTTACCGTCCTTGCCGCTTGCGGGGTCATTGTCATAAAGGAAAGATGAAACCATCCATTTTATCGTGTAGCCCCAGGATTCATACTGACTCTGCGTGATATATTCGCCCATAAGGTGGTCGATGATTGCATCGACTGAGCTGTATTCTTCAGGAACAAGCGGAATGGAAAGCACGGATTCAACAAGGTTGAGGAAGCTGTTGTCGCCGCCGAGGAGAGCTTCAACCGAACCCTGAAGAATAAGGCCTAAAAGGTGGAATATGTTACCCTGCGGGAAGAGTTCGCCGGGGTTGAAATCAAGAGTTGCAAGGATTTCGTTCTGAACAAGGTCTGTAACAAGAACTTCACGCAGGAGGTTAAACACTTCCTGTGCAAGCTCACCGCTGTCAAAGCGATCAAGCACGTCCTTGACGTAAGGCAAGTCAGAAACGTCTTCATCGCCTGCATAATATGTAAGCAGAACGGTTGATGCCATTTCCGCAAACGTTGCGCCCTTACCCGTAAGCTCATAGCCGAGCTTTTCGTTAAGGAGAGTGCAAGGCTTGTCGGTAAGCTCATAGCTGAGCAGCTTGTTGATAATAACCTCAAGCTTTGCAACGGTTTCTTCGGGTTTATTGACGTAAGCTTCGTCTATCTGGGCAAAAAGGTCGTTGATAAAGCCCATCACGTTGCCGCTGACGGTAACAATTTCAACGGGACCAAGCGCAAGGCCGTTGGTGCCCAGAGCATCAACGATAATCTTTTCAAGGTCAAGGCCGACCGATTTGAGGTATATGCCCAGACCGCCTGCCTGCTGAATATCTTCGAAAATGCCCGTAACAGCGGAGCCGACGATATCCATTATGAGCTTGTTGATGCTTCCTTCGCCGAAGGTTCTTTCATATGAATAAGTATACTTGAACGGAGCTTCGTAAACAACGCCGCTGTCGCTCACAACAGGTTGATATTTGTCAATATCAAGAGTTTCGCAGTCCATCGTTGTTGTTTTGCCGTCAGACGTGAAATCAACCAGTTTGTAATAGTTGGGATAACCCGTGAGAGTAGGAGTGAGGATATCGTATACAACCTCTCCGTTATCGGAAACGTGGGAGCTGACATCGTTTGCGTGGAGATGACCCGTGAAAACGTAGTGCATGCCTGCATCCGCATATGCATCAGCAATTTTGAGCCAATTCTGAACAACAAACGGCCAGAAAGTTGCTTCTTCAATATCCATATGGGGGATAAGATTGTGGTGCTGCATACCGATAACGGTAAGGCCATCATCCTCCGCCTTTTCGCATTCTTCAAGAATCCAATCGAGCAGACCGTCGGCGATTCTGCCGTCTGTCATATGCTCGTTGCCCTCTGCGCCGTTATCTTCGCTGTACATACAGCTATCGATAGCGATGAGCCTGTATCCGCCGAGGGTTGTTGCGTATGAAAGCATACCGCCTTTTTTGCCTGATTCGGGGGTGAACACGCTGTCCGCAAGGTCATAACCGAGGTCGGCATAAATTTCCCTGAACTGTTCGGGAGACGTCTTTTCGGCAGGCTCCTGCGTGCCGTTTTCAAAAGTGATGGCATTGCTGTTGTTGATATCATGGTTGCCGGGGATAACAAGAACGGGGATGCCGGTTGCTTTTTCAAAAGCTTCGAGCTTTTCGGCAAGAGCCTTATGGCTTTCAAGCTCGCCGTCCTTCGTCAAATCGCCGGGGATAAGAACGTAGTTTTCTCCGCCCTCAACAGCGTTGCGCAGAACGCCGTCAAGCGCATTGTCAACAAGTGAATCAAGGTCGTTATATTCCTTGTGCTTATATTCAACGAATTTATTCCACTCTTCACTGTCGCTTTTAAGCGAGGGGGCAAGATAATGAATATCGGAAATAACGCCGAAACGGATTTTTGCCGTATCTGCGCTTACCGTCATCGGAATACAGGCAAGCAAAACGGCAAAAGCAAGGATAACGCTGATTATTTTGAAATAAAGCTTCCTTTTCATGGTTTTCTCCTTCGTTTTTAATTTGCAAAACGGCAGGTTCCGAGTGAGCCTGCCGTTTATTATTTTAGATGCTCTTAAGAAGCGGACCTACGCCTGCGATTGCCTTGGGAATACCCTTGATAATCTTGCGGATACCGCCCTTTTCGCCTGAAAGCCACTTAACAAGGCCGTCTGCAATATCTTCGCTGAAGACGCCGCCACTCATGCTGATGAAATCACGGAACGGAGTCTGGAGAGCGATAGCCTGCGCAAAGCCTGCAGGGATAACGGCGGAAAGAAGCTTGTAGAATCTCTTGCCGTTCTTTGTATGTGCGCAGCTTTCGAAGGTGTCGGTAATGCCGAGCTTTCTGTTGGGGTCATGATGTGTGGGGGGAAGTTCACGGCCGAGGACGGCAACGAACTGCTCTTCGGGAACGTTCTGAACTTCGCCTGTGTAGTAAAGAGGAGCAACTGCCGAATAATCGGGGATTTCGGTTGCGGGAGCGGTTACGTTAATCGTGCCGCTGAGCTTGATATCCGCGCTTGATGCACCGACGAGGATATCAAATTCGCCGCTTTCAACGCACCAGTCGTTTGTCTTTACGTTGAAGAAAGCAAACGCTCTCTTTGAAAGCTTGACAACAACTTCCTTTGCTTCGCCTGCTTCAAGCTTAACCTTGGCAAATGCCTTGAGTTCCTTGACGGGGCGGTAGATTGTGCTTTCCTTGTCGGCGACGTAAATCTGGGCGATTTCTGCGCCTGCAACGCTGCCTGTGTTCTTGACCTTGAATGAAACCGTGAGAGTATCGGTATCGTTCATTGCGCTCTTATCGAGCTTAAGGTCTGAATATTCAAACGTTGTGTAAGAAAGGCCGAAGCCGAAGGGATAACGGACCTTTCTTTCAATCTTTTCATAATATCTGTAACCGATATAGATGCTTTCCCTGTATTCAACGCTTGCAGGGTTGCCGGGGAAGTTGTTCTTTGCAGGTGTGCAGTTATAGCACATGGGGTATGTTTCGGGGAGCTTACCGCTGGGGTTAACCTTACCGGAAATAATGTCGGCAACTGCGCCTGCGCCTGCCTGACCGCCGAGGTAGGAGTTAAGGATGGCTGCAACGCCGTCATTCCAGGGCATTTCAACAGGTGAACCGCCTGCAAGCACAACAACAACGTTCTTGTTGACCTTGAGGATTTCTTCAACGAGCTTATCGTGTGCTTCGGGGAGATTCATGTGGGTTCTGTCGAAGCCTTCTGCTTCGTATTCGTCGGTAAGACCGATGAAAAGGAGAACTGTTTCGCACTTTGCGGCAAGCTGAGCAGCTTCCTGAGCAAGGGCGGCGTTCTTCTTGGCTTTCTTTGCCTTGAGTTCATAGCCCTGAGCGAATTCAACGTCATAGCCCGAAAGCTGAAGCTCTTCAAGT
>JAEIGA010006551.1_pt1 | contig 17735 bp, 24 predicted proteins | sample 9270691 | NCBI WGS metagenome assembly JAEIGA01 (sample SAMN17057246, study PRJNA624740) | gut metagenome | biome: biome; isolation source: fecal sample | host: Bos grunniens | place: China: Xizang | collected 2019 | reverse complement strand
CTTTGTGGCAACACCTGCATTGATTAACTGTGAGGAAGCACTGGCAAGTTCGTCTACACCGAAGGTAGTTTCAAAAGAGAACTTTCTTAAATCCTCGAACAGAGCCTTTCCTTTGTCTGCTGACTGCAAAAGTGATTCAAGGCTTTTTCTGGTCTGCTCGAAGTGTGAGGACATTTCAATTATTTCTGAACCTGTATTTGCAAGAGATTTGATTGAGCCTACTAAGGCTGTAATTCCTGCAACCGCAGTAAGTGCGGAGGGGCTTAACGCTCTAAAAGCACCGTCAAGAGAAGATACAGATTTTTCGGTTTTGGTTGATTCATTTTCAACTTCTTTTGCCTGTTTTTTGAACTCTTTGAAGTTGTCTATGGCAGTGATAACACCTTCTGAATCTATCCTAAGTACCAGTTTGCTTATGTCTGCCCTTCACCTTCCTCCAAACTTATACGGTTATCGTCATCTGCTTCGTCACGCATTTTTCCGATTTGAGCATTTGCCCAGTTATTGCATTTCAGAATGTAATCAATTTCAATCTGCTTAAAATCAATTTTTCTCATTATAGCATAGGAACAAATATCAGTCCACGTAATATTTTCGTGACAGCAATTATATATTTCGAGAAATGCGTTATAGACGAATAAAAAGCAAAAAGGAACGACTGGGTCTTTCAGATATTCCAAGTTCGGACATTCTGCAAGAACTTCCTCAAATCGTTCCTTTCCCAAATCTTTCATAATCTGTTTTCTATCTTCCGCATTAGTCCTCGATATAAACTTATCGTCTACCTTTCGGCTGGTGGGATAATGCAGGAAGAAAAACTGCTCGACGGCTTTTTTTAGTTCTTCTTCCTTTCTGCGAAAAAATTGCTTCTTTCGTTTGAAGTTCTTACAATCCAGTCTTTAATTGCTGGCATTTTGTCAATCAAGAACTCGTAAGATTTTCTGTCGTTTTTAAGAACTACTCCGTCAATGATTGTATCTTCGCCTTCGACAACTTTTTTCTTTCGCCAGTCATAGGCATAGATTCCACCAATACGGCAGAGGACACCTTCTTCATCTTCAAGGATTTCAACAATGTCATCTTCGTCAAGACCGTCTTTGCCGTCTTTACCGAATCTGATTTTGCGGATTTTAGAGTTTTCGTACTCTCTTACTACATCAGAATCGCTTCCGTATACTTTAAGTGCTACTGGAAACTTTACACCGTCGATTTTTACAGGAACGATTACTCCTTCCTCTGCTCTGTCTTTTGTTGTAAAACAACTTAAATCAGCCATATCATTCTCCTTTAATGATACCACGCTCTTTCGAGCGTGAGTAAATTATTTTTTTGCAAGTTTTTTCTGTTCGCCTTCTGGAATAAAGCGAGCACAGATAGCAAGGACAGCACCACCAAGGATAGTTACTGAACCTGCAATAGCGGTTGAAGTTTTAGGGTCAAGTTTTCCAGTTACTCCAAGGTAAGCGAAAATACCGTCAGAGATTACTTCTACACCTGTTACAATCGCTGTAATCAAGTCAAATACATTCTTTGTCATTTGTCATTCCTCCTATGAATGAGATAAAACGGTTTGTCGGACTTAGCACCGACCAACGAACACAAGTGAATCCGTCTGCACTATGCAACCGTTATAAGTAAACTTCTTTTTTTTGAGGTCATTAAAGGCAGTTTACTTTTATAGCGGTGCAGGGAATCGAACCCCGAATGTATGGAAAGGAGCCATATATGATACCGTTTCATTACACCGCGGTAAATGGAGGTAGTTTCTTTTACGTCTTACCCACCAAAAAAGACGGCTAAACATATTAGGAGATATGAAGCAAGTAACGGCTCATTAAGGCGAGCCGTTCAGCCTTATTCACCTGTTACGGTAATTGTGCACTGCTGTGTAGCAATTGCAGTTGTCTGCTCGGTTGCCGAACTGTTTGTATTAGTTGCAACAACCTTGTAAACGTATGTTCCAGCAGTATCAACGTCTGGAGTAATTGTCGCAGAAGTTCCACCTGTTTCAACTGGCTCGTTGTTGATATACCACTGATAAGTTACGCTTCCTCCGTCAGTTACTGTTGCAGTTCCGTTCAATGCAGTAACACTTGATGCGTCTACTTCATAAGTAGCGTTTGCAAGAGTATTGCTGAATGAAGGTGTCTGTGCAGAAGTAATTACGCTCTCCTTTTCAAGCAGGAGGTTTGTAACTGCGTTTACTTGGAAGCCTACAGAGAACTGGAGTTTATTTCCGTTCTTGCTTTCTGTTGGTGCTTTCAAGTGTACGTTCAATGTGAGAGTATAAGCGGTCAATGTTCCGTTTACTTCACGCTGAACTCGAACCTGCAAAACCTTGTCCTTGCCGTCTACAGCGTCGTTGTAAATCTGGTGTCCAAGGTCGTCTACGTTGTAAACATCGAAAGAACCTTCGATTACGAAATCTCCAAGAGAGTTTTCGATAGATTCTTCCTCGAACAATGCTGGAGTGCGTTCCAGATTGTTGTTGATTGTAATGTTCATACTTGGCGACTGGCGAACTGGAGTAAGGTTTGCAACTGAATCTCCATACTTCAACCAACCTTTCTTTGTAAGGAATGATTTTCCTGTCAGTGCGTTTCCGTATGTGATAGTTCTTGTGCCGTATGTTGTAGGCTCAACAAAAACCTTCTTCGGGTTGTTTGAACCCATAAGATTCCAAGTGAGTTTTACAAAAGCGTCTGTCTGGAAATCCATAGACAGCGAGTTCACATACATCTTGTCGAACATCTGCCAAGCAAGTGGTGTCTGTGGATATTTCTTTACCATAAGGAAAGACTTCACAGCGTCACCAAGAGTAAGAGTTTTCTTACTTGCACTTACAGTTGCCCAATTGTTACAGAACACACCTGCAAACAGGTCGTCTTGCTCACCGTCGCAGTTCCATTCTGTTGATACGTCACCACTGTTTGATTCTGTTCCTACTTCTGGTGTAGAAGGAATACGGCTGTCTGGAAGAATGATGTCCGAAGATATTTCTTCCGCAGTTCCTGCTACAGAGTTGTCAGAAACTCGTCTCGGTGTCAGAGTGATTGCTCCTGTACCAGATGTTATTTCACCAAGGTAAGAGGTGAAATAAGTTTTAATTTTGTTTGTAATAGCGTTTGACCTTCGGCTACTCCTTATCAATATCTGCTTCCCACTCGATTGCAATTTGCAATCTGTAATGGTCTGCTTCATTACCCTTTGTCGAGATGTAGACTTTCATTATGTCTACAACATCTATATTTACAGTGTGGAAAAGTTTTGCTATCCACTTGTATTTATTTTCTGCTTCAAGTTCTTCTACGTCTTGCTCAACTATGATGTCGATGTAGAGAACTCCTGTAAGCCTGTACTGAATACCGTAAATAGATAAGTCAGTAGGTTCGCTGTTTTTGAAGGTAAGTTCAAACCAGCGTTTACTCTCTGGAGAATCAAAAGGCTTGTTCGGGAAGTGTACGTTTAAGTAGTTTCCTTCTAAGTCCTGCTCCAGAAAAGGCTCGCCTGTATAACCGTGTGCAGTAGCAAACTCGTCAAGGCTACAGAAAGTGTCAAACAGTTTTTTCTGTATGTCTAACTCTGTCATTATTTTACGCTCCTGCAAGCAGATTCAAAAATATTATCTTTGTTTGCAATCGTTACACCAACCATTCCTTCTGGTGCACGTTTTGAAAAACCGCCTTGCGAACGGATTTCATACTGCTTTGTTTTCTTGTTCCAAGTACCCTTTTTAACTGGGTCTGGATAACCGCCAAACTCTAGCGTTGCTATGTATGGCAGGTTATTTGAAATATAAATAGGCTCGTCACCAGTCGGCTCTGGAATCTGACTGATTGCAGTATACTTTGGTGTTACCTGTGAAGGGTTTACCGTAGTATCTTCTTTACCAACAGAAACATTCCAGTTTCCCTGTGCTCGACCTGTATCTTTTGGTGTCTTGCGGACTATAGACGAATACAGTGCAAACGCATAAGCCTTTCGGACTTTTTTCATATCCTTAGTTGTGCGGTCTGCGTACTGTGATAAATCTAATGTCCACTTAGCCATTATCTCGCCTGTATTATATAAAAGATGTCTGTGTTTCCGTCGGGATTCATAACATCTACATTAACAACAGTATAATTCTTGCTTCCAAAAATTATGCTGTCATTACTCTTTGGCTCTCCGTCAAGGCAAGCCATAAACTGAACATCGCCGATACGAATGTTTGTACCGTCGATGTTATGCTGATTATAATTCCGCATAATTGCGAAGCCTTCCAACTGTGCTCCGCTGTCTGTGTAGGTATTTGTGGCAGGGTCGTATTGTTTTTTGCCAGAACGTTTAATTGAGATTGGTGAACCGTACTGTTTGATTTTGGTATATGCTTTGTCAGCGTACTTCTGATAGTTCATCGTTGCATTTTTCCCATTTGAATATGACCTTTAGTTGAATCAACGTAAAGACCACGCAACTTTGTATTAACAGAATCGTAAAGGGTTTTGCTTGTAGTAGTTCTTTCAGTCTTGCTGTAAGTAAAGGAAAGTGAAGTGATTGTTTCAGAAACAACATCTCCATTTTCACCTGCAACTTCAAACAACTCTTTTCCGCTTGATGTAACCAGAGCCACATCGCACACAGCCTGTTTCAAACAAGTAGGGATTCCCTCGATAACATTTCCTTCGTAATCTCTGATATTTACTCTTGGAAATCTTAAAGCCTGTTCAGCAGTAGCCTTTTTTCCGCACCACTGGAATACATTATCAATGAAATCAGTGGCACGTATTAAGGCTTGCTCCTTCTTTTCTGTAGTCAGAGCAACCCACCCAGAAACACCTCGAGCAGAGAAATAATCGTCAGCGAAAACTACGGAAACATAACTATTAGAATCCGTCAAACCTGTTCCATTTTCAACAATCATTTCTCTGCCCTCTTTTTACTGTCTTTTAGACTTTGGTGCTTTTACTTCGGTCTTTTCATCAGACTTTTCATCTGCTGAAACAACCTTAGAATCTGCCTGTGGAACACGGCTTTCAGTTACAACTGTGTAACCGTCTTTCTTTGCGAGTTCCACCATAGTTTCGTCAATGTCAGCAGTCTTACTGCCTTTTATCATTTTGACTAAAGCCATTTTTACTCCTAGCCCTCTTTCGAGGGCTTAGTTTTTAGCCAATCAGAGCAACTGTGTTTTCTGCCTTGATGTTCTTAACACCCCAAGCAGTAGCAATAGTTACGCTGTTCTGATATGCTCCACCCCAAACTGCGAGTTCATAAGGAATACCAGTTACTGGGTCTGTGATAACCTGTCTGTCGATTGCAGAATCGCCACGTGAAGGTACATAAGGTACACGGTTTGCAAGAACGATAGAACCACGTGAGAACAAAGCGTTTGGCTTGTAGTTCTGAACTGTGATTGTAGCGTTATCAGCAACATCAGCCTTCAATGGCATATCAAGTCTGAGTTTTGTTGCAGTTGCACTCTTAACAACATAAAGAACTGTGTCAGAGCCGAATGTTACAACATCACCTGCTTTGAAATCACCCGAACCTGTGTCGATAGTGATTTCTGTAGCACCTTCATCTGCCTTTCCGTTTACAAGGTAGCCACTTGCACTGCCTTTTACGTGGCTCATACCTGCTGATTCACGGATTGCAAATCCGAACAAGTCTCCGAGAACACCACGACGAAGAAGTGATGTTTCACCTGCTTCGTTAATCTTCTGCAACTGTGTAAGGTTGCGGAGATTCATTCCAGACTGTGTATTGAGTACAGCCTGCAATTCAGATGTTGGAGCACCTGCATCTTCAAGGTCTTTCAAAATCTGTGTAAGATTGTTGAGGTTGCTTGCAAATGGGTCAGTTCCGATTGTTCCACGGACATTTCCTTTCTTGATAGCACCAAGATATGCTTCGGCACAACAGTCTGCTTCCATTTCGTTGCGGAGAGAACGGATTCTCTGTGCGAACTGGTCTACCTGTATTGGATTCAACATTCCAGAACCAGAAACTCCGAGTTCATCTTCGCCTGTCCAAAGGATAGGAGTACCACGTCGGATTTTCTGAATTGTGATGTCAATTGTGTCGATTTCTTCACCTTCTCCAACTGGAACAGATGAACTTGCAACGACATCCTCATTTGTTGAAACAGGAGTTACAGGAATCTTTACAGACTGTCCTTTCTTAACTGCACTTGCACGTGCATCCATTACAGTTGCAGGAATCATTCCTACAAGTTCTGCATTTACTCTGTCCAATGCTTCATAGAACACTGGAATTACGTCATCTAATACGTTTGACCTTCGGCTTCTCCTTTAATTATTACTCGATTCTTCCACCGTTGCGGAAAAATTCTTGTGCTTTTTTAGGGTCACTTTTCTGCAATTCATTGAACTGCTCACGTGACATTGTTTTTGCTCCTGCTCCGCCATTTGGTGAAGTAGAACCACGTGCACCACCACCGCTTGAAGGATTCTGAATATATGCCTTTCCTTCTGGTGTCAATGCAAAAGCGTTAATTGCTTCCTCGATTGTGTGATGTTCTTTATTCAAGAAAACCAACTGTCCAGTCATAGGGTCTGTGTCTGGCGAGAAGTCGTTTGTAGCAAGAACTCTGGCAATAAAGCCTGCTTTCAAGCCGTTAACGAAGTTAAGGTTTTTTGTACCTTCCTCAATCGCCTTATCACGTAAAGATGTGAGATGCAGTTTTTCGTACTTCTCTTTTTCTGCCGTAATTTTGGCAAGTTCGGCATCGTACTTTTTCTGCGAATCAGCAAGTTTTGTTTCGTAATACTCTTTTACCTTCTGGTCGCCATTGTTTGCTTTTTCAAGCAAGCCTTCCAGTTCAGTAATCTTTGAAGAAGATTCTTCCTTGCTTTTTTCGTAACCAGAAATCTGCTCTTTGAGTTTTTTCTGGTCACCCAACAATTCATCACGTTTTGCACACAAACCACGTGTGTCTGCGTCGTGTTCTGAAATAATCTGTTTGATTTTATCCTCAACAGTTACTTCGTCGTTTCCCAACACATCAGTCAAGAACTCTGCATTTAATGCCATAGATTTTTTCTCCCTTAGAGATAAGAATAGATTTTTTCGGCTTAGCCTGTGACTTAGTCACTTGTCCACCCATTCATAATTATAATTTCACATTTGCGAACTGTCAATAATAATTCACACGTGCAAACTATTCTAACAGCCCTCTCCTGCGTAATTGTTCAAGCGTTAATACTTCTCCGTTGTCTACGAAGTCTTTTATCTTTACTCCGTCTTGGAACATCTTGAATCTGGTCGCTCCCAGAACTTCTCGCTGGGTCTTTTCATCTTCTTCTTCCAGCCAGTCTTGAAAAGTAACCTTGGAATCCACGTAGCCGTTTTTACTCTCTCGCTTGTCTCCTGCGATATTGAAGTAAGGAACTACGATACATCTACAGCCACGGTGTTGAGGTATGCTCGGAATATCTTCAAGGCTCTCGTAAAGTTTGCCGTCGAGTTCTCCGCATACAAGGCAGGTTCTAGCGTCTAGCGTTGCCAGATACTCGTACTTATACTTGCCTTCTCCGAAGTATTCCTCGTTCTTTTCATAAACTCTGTTACGTGTTTCATTGGCAAAAGATTGAAGTGCTGTTCTGGTGTTTGAATAAACAGAGTTTCTTAAAGCCTGCATTGTGCCACGGTCTATAAGTTTACCTGCCTGTGTCGGTGCTCCTAAAACGTTTCTGACTATCTGCTGTGTAGTTTGTCCTGTCAGATAACCTGTGCGAAGTGCTGAATCCCAAGTGTTATAAAGCCCTGTGGATATACCTTCAAGATAACTCTGCCAAGTTAAACCATATTTTGTGTCAATAGGCTTGAACAGTGCTGATGTTTTAATTTGCTCTACGCTTGGATAAAGAAAATCAATTCTTCCGCCTTCTACATCTTTTATATACTGCTTTGCAAGTCCTAAAATCTTTTCCTGTTTGTGAAGTTCAAAATCAATTATGCCGTCGATGTCTGTGCCTATCTCTACTTTTTCTTTTAAGGCTTCTGCAATTTCTTTGAGTTTGCGTGCTATTTCTTTATAGCGAGCCTTTGTAGATACGCTGGAAGTCTTTTTGATAAACTTTGCTATTTCAGCGTTTGCCTTGTCGAGTAGTCTTACAATTTCGTCAGCCTGTCCGTTCTTGTAGGCTTCTAGGTCTATCTGATATTTGATAACTGATTTTTCAACTTTATTCATAGCCTTCTATCTCCACCTTGCAACTAGGCTCATTCTTTTTGTAATCGTTATCTATCTGTAATGACCTAACTATCTGCCAGTTATCGTCTGCTAAAACTCCGCTGTCTGTCAGCAGGTCTAAGATAGAACTTGAACCGTTGTCAGAATCCCTGCGTCGTAAATCTCCGTGAGTAAAGGTCAGTTTGATTCTGCACGGTTTGTCTATAGGTGCATTTTGTTTCTGGGTGTACACCTGCAACATAGCGTCTCTGTGCCATTGTGTATAACGCTTTGACGGAAAACTTCTTCCTGTCTTAGTATTCACAATGCGACTATTTTTCTTTGCTGGTGTTTCTCCCAGAATTACAAAAGTTATCATTCTTCTCCCTGTGGTGGAATAGTGTTTCTACGATTCTTTTCATCCTCGTCTATTTCAGCCTGTTCATCTTCAAACGTCTTTGTGGCTTCAATGATTTCACCTTCTTTAAGGTTGTAGAACATTGTTTTCTTAGAAATAGCACCAGCCTGCCAAGCCGATACATACGCTGTAAGTTCAGCAGTAGACATATTTGAGACTTCATAATCTGTGTTCAAGTGAACTTCTGCGTCTACGTTTTCTGTGTTTCCGCACCACTGCAAATAATCGTCAAGAACAAGGGAAAGCACGTCGCTTACTTCATTTGCCATACTTGCCAGTACGCTGTTTTCTCCTGCTCTGTGTATCTTTGCTGTTTCAGCGGATTCTACTCCCTTGCGTTCCTGTGAGATAATACGAGCACCAAGTATTGCCATTCTGTCCTCGCACTCACCCATAGCAGTACGGAGTTCGCTCATTCCGCTTCCGCCAAACTCTAGCATACCTACACCCGAACAGCCTTCTGGGAAGTGAATAAATGAACTTGAACGAATCTTGATAGGCTCAACATCTTCTTGATACTGTTTGCCGTTTTCGTCGTATTTGACTTCTCCCTGTGGTGTAAAGCCCATTGTGTACGGAACTGGAACAGAGACATAATGCAAACCGCTTTTGTAGTCTGCGTTAATCTGATACCAAGACTTGTTTACCTCTATCAAATCTTCGAGGATAGATTTCTTTGGCTCTGTACCGATAAAGTAGAACGGTATATCATTTCTAGGTTTACCGTACTTCTTCGGCACTATCTTGTTCATAGGGATTTCACTTTGCTCGTCGTAAACTTCCTGCGTATAGATGCCGTTTTCGTCAAGGAATAAAGCACGGTATCTGGTGCGGACTTCTCTTGTGAATCTATCCTTTGTCGGGCTTTCGTAACTCTCTCTAAGGATAACGTATTCGAGGATATTTCTACGACCTACCGTGTTAAAATGCCAGTTGATAATATCTTCTGCTTTGTAGTAAGTCATAAACGGAGAAAGGCTCTCGTTTTCTGCTTCTGCTACGGAAACTCCGTCTCCTCCTTCTGGGGCATCACATAAAACACCGCCCCAATTCTTAGGAATGTAATCTCCCAATATATCAGAGACAAAATGCTCGAAGGAATTACCTTTTCCGTCTACGTCGTCAAGATACTGTAAGAGGTTATCATCCACGTTATTTACAACAGGTGGCTTCCTTGTGATAAGTCCTTTAAGTCCGTCACGTGTTCTGCATACAGCATTAAAGAACTCTGCACGCTCTATGTACTCTGCGTATTCAGCATTTCCTTCGTCGGTTTTTTCCATACTGGAAGGTCGAGGGAGATATTCTTCCTTACCTGCCTTTACAGCGTATTCACCTTCAATGAAATCATTGTACATCTGCCAACGTTTTTTCCACTTTGAATATGTGGCACAACAATCTTTAATAGACCTTCGGCTTACTCCTTAAAAATATTTTAATACCTAGTTCGACTAATTACAATATTATTATTACCTTCACAACAGAGAAAATATCCTGCCGTAAAATTATCTACTTGGTCGTCGTGTCTTGCACTTGGAAACTCTTTGACCTCTTTCAGCCAGTCCAGATTCCAGTCTCCTCTTAAAATGTGTACGTTGCCACCGTCGAAGATAGGTTCTACAAAACCTGCTCTGGCAACCTTGTCGTAACGTATGTTTAATGGTCTGATTATAACTTTGCCGTTAAGAATAACCTGCATAGTGCTTACAGCGTCTTTTGAATCCATTGAGTTTTCTACCGCTACCGTGACAGCAGTTCCGTCTTTGTCTGTTACCGCACGGATAAAAGTATCTCGCTCTGGTGCTTTTGCTCTGATTCGTTCTACGTTCTTTATCCAGAGTTCCCACTTGGTTACACCGTTCTCAATCTTCTTTGTGTAAGTGAGAAGTGTTCCACTAGTCCAGTCTGGGTCTGCCTTCTGGGTCTGTTTTTCAGTGTGTGCCAAATCCCATACCCTGTAATACTTTGTTTTCGGGAAGTCCTCTAGCGAATTGTGAATCTTGATACAATCAGTATTAAAGAGGTTTCCTCCTCGTATCTGTGGGTTACACTGTAACAAACCGCTGGCATTGTACTCACCAAGAGAAGCGTACTGCTGTTCATACCATTCGGGAGTGAATCGCTCTGGGAATAGATAATCGTACTTTGTCTCTTTTATTGCTTTGTGAATCTTACCGTCAGCCCCTCTTGTCTTTACGCTCTCGTATGCTACACCGTCGAGGGCTGGAAGTGTTACTACCTTAAACGGTGGAAAGGCTTCGTCATAGTTTTCATTGTCTGGGTCTATCTTCTGCTCAATACGACCTATGATATCGTCTACGTGCCAAGGTGTTGCAAGAACTACTGTAATTGAAGTCGGTGCTCGACGTGTTAAAAAGTCGTTGGTAAAATGCTCCCAAGCACTGTTTCTGTAACCTTCGCTTTCAGCGTCTGCACGACCTGCACAATAGTCATCGAGAAGTCCTAAGTGATAACCTTTTCCTGTAATACCAGAGGTCAAACCGCTGGCTGTAAAAACACCTGTATGCCCCTCTATACCCCAAGAGTGCACACCACCGTTATCGTGACTGATTTCTATATCTGGATAGAGTTCAGCATAAGCGTCGCTCTCTCTGATTATGTTTCGTGCAAATCGTGAGAATCCTTCTGCCAAGCCCATAGCATAGGTTACGCTCATTACATCACAATCGGGAAACTCGCCCATAAAATGAGGTGGAGCATAGCGAGAAAGCATATCTGAATTGTGAGTAGGTACAAATGATTTACCACACAGGAACATTCCGTCTGCATTGTCTACTTGAATGCAAACTGTATCACCAATCAAGTCTGTCTTTTCAAAAACTAAACTTCTGTTTACAAACTTTACAGCGTTTCTTGTGCGTTCTGCTTTACGCTTGAACTTTGCACAGCCTTTGAGATAGAAACATACTTTGTAACCTTCTCCACAGTCCTTGCCGTGTAATTTGGTTCTGAATGGAGATAGTGTACACTTTACACCGAGACTTCGTACAAGTTCCTGTACATCTTCTGCAAGCCTTTTATTTTTGTTTGTAAAAGTAACCTGTCCGCCTGTAAGTAAAGGATTCTTGCCTGCTCTGTCTCTGCATTTACTTACATCTCCGTCAGTGTCGATTAAGCCCTGTAATAATTCAAATCTCTGCTCATAACTACTACGAAGATACTTCATAGGAATATGTTTATTCTGTAACAGTCCTAATTCTCTTAATTGTTCGTGAAGTCCTTCTACAAGGTAATCTTGCGGACAACTTGGAACTAAGTGAACATTGTAGCCAAGTGCTTTAATACTCTCTATCTCTACCTGTCTATCTGTATCACTTGCAGTTATTCTCGCACATCTTGAATTACCGTCACCAAGCCACAATCCTAAGAGATAAGGTGGAATAAGTAAATCAGCCTTATCGCACTGGATTGAACTTTGCATTTTTACTGAACGTGAGATTTTATGCTCTGCAAGTTTTCCTGCTTCATAGTTTTTGTATTCATTCTGTCTTAAATCACACTTACAATTCCAAAGGTGTTTTTCATCACAGAGAATAACTTCATCTTTGTCAGCAGTAACTTTGATAAGGTGTCTATTTTTCCATACAGGAGACTTTGCAATAATTCTCGTAGGCTTTCCGTCTGCCCCGAAAATATAATCTCCTACTTGTAACTCGCTTATAGTTTTCCAACCGCTTAATGTAGGAATTGGAGTATTTACTTCCAACGCTTTACCGTGTCTGAAAGGAACTTTGATACATAGGAAGGTTGATTTACCGTGTCTGAAATCCTCCATAGCGTCGTCAATAAGTCCGCAAATAATACGAGTATGGATTCCCACCAGAAACGGTACACTTGGTTTCTGCCAGCAGTATTGCATAAACCTTACGTGCTTTTTCCGTGCGAGTTCTTTCTTTATGTCGTCTTTGCTGTACTCATTGATAAATTGCTCTAAGCCCATACCGTAAACCTTTTTAATAGACCGAGGATTTATTACTCACTGGAATCTTTCTTGCTTTTCTCTGTCTCACCGTTTTCTTTTTCTATTTCGTCATACAGAGATTCGAGTTCTTCAAGGGTTTCTGCTGAACATCTTTTGAGTTTATTTGAACGGTTTCCGCCTACGTTATTCTGAATTGAATTATTTACGATTAAAGGTTCTGGGTTATCTTTCCAACCTAATTGCTTTAATGCGAAGATAAAGGCAACGTTGTTCTGCCCTGTGTACATAAACTGTTCTAGTTTTATTTCTTTTTTCATCAGAAGGCGACGTGCTTCCTGTGCCAGTTCTGGGTTGTTACGCTGTAATTCTATGAAGTAATCATAATTCCATTCGTTTTCAAAACAACAGTCTTTAAGAATAGGAATCTCGTGCTTATCGGTGTATTCGTGGATAGCCTTAATCATTGTGGGAATATCGTATCTTTTGTGTAAATTGCGAGAGCCTTTTCTTCTACCCATAGTAATTTATTCCTTCTTTATTTGAGTTTATATATATTTATTTTAATTTATTTGCATTATAAGTCAGCATTATCTTCGTCTAGGAAGATTGCTTCAAACAGTTTTTCGAGGAACATAGTTTCGTCTATCTCCTCTATCTTGCCGACAATGGCTTTATATTTATCTAACTTAAATGCTTTAGAACGCACGAAGGATTTTAGTTTCTTTACACAATCGGCAGGAAGTTGCAGGAAGTATTGTGTCTGTTCTATTTCGTCTTGAACGATTGATTCATAATCTGGCTCTTTATAGCCTTGTAGAACCTTGGATGACTGTCCGAACAATTCTTCAAACTTGTCTCCGAGTTCTTTGTACATTTCGTTTATTAAAGGTTTTTTGGCGATTGCGTAACCTGTAATAAACTCGTCGAGGGTTTTACGGTCTACTACGTTTTCAACTACTTTGCAGTCTACTTCCGTCTTGCCCATATCTTCCAAGAGTTTAATAGCAGTATGACCGTCAAGGCAGATGTAACCTTTACCGCCATTATCGAAGTCCTTACAGACTAACAGACTTCTCTGAAATCCGTACTTTTCTACGTTACGTTTTAGAGCCGTGTACTGTTTTTTAGTGAACGGCTGTTTCGGGTTATATGGTGAGGGTTTAATCTCACTCGTCTTTATAATCATACGCTATTAAACTCTTTTGGAAGTCTTATGCAGACTTTTTCTTCCCAGATGTAGCCTTAGCCTTTGCAGGGGCTTTAGTTACCTTCTGGCGATTTGCTACCTTCTGCTTTTTAACAGGGGCTTTCTTTGCAGTTGCTTTAGATGCCTTAGCCTTTGTAGCCTTGACAACCTTCTTAACTACTGCCTTTGCTCCACCTGCCTTTGACTTAGCCTTTGCAGACTTAGCACCTTTGGCAGAACCACCACGCTTTGTAGAAGTTGATGATGCAGGCTTTACTGCACCGCTTCTTACAGCGTCAGCACCGTTAATTACTGTAGACGGTGTGAAAATCTCGAAGTTTTCCCTTCGGCTTCTCCTTATACATAAACACCTTTGCGGTGAATAGTATCGTTATTCTTCATCCTCGATAAATCGAGTAAATCCTTTGCGGTCTCTGAAATAGATTCTGTTTCCTTCTTCATCGAACTTGTCTGAATACTGGTCGAAGTAGGTCATAAACTTTACTGTTTTATTCCAGAATCCTTTTAAGAACTCCTCGATACCGAAACGCTTGTGCTCCCAGCGACTTGCGGAGTACATACTTAAAGTATAATCGGAATCCTTAAAAATGCAATCCTTCCACCACTCAATTTGTTCTGAATAGAACTCTTTGAAATCGGCAAAAGTAATATCGACGTATTCCCAGTCTGGGTTCTCGTCAAGAAGTTCCTGTATGGCAATCAAGAAGTCTTGGAATACAAACATCATTCCACCATACATATCTTCATTTTCTGCTAATCGGAGATTCAGTTCACGGTATGGAGCGTTTTCAAATCCGTCGATGTCGTGATAGATTCCGTGCTCCTTGCAGTAGGCTCTTACTTCTTCTCGTGCCTTTGATGTTTCGTCTTTCGGAAACTCTTTCATAAAAAGATGTTTGTCGATTGACTTTGAAGTGCGGTGATAGTCTCGCATTACTACACCCCACGGTTTTGCGTATTCAATCATCTGGAATACTTCTGGCACTGTGCACTTATCTGGAAGCCAAGGATTGACAGCAAGTGTCATTCTGAATCCCTGCTCACCGAGCCACTTCATAGCATCAAGTTTTTCCTGTGCAGAGAGGTGGTTGTGTTCTTCGTGTTTGTTGTTTAAGCCTGTAATGGTCTGGTAAATCTGGTCTGTTTTCGGGTCAAGAATGTCTACAAGTTCTTTGTAGTCCTTTGTAAGTTTGGTTTCCATAAAGACTGGGAATCCAAGTTTTTTGACTGCTTTAAGTCTTGCCTTCCAATCGGGAGCACACATAACGTCTGTACGGTTTGAAATTGTAATAGGCATTTTTTTGCGAAGAAGGAACGGCAGAAGTCCGTCTCTTGCGTTCATCTGATGTAACATATTATTGATTACTTTATCCAACGGCTCTTGCTCGTGTTTCCAAGTTTTTGCGTAACAATAGTCACATCTTTGGGTACAAATGTTTGTGGAAAGTTCCAACATATTCGGCAGATAGCCGAACATCTGTGCACACTGAATCATAAAATATTATCTCCTATTTATGAATTATAATATATCACTTATGCAAATAAATCAATTTATATTTCACATAAGTGAATTATTTTTGCTATATTTTGCATTTTTAATCTAAGTTCATAGCGGTTGCAGAAGCCACGCTTACAACGTATTTTCCCTGTGCGAAGTCCTTTTTATTAAGGTTGTAAGAAGCCCTAATCATTCCTTCCTCACCGTTGATAAACTTCTCTACATCTTCATCCGTCTTTAAGTGTGGGTTGCCTGCCTTGATATAAGCACAGACAATTTTACGGTAGTCGTTATAATTTGTTACAACTACTTCCCAATTCTTCTCGTTGCTTAGATTATCAAAATCCATATCTTTGAAATCCATTATTTCACCTCTTTATCTCTGACAGCCATAGCGGTGTCATAATCTTTACTTGCTTTTACCTTTTTGTAGAAGTTCTGTTCCCGAACCTCCCAAAAAGCCGTTGTATGTTTCTTATACTTCTTTCCAGTATACTTGAAGAAGATAACTGGCTCTTGTTTATCTCTCTTTGCGTTCCAACCACTAGGCTTGTATTTTAAGTCAAACGGTGTCCAACTAACTGGCTCAAAACCGTTCATTACATAAAATCCAAAATTACCAGAAAAGGAATCTAACTTTTTACCTCCTGCCTTTACAGCCATTTCTAGTAACTCTTTACCCTTCACAGTATCTCCAATCTTCTTGCAAACACTGATTATATCACCGTCTTTTACAGCAAACGTTGAACCGCCTTTTGTTGTATAAGTTTTTGTGCCGACATAATCTTTACCGTCGTGAGAATCGGTATCTACCCTCCAAGCCCTTTCTACTGGCTGTGAAGCCTTTGCATCTACCAGAGCCTTCTTAAACTTATCTCCCTCGGCTACTGTCTTGCACTCTGTTGCACCGTCTTTATTTTTTATAAAGATATGGTGACCGTTTGCTGTTATCCAAGTTCCTCCGTCTTTATCCCTTCGGCAACCTCCTCTTAGTTTTATTATACAGCATTTTTTAATTATTGCTAAGTAAACTCTCCCCGAGACCCTTGCCCCTATTTGCTTGTGTTCAGAGACATTTCCTTGAATTGCTTTGAATCAAAAAGCAATCCGTAGTAGGCTTTGTTCATACTCTCTGGGTATCTACCGCCTGCAACATTGTCAAACTCCTTAATAAACTGGAAGCACAATTCGGTGTCATTGTCTTTTACTGCTTCGTAATACCTTTCTTCCCAATGCTCCTTTGCAAACTGCAAATAGGCTTCTTTGTTATTAAGAATAAGACTTGTAAACTTACAAACAGGAGTTCCGTCTTTTAGTAGGCAGTCAAGTTCTACAATATCTAACAGCAGGTTGCAAAACTTGTCATAGTACGGAAACTCTTTATCTATTTTTCCGTAGGATTCTTTATCAAAACAGATTGTAACAGTGTAGTCTATCTCGTTATCTGGAATGTCAAAATCTACACTGTCTTTGTAGAGTTTAAGATACTCAATCAACTTCATTTGTTTATCTCCTTTGTAAGACTATCATAAACCTTGTAAACGGCTCTCTTTGAACCGTACACAATCCTTAAACCGACATCATCACCGTCTGTGATTTCTGTCACTCCCATAACAATTCCAAAACCTGCTAGTCGTAATTCGTCTGAATATTCTTCGCATAGACTTTCGATTTTCTTAGAGAACTCACTAACAACAGGAAATAACTCTTGAAGTGCTTTTTGAACTCTTGATGTTATCATAATTTCATCAATTTCGTCGCAAGTTCTATTTTTCAATTTTTCCAACAGTGATTTTTCTTTTATTTTTCCTCCTTAAAAACTCTTACTGGATAATAGTCGAAGATTTCATCAGCAAAATCATCGGCTTCTTTTTTGGTGTAAAACTTCTTACACTTTAAGCCTTCCTCGGCTTGCCATTCGCAAACCCATTTTTTTTCTTCCTGCATAATTATTCTCCAAAAGCCAGTCGGCTTACTTCTGAAATAATTTTCTTCCTGTTTTCTTCTGTTGCAGGAAGAACCCAATCAAAATTAACTACATAGTGGTCGAGCCATATTTTTCCTTTGCTGTCTCGTTTTGTTTCTCTCTTATGCTGTGGATTGTATTTTCCAACACAGCCTTGCTCTGTATAAACGTAGGTATGAATAGTCCACCACGGAAACGGCTCTTTGAATATTTTGTCTTTTACCCATAACGGCATACAACCGTCTGGACACCTGTCTATAACAAGTAACACTCTTTCAGTATCGCTTTTCTTTTGTTCAAACTGGATTTCATACTCTGCGTATTCTTCCAGTCTACCTGTTGCTTTTGTTTCATTGTATGCTCTCATTTTAGTCCTCCCATACTTCCAACATTCCGTATTCGAGAATGTCGTGTAAATCTGAATGACTACAACCAATGTAATTACCATTCAGCCAGTCTTTGAACATTTGTTCATTCCCGATTTCCATATCACCATTCTTAACCTGTTCTTTTACTTCTTTACGAAG
>JAEIGA010006550.1_pt1 | contig 17738 bp, 13 predicted proteins | sample 9270691 | NCBI WGS metagenome assembly JAEIGA01 (sample SAMN17057246, study PRJNA624740) | gut metagenome | biome: biome; isolation source: fecal sample | host: Bos grunniens | place: China: Xizang | collected 2019 | reverse complement strand
TCTCGTTTGCCCACGCAACATACTGCGTGTAGCCACCACTCCACTCCCAAGCGTTGTTGAAGTATAAAACTGCGGTCATGTCGCGCTTGCCAAGCTCCATCATCAAAAAGTCCAGGCCAGCCAACACTTCGTCGTTGTACACGCCTGGCTCTGGCTGGAGGTTGGGCTCAATCTTGCCAAGCAGACCATTCTCGCCCTCGCCACCAACGAGGATGCGGAGGTTGTCGATGCCATTAGCCTTCATAAAATCAAGCTCCTTGCAAAGGCGCTCGCGGTTGCCACCCTCGCCCTCAGAGCCGAGGATTGCGCCATACCAGAAGTTTGTGCCTACGAAGTAGTAGGGCTCGCCATTGCGTATAAACTGACCATTCTCGACGGTTATAAAGCTCTTAGCATCAGCACCGTTATCCTTTGGTGAGCAGCCCAATGCCATAAGCACTACTGCAACTGCGCACCACAAAATTGTAAATCTCTTCATTGCTCTATCTGCTTTTAATTTTAGCCTAAATCATTGTGTTACACAGCGCAAAAATAACAAAAAAATCTTAGATATAAAACGATGCCCAAAAAGAGACTAAAAATGGTCGTGCAGATTTGTAAAATTAGTGTGGATTGTGTATTTTTGTAGGGTGAAATTGCATACATATCGCCCGACTTGTAGGGATTGGGGTGTAATATGTTGATTAGCAATTTGTTAATATGTTAATAACGGGCTATGTGGGCTCGATAAAATAGGGCGAATAATGCGAGTAATCTTATCTGGTGGTGGAACGGGCGGACATATCTATCCCGCGGTCTCGGTGGCCGAGGCTTTGAAGCGTAAGTTTGGAAGCGATGTAGAGATACTCTTTGTGGGTGCAGAGGGTAAGATGGAGATGGAGAAGATTCCAGCGTTGGGCTACTCGATAAAGGGTCTTCCGGTAGCGGGTTTGCAGCGTAAGTTTACGCTGAAAAATCTGCTCTTGCCATTCAAGGTGTTGAAGAGTCTGCGCCGTGCTAAGGGCATCATTCGTGAGTTCGGGGCAGATGTAGTTGTGGGATTTGGCGGTTATGCCTCAGCGCCGGTGTTGTGGTCGGCACAGCGTATGGGTGTGCCTACCATTATTCAGGAACAGAACTCCTACGCAGGACTTACCAATAAACTCCTCTCGAAGCGCGCTAAGCGTATATGTGTGGCATATGACGGTATGGAGCGATTCTTCCCTAAGGAGCGCATCGTGATGACGGGAAATCCGTTGCGTGGTCGCTTTACTGCCGATGTGGATAATAGGACGGAGGCGTTGGCTTATTACGGACTTAATGACTCTATGCCTGTGGTGTTGGTTGTGGGTGGCTCACTTGGCACTCGCACCTTGAACGAGATGATGAAGGCGTGGATAGTCGCCCTCAATGGCGAGGCTCCGGTGCAGGTTATCTGGCAGACGGGAAAGTTCTACGAGCGAGAGATGCAGGAGTTCCTCAAAGCGCATCCTACGAAGAATATCTGGCAGGGGGCATTTATCGAGCGTATGGACTACGCATACGCGGCTGCTGATGTGGTAATCTCGCGTAGCGGTGCTTGCACCGTATCGGAGTTATGCCTTGTGGCTAAGCCTACGATATTTGTGCCATCGCCAAATGTGGCGGAGGATCACCAGACCAAGAATGCGCAGGCATTGGCGGAGAAGGGTGCGGCAGAGATGGTGCGCGACAGCGAGGCTGTGAAGCGCGGTATGGCGGAGGCGGTAGCCTTAGCGGGCGATGCTGAGCGTTTGGAGCGCCTCTCGGCAAATATTGCAGCACTTGCAATTTCGGATGCGGCAGATAGAGTGGTAGCAGAGATAGAAAAGCTCCTAAAATAGAGACAACAGAGAACTAAGATGAAGCGTAACTACGAAAATATATACTTCCTCGGTATCGGCGGTATCGGTATGAGTGCCTTGGCGCGTTACTTCCTCCATGAGGGCTATCGTGTGGCGGGCTACGATCTTACGGCAACACCTCTAACGAGGGCGTTGGAGAGTGAGGGTGCGTTGGTGCACTATGAGGATGATGTGGAGCTTATCCCAGAGTTTATGCGCTCGGTGGAGAGTACCCTTGTGGTATTGACGCCAGCGATTCCTGCGGACCATAAGGAGTGGGCATGGTTCAGAGAGCAGGGCTTCACAATTGAGAAGCGTTCGCAGATGCTTGGTGTATTGAGCGAGGGCAAGTGCGTAATGGCTGTTGCTGGTACGCATGGCAAGACAACCACATCGACACTTGCATCGTGGCTTAACTATGCCGTGGCGGAGGAGGGTAGTGCCTTTCTTGGCGGTATCTCGCGTAACTTCAACTCAAACCTTGTTTTGGGTGAGGGTCGCAGATTGGTTGTTGAGGCAGATGAGTATGACCGTTCATTCTTGCGCCTATATCCCGATGTGGCGGTTATCACGGCAACGGATGCTGACCACCTCGATATTTACGGTACGCCCGAGGCCATGGTTGAGGCGTTCGAGCAGTTTGCCTCGCAGATAAAGGCTGGCGGTGCGCTAATCCTAAAACAGGGGGTCGACCTTAAATTCGATGCTTCGGAGCGTGCGTTGTACCGCTATTCGTGCGATGCAGGAGGCGATTTCTATGCCGAAAATATCTCACTCGAAGAGGGCGGATATTATCGCTACGATATAGTTCTTCCGGATGGTCGTGTGGAGGGTTGCACGCTCGGAATATTGGGTAAGGTGCATATCGAGAACTCTATTGCTGCGGTGGCGATGTTGTGGTGTGCTGCAAAGATTGAGGGCAAGAGTCTCGACTATGACAAACTCCGCAAGGCATTGCGCGAGTTTGAGGGTGTGAAGCGCCGTATGGAGGTATATGTAAACACCCCTGAGCAGGTATATATTGATGATTATGCACATCATCCTGAGGAGTTGCGTGCTACGATTACATCTTTGCGCGGTATCTTCCCAGGTCGAAAGTTGGTGGCAGTGTTCCAGCCGCACCTCTACACTCGTACGCGCGACTTCGCCAAGGAGTTTGCCGAGGTGCTGTCGGAGGCAGATAAGGTGGTGATGGTGCCTATCTATCCTGCGCGTGAGTTGCCTATTGAGGGAGTTACTTCGGAACTTATAGCCAGGGATATAACCGCGGAGTGGGAGCTTGTGGAGCGCGACGATGTGGCGGAGTATCTACGTCGAGAGAATACCGACGTTACGGTGACCTTTGGTGCGGGCAATATTGACGTTATATGTGCCAAAGTGGCAGATGTGATAACACAAAAATTGAAGTAGCGATGCTTAAAAAGATAGCGATATACTTGGTACATGTAGCACTATGGGCGATACTCATAGTAGTTGTCGTGTGGGCAGGTAGGCTATCTAAGAGCCATCGAGACTCTGTGTTGGTGAGCGGTACCGATATTGAGGTTAAGGGCGGTGGTAGCAATCCGTTAATCTCCTCGGAAGATATAAATATATGGCTCAAAGAGCAGGGTGTGCACCCCGATGGTTGCATCCTCTCGAAGGTCGATATTGCCTCGATAGAGAGTATAGTTGCCTCTCATAGTGCCGTAGCGAAGGTGAATGCCTATCTTGGTTATGACGGCAGGGTGAAGATTGATATTGAGCAGCGCGAGCCGATAGCACGTCTGCGTATCTCGGGCTACGATATGTATCTTACTACTGATGGCTATGTTCTACCTGCTAAGGGTTGTCACGCTGCGCATGTTAAGGTTGTCACGGGTGACTATACGCCTCTTTTCGATAGCCGTTATGCTGGGTGTGTAGCAACGATAGTGCAGGACTCAGTAGCCTCGATAGATCGCCTTGTAGCGCAGTTGGAGGAGGCAAAATTGCCACACTTCAAGCGCCATATCGAGAATAACCGCGCGCTTCGTGAGGTTAAGCGTAGTGCCCCTAAGCGCAGTGTTTTCGACTCTAAGCAGAAGCACGCGATACTCGAAAAGGATTACAAGGAGCGCCTTAGCGATGCAACAGAGAGGCATAGTATCGCTCGTCGAATGATAAACGAGGATATTGCGGCGATTGAGCGTGCCCAGGAGGAGGCGTTGAAGACCAAGCGTGTGCTTCTTGGTCAGGCAGAGGAGTTCGATGCGATGGTGGCGATGATACGCCATATTATCGCGGATGGCTTCCTCGATGCCGACATCGCGCAGATAGTGGCTACGGGGGATAAGCGAAGTTCGTTGCAACTTGCCGTAATTCCGCGCTTGGCAAATGTCACGGTGGACCTCGGAACTACCGAGGACTTAGAGCGTAAGCTTGCCACGTTGCGCAGATTTTACGACAAGGGTCTTAGTCGCATAGGCTGGGATAAGTACAGCAAAATTAGCCTGCGCTACGACGGTCAAGTAGTGTGCAGGTAGCCTAAACTTGGAGAATAAATAGGATAAAATATACAACGATGAAAGGTAAACAAATTGTAGCAATTGATGTTGGCTCGGCAAATGTAGTGATAGCTGTAGGTGCTGTTGAGGAGGATGGTCGTGTAGAGATTAAGGGTATCGCTACCGAGCCTGTTGAGGGTATCACCGCAGGTCGTGTGGATAATAGCGAGACCGTAGGTCGTGCTGTGCGTATCGCTAAGGAGTGCTTGGAGGAGCGTCTTGGTGTGAAGATTACAGAGGCATACGTTGGTCTCTCGGGCGACTATATCCGTTGCGAACAGGTGACAGACCATGTCTATGTTCGTGACGACAATGGCAGCGGTTGCAGCCAGATTTCGGAGCGCGATATCGAGGAGCTTGACCGCCGTATGCAGAGCGTCAACCTCCCAGATGATCGTGAGGAGATTATCAAGAAGGAGCCACTAAGTTATAAGGTCGACGAGAAGGTTGTTAAGGAGCCTATTGGTGAGTATGGATATGTGCTCTCGGCAACATACAACTTTGTCCTTACGGATAGAACTATGCGTGAGCGTCTGCGTATATGTCTTAATAAGCAGGATATTGCCATCAAGGAGTTTGTGCCTAACGCCTTTATTTCGCACCTCGGTGTAGCTACGGTTGACGATATGGAGGATGGTGCTGTTATCATAGACCTTGGCGCAGGTCTTACGGATGTTACCGTTGTGCAGAGCGGCAAGGTGCGTTACTTCGCCTCTATACCTGTGGGCGTTGGCGTTATCAATAACGATATTCGTGCCTACGGTATTCCAAATAGCTATGTCGAGACTTTGAAGGTGAACTATGGCTCAGCGGTGCAGGAGCTTGCTACGGATGATAAGATTACCTTCCCACACGCTCGCAAGGGCACAGCAAAGAGCATTCGCCGTAAGAACCTTGCAAAGATTATCGAGGAGCGCTTGATAGAGATTGCCGAGTGGGTACGCAAGGAGATTAAGGAGGCGGGCTGCGGTAGCCGCTTTGCCCCAGTGGTATTGCTTACAGGTGGTGGTGCTGAGATGCAGAACATCGAGCAGCTCTTTGCGCGTGAGCTTAAAGTCGAGGAGGTACGCTCGGTGTATCCAGAGTATGGCTTTACTGAGAGTATGGGTGAGCATATCACCACTCGTGCCTATGCAACTATTGCATCGTTGATGTTGTATGGTGCTAAGCATGGTATGTGTGCTATTGCAATGCGCGTTCCAAGCCCTGCGCAACCACAGCAGACCCCACCAACTCCACAACCAATACCACAACCAATACCACAACCAACTCCACAACCAACCCCACAGCCAACCCCACGTCCTGTTGTTCCGCCACGCCCTGTAGTTCCAAAGCCAGAGGAGCCGGTTGTCGACACAGGTACTCTTGGCGAGGTGGAGCCAGAGGTAGCACCAGAGGTGGATGGCGAGATTAAGATCGAGGTCGAATCTGGCAAGACAAAAGAGGGCAAACTAAATAAGTTTATGACCAAGATTACGGAGTTGTTCACAGGTAAGGACGACGAATATACATTCTAACATCGAAGGATATTATGACAGATATAGATAAGAGAAATGGTGTCGATGACTTTGTTATAGCCGTATCGGATGGTAAACTCTCGGATTTGGAGATTGACTATCAGTCGAATATAATGGTCATCGGTGTTGGTGGTGCTGGCGGTAATGCTGTGAACCATATGCAGGAGTTGGGTATTGTAGGTGTTAACTTCGTTGTATGTAATACCGATGCTCAGGCTCTAAGCAACTGCCTTGTACACAATAAGATACAGATGGGACCTGGTCTTGGTGCAGGTAACGACCCTGCTAAGGGCCGCAAGTATGCTATCGAGACCGAGGAGCAGCTACGCAACCTGCTCGAAACATCAAATGTAAAGATGTTGTTTATCGCCGCAGGTATGGGTGGTGGTACGGGTACGGGTGCTTCGCCAGTGATTGCAAAGATTGCCCATGACCTCGGTATTCTAACCGTTGCTGTGGTGACAATGCCTCTAAGAATGGAGGGCCCAAGCCGTTACCAGAATGCTGTGAGCGGTTTGAACGACCTTAACCCTTGGGTCGACTCGTTGCTTGTAATTGACAATGAACGAGTAAGGTCGATGTATGGTAGACTCCCATTGAAGGATGCCTTTGGCAAGGCAGACGATGTGCTTGGTATGGCAACAAAGGGTATCGCTGAGCTTATAACCGTGGAGTTTGCATTGGTGCGTGTCGACTTTGCCGATGTTAACAAGGTTATGCGTAATAGCGGTCGTGCCCATATGTCTGTTGTTAAGGGTTCGGGTGAGAATCGTGCTTTGGAGGCTGCTGAGAAGGCGTTGGAGTCGTCGTTGCTCGATGATAACCATATTGTTGGTGCTAAGGAGATTCTGCTTAGCTTTGCGGTTAACGACCTTAACCAGCTTACGCAGGATGATGTGACTATCGCAATGGAGTTTATCCAGAAGAGCGCAAGCTATACCGACGAGGATGGCATTATCCATCAGGCAGATATTATCTGGGGTGCAAGCGAGAAGCGCACGTTGGAGGATGATGAGCTGGAGCTTGTGGTTGTGGCTACACGCTTTGAGGATGGCGACAAACTGCAAATTAAGACCGAGTACGTCGAGGTTAACCCATTTGATTCGGAGCCTAAGGAGCCTGTTGAGGAGAAGAAGCCGGAGATAAAGAGACCTCAGACAATGCCTCCGATGGAGCCTAAGACCATCAATCCACAGCGTGACCGTTACAAGAGCATTGACTTGCAGGTCGTGAAGCCTGCATACGTGCGTCACGGTGCGAGCTTCTTGGATGAGAATGATAATGTGCCAACAACGATATTCCAGCCTGTGTCGCAGCGCGTGCAGGAGGAGAGCGAGCCTATAACGGGCGGTGGCTCATTATTCTAAATGATTAAGTAATGGATGCAATCGTTATAAACCAGAGTCTCGATATTGCCAATGTTATTCTCTTTGGCATTGTGGCTGTCGTGCTACTCACACTCTCGGCAATGGCATCTGGCTCGGAGGTGGCATTCTTCTCGCTTACGCGCTCTGATGTTGAGGAGTTAGAGTCGCGTAGCGATATTGCTGCCAAGCGTGTACTCGATCTGTTGTCGAATCGCGATAGGTTGCTTGCCACGATACTTGTAGCCAACAATATGGTGAACATCTGTTTGGTTATTGTCGTAACGCAACTTGTGGGCGAGATATTTACATTTAGCGGCGTCTGGGAGTTTGTCTTTAACACCGTTGTTATCACCTTTTTGCTATTGCTCTTCGGTGAGATTATGCCAAAGGTCTTTTCGCAGACTAACCCTGTGAAGATGAGTGTGCTACTATCGTTGCCGCTAAAACTCACACGTTGGTTGGTCTATCCGTTGGCCTTTATTCTTATCCGCACCTCAAGCCGTGTGAGCCGCCTTGCAACGCGCAATACCGAGATTTCGATTGAGGAGCTTGCCGATGCTGTTGACCTCACCGAAACGGGCTCTGAGGAGGAGCAGAAGATGTTGTCGGGTATCGTGGCATTCGGTCAGACGGAGGTGGTGGAGATTATGCACTCGCGTGTCGACATTACGGGCTTGGAGTATGACGCATCCTATGACGAGGTGCGCAAGGTTATTGTTGAGACGGGTTACTCGCGTATTCCTGTTTATGGCGATGACTTGGATGATGTGCGTGGCGTGTTGTATGTCAAGGATTTGTTGCCATATATCGGCGAAAGCTCAGATTTCGAGTGGCAGAAGTTGTTGCGTAAGCCATACTTCGTGCACGAGCATATGATGATTGACGACCTGTTGAAGAAGTTCCAAAAGAAGAAGATTCATATCGCTATTGTGGTGGATGAGTATGGTGCTACGCAGGGTCTTATCTCGTTGGAGGATATTCTCGAAGAGGTTGTAGGTGAGATTACCGATGAGAGTGATGACGACGAGGAGTTGCTCTACGAGAAGATTGGCGAGCGCACCTATATCTTCGATGCAAAGATACATATCGGCGAGTTCGTGAGGGCTATCGGTTATGACGAGGATGCCTTTGCCGATGTTGAGGGCCATGCTGAGACTCTTGCAGGTCTTATGATGGAGCTTAAACGCGACTTGCCGCGTCGTGGTGATGAGTTGCAGTCGCACGGTGTGAAGTTCTTTATCGCTACGATGGAGGGTCGCCGTGTCGATAAAATCAAGGTCGAGGTAGATGGTTAATCTCTTTGTCGAGGCGTTGCCTAAGGTATATCTCTGCTGCGATGCACATATTGCGGCGGAGGATGTAGCCTCTGCGATGCGCTTTCAGAATGAGAAGCGTCGCAGGGAGCACCTTGCGTGGCGACGTATCGTACGTAGGGAGTTGGGGGCAAAGGTTCATATCGACTATAACGATGTCGGTGCACCAGTCGTAGATGTCGAGAATCGATGGATTAGCGTTGCGCACGGTGGCGAGTGTGTCGTTGTGGCGATTGCTGATAGAGCTGTGGGCGTTGATATAGAGTCTCTTAACAGAGATTTCGATAGGGTAGCGCCGAGGTATATGACCGAGGCAGAGATTGCTCTGTGTGATGATAGTCGCTGGGCGTGCTTTGTGTGGTGCGCTAAGGAGGCTATGTATAAACTCTATGGTCGTCGTGGTGTGGAGCTTCGTGGCGAGCTTAGGGTTGAGAACTTTGATAGCGAGAGTATGATTATCTATGGCGGTATGGTGGATATGGCTCAGGCGATGGTAAAAATATCGCTTTTCGATGATGATATTGTGGTTGCGGTAGCAACATATAGATAGATTTACTACCTTTGCGGGTCAAAAGTAATTTTGAAGGATTAGATGTTTTAACAAAAGATGGCATCAGCACATAACAATACTATATCACTTGGTACGGATTCGTTGGGTAAGCTCCTTGCGAAGTACTCTATTCCTGCAATTATTGCGATGGCATCGTCATCGCTATACCATATTATAGATAGTGTCTTTATCGGTCATGGCGTTGGTGGTGCGGCAATTTCGGGTATGGCTATCACCCTACCTATTATGAATATCGCCTCGGCATTTGGTGCTATGGTGGGCGTGGGTGCGGCATCGCGTATCTCTATTCGTCTTGGCGAGGGTAATAAGCGTGCTGCGGAGGATATTTTGGGTAATGCCGTACTGCTTAACTTGGTGCTTGGTATAAGCATTATGTTGATATTCCTCTTCTTCCTTGACCCTATTTTGTTGTTCTTTTCTGGTGGCGAGGCGAGTGAGGAGACCTTGGACTATGCGCGTAGGTTTATGCGTATTATCATGTTTGGTAATATCATCACGCACCTCTATTTGGGTCTTAACGAGCAGCTTCGTGCATCGGGTTATCCACGCAAGGCGATGTTTATAATGCTGCTCTCTATTGCGCTGTGCGCCATCCTCAACCCGCTCTTTATCTTTGGTATGGGTATGGGTGTCGAGGGCTCGGCTATTGCTACGGTTATCGCGCAGAGCGTGTCGCTTATGGTGCTACTGAAACACTATACATCGAAGGAGAACTTCATCCACTTCAACCGTCGTAGCTTCCGCTTTAAGCGTAGCATCGTGCAGAACATCATCTCTATTGGTATGGCGCCATTCCTGCTTAATGTATGTGCATCGTTCGTAACACGCTTTATGAATACTGCGCTGCTAAAATATGGAGGTACGGGTGCTTATGATGTTGTGCAGGCAGCGGCGTTTGATGGTAGTGTAGGTGACGTATATGTGGGTGCTTACGGTATTATGAACCGCGTGTTGCTACTCTTTATTATGGTTGCTAATGGTTTTAATCAGGGTATGCAACCTATCGTGGGCTATAACTATGGTGCTAAGCAGTATGGTCGTGTGGTTAAGACCTTGAAGTACACTATTATCTGTGCTTCGTGCGTAACTACGATAGCCTTTATCGTTGGCTTCTTCTTCCCAGATCAGGTCGCGGCAGCCTTCGTAGATACAAGCAATGGCGTTGTTGACCAGGCTATGGTTAAGGTTGTTGCTCAGGGCTTGGGTGTGGCGATGATGGTCTTCCCGCTTGTAGGTTTCCAGGTCGTGGCTGGCGGTTTCTTCCAATATATCGGTCGCGCACCATTGGCGATGTTCCTATCGACAACACGTCAGCTACTATTCTTGTTGCCATTGTTGTTGACCCTCTCGCCAAAGTATGGTGCTATGGGAGCTTGGGTGTCGATGCCAATAGCCGATACCGCGTCGGTTATTGTTGCAGGTACTCTGCTCTTCTTCCAGATTCGCAAGCTTAATAAGATGGAGCATGAGCGTCACTTCGCAAGATAGTGAATAAAAAGTGTATTTTGTCGTTACGCTCGCCCTCAAAATGCTCATTTACGCTCAGTAAACTCCGCTTTTTCGGGCTTCGCAAGCCTAAAACTACATCTTTTTATTCACTATCTTACATTATTAGGGTTGGCTATGTTATTCTTAGTCTGCCCTATTTTTTATTAATCCCCAAAATCAGCTTACTTGCTGCGTACAAAGCGGAGTGAGTGTGGGGTTGTTTGCTTGATGATGATGCGCTCGTCGAAGGCGTAACGATGGTAGAGCTCGTCGTTGTAGTAGCGGATTGTTACAAGCTCGACATCCTCTCTCTTCTCCACGTCGAAGCCATCGGCTTGAAGCTCCGAGATAGCATCGTCGATATGCCACGAAGCGTCGACAGCCATATAGAGGTTAACAGCCGAGTTATGCACAAGGTTGGTGCGTATGCGGTGGCTATCGAAGGTGGTAAATACCTTTGCAAACTTCTCTTCGAGAACAAATGAGAGGTCGCGTGAGTGTAGTTTGAGAAGCACCTGATTGCTCTTCTGAATCATTATAGGCTCAAAGACACGCTCAACATCGCCTGTGATTACTGAGCCTGTTGCCTCCTTATTGCCAAAAGGTCGCACGTAGAGCGGGATGTTCTTCTGCTGCAATGGCTTAATGGTCTTAGGGTGGATAATCTGCGCACCGCTATATGCCATCTCAATGGTATCCATATAGTTAAGGCGGTCGAGCTTCTTAGCATCTGGGAAGACCTTAGGGTCGGCATTGAGGATGCCATCCACATCCTTCCATACGCTCATAGACTCGGCGTCGAGCACATTTGCCACGATTGCTGCGGAGTAGTCCGAGCCTTCACGGCCAAGCGTTGTTGTGGTGCCATCTGGTGCGCCACCGATAAAGCCTTGGCCTACGAATACGGATGCCTCGCTATTTGCCATTTCGCGCTTTAAGCGCACTGTAGTAGCTTCGAGGTTAACGTTGGCATCCTTATGTCGCTGCTCGGTAAGGAAGGCGCGGCGCATATCTATCCAGCGGTTGGCTACGCCGTGACCATTCAGGAAGTTTGAAACGATAGTCGTAGACACAAGCTCTCCAAAGGCTACGATGGTGTCGTACCATAGCTCTGCATCCGAAGGGCGATAGATGGTGTTGCGCACGGTGTTGCGTAGCTGCTGGAAGAGAAGGTCAACTTGCTCGATGGTGATGTCTGCACCAAGAAGGTCGTCAATAATACCGCGGTGGTAGGCGTAGCTTGCGTCGATACGCTCCATCGCAAGACTCTCGTTGCCCTGCTGCATAGCCTCAAATACACCTTCGAGTGCGTTTGTGGTCTTGCCCATTGCTGATACGATGATAAAGAGGTCGCTCTCGCCGGTAACGATATTTAGTAGGTTTCTCACGCCCGCAGCATCCTTAACCGATGCGCCGCCAAACTTATATACTTTCATATTTCGAGTATTACAAGAATTATACTCCACAAAGTTAATAAAATATTTTATAAAGTCGATGCGCTGACATCAATAAAACGTACAAAAAAAGGAGCTATCCGTGGGGATAACTCCTTTTGGTATTAGACGAGTCTATTACTCCAAGTACTCGAAAGCTCTTGACTCGTCGATTGGGCAGCAAAGTGAGTTAACAACCTCCCAACGGTTGTTATTATCCTTAGCTGTTACAACGACCACTACGCTCATGTTCTCGAATGCCCACTTTGTTGAGGTGATAGGAAGCTCGAATGCCAACTCTTTAGTCTCACCCTCTGCAAGTACGCCGATTGACTCGCCTTGAACGTTAGACTCAGAGTATTTATGTGCCATATTACGAAGAGCGTTGTTGTAGATAAAGTGGTAAGGCTTATTACCACCTTGCTGTTTTGGGCTGCTGATATTGCTCTCAAGCAACCATGCAGTAACCTTGTACTCCTTTGATACGGCAGCCTTAACAGATGCTGCGCAATATACAGCATTAGGATCACCAGTTACAGCCATTGAGATACCGATGTCTGCACCATCTTTCTTAATATACTGTGAAAGAGATTTTACAATGGCTGACTTTTGGTAGCTACCCTTGCCATCAGATCCTACGGGTCTTGTGTATAAATTAACCAAGATACATGGGTAACCAGAAATCAAGTTACTCTGGAATTTGTTAAGAGAATTAGCCGCCTTAGAGTTAGCAGGATCACCTGTTGCATAACCACCAGCATGACATGTTACCTCGCAGTAGTGGCTGTTCCAATCTGTATCCTCCTCTAAATCTTTAAGCTCATCCATTGCAGATGGACACCAACCACAATTAATACCAGTCTGGTCGATTACAAGTGCACGGTGGTTGAATTTCGTGTAGCTTGGCTGTGGGTCTGCAGGAAGAGTTGGTAGCTCTGCTATAACAGTAATTTTGACGTAGTTTGAAGTCTGAGTACCAAGAGATGCAAAGAACTCATATCGACCGGTATTTTCAGCATAGAACTTACCACCTGTATACTTTTTCATATTTGCATCGTAGATTGTAGCTCTTGATGTTACATCATTACCATCATTGTCGGTTACAGAGAATGTAACGGTCTCACCCTTAGTGATGCTCTCCTTATCTGCTACAAGGAAGAGAGTGCCTCTGAATGGAGCCTCTGTGCCCTCGTCATCTGAACCGCAACCAACAAATGCAAACGTTGCAATAGCAGCAAGTGCAAGTGCGAAGAATTTTGTAAGTTTCATAGTCTTAAATGGTTTTAATTAGTTAAAATGATTTTTATAAATTACTCCTTATAGTCGTATGTAACGCTCTGGTCGATATGGCAGAGAGCTACGTTGGCAACCTCAAAGCGACCCTTATCATTCTTCTCGCTGACGATGATAAGAACCTTGAAATTCTCTTTGTTATTTTCCTTGTGAATATCCCAATTTATCTTGCTAATATCAAGTGTAAGAGCCTCGCTCTTAGTCTCACCAGCAGCGATATTGCCAAGGTCTACTCCAGAGATTGTGTCTACATTCACACGCTGACGAAGAGCATTGTTGTGTATGTGCATCCAATCCTCTATGCCACCACTCTGTAAAGCCTCAATACCATCCTGCAACAACCACGCTGTAATGCGATAGTCGTTTGTTGCGGCTGCCTTAACCTCTGTGTTTACAACCACACACTTTGTTGCAAGGCTTGTGGTAGCTGCGATACCAACATTTGCACCCTCAGCCTTCCAAAGTCTATCAATCTGAGCCTTAACAACAGGAGCACCACCATCATGAGAAGAGACTGTATCGTGGTAGAAGTTGTAGGTCAACGATGGGAAGTTGCTAATGCGAAAGTGTTTCTTAACAAAGTATGCTGCATCAGATGATGCTGGATCATTGTTGTTAAATGAGTGTGACACAACCTCATAGTACTTATTGTGGTAATCGCTCTCCTCGTTTGCAATCTCATGGAGAATCTTCATCATCTGTGGACACCAGCCACAATTTGTACCTGAGTGCTCTACAAGCAAAATGCGGTGGTTGAACGATGTATTATCTGGCTGTGCATCAACAGGAAGGGCTGGGATAGATGGTACAACATTTACCTTGATATCGCTTGAGATAAAGTTGGCACCTGCTGCAAAGAAGGTGTACTCTCCATCCTCGGTAGGGGTAAATGGATTTGGGACAATAGCATATCTGTCGTCAGTCCTATCCATAATCGTCGCCTCGGCAGTAATATCTGTGCCATCCTCTGCGATAACGGTGAAGGTGATAGGGTTGTTCACCTCCACAGAGACGCAGTCTGCGGTAAATTTAACATTACCCTTAGGGGTAAATTTTTGATCATCCCCATTTGAGTCGCCGCCGCATGCGACGAATGCTGCTGTGGTGATAATCAGTGCGAATAGTCTTGTAAGTTTCATAATCTCCGTGTATTTAGAACGATAGTGTCATAGCAAGGTTGAAACCTGTGTAGCCTGGCTGGTAACGGCATGCTCCACCTGAGCAAACGTAGCCCGCACGGTTACGACCGTATGATAGCTGAACACGTAGGCTATTGTGTGTATAGCTTGTACCTACCTGATAATAGTGCATTAGATAGTGCTTGTCCTCAGCGGTATTATAGTTTCCTGGTGTCTCCTCGCAGTTCCACATATCGCTAACATAGAAGCTAAACTTAGGTGCGAGGTTGTACTCGATAGTACCTGCTACCCAGTCGCCCTCATAATCCTCTGATGCAAGGTATTGCAACTCTGTGCGGATAGAGTGCTTCTTGTTGAATTTGTAGGTTACATCAGCAACAAAGATATGCGATGTGCAGTAGTCTTCGAATAGACTATCGCTGTGGTTTAGGGAGTCATCCCACTTCTGCATAGCGTAGAGGAATGTACTCTTAACCTTCTTATTCCACTGGCGCTCAACATCGAAGTTAAACTCTGTCCATGCATTGCGACCCTTAATGTCTGTACGCATCATGTCTGAGTAGTGGTCAAGAGAGTTGAACATAGAGAAATTTGCATGGAAATTCCAGTACTTGCCACGGGCCTTAGGGTTACGCAATGAATAGTAGATATCGAACTGACCACCAATCTCACCACCAGTGAAGACTGTTGTACCGCGATATGGGTTAAGGTTTGCCAAAGCGTATGTGTGCTGGCGTGTTAGCAATGGGATAAAGTTGATAACATTACCACCACCCAACTCTACAAAATTCTGAATAACAATAGGAGTGGTCATAGCCTCCTGACGACGGAATGTGCCTGAGAATGAGAAACGCTTGTAGTTATAGCCTAAGTCGATGTTGATGACATTACCCTTTGCAGGAGACTTGTCAACAGAGGCAAAATCATTTGAGAGCTTTGTCACATACTCGCCTCGGATGGTTACTCCAGCAACCTCCAAGTTTACACGACCAGAGACCATATTGAGAACATCGCTATCGAGCTTAGCGTCAATCATAGGATGCTTCATCTCAGATAGACCATCCATTTTACGACCTACGTAGCTACCCTCGATTGATGCATTTGTATTACTCCAGCCCATCAACTCTGAGAGCGACAACGACAAATCACCACCCCAAACCTTTGTTTCAGAGCGAGAATCATACAAGCGAGGCTGACCAGCCACAACCTTAACGTTGACCATATTGTTGAGGTTGAAGTAGGCGCGTGCACCCGATAGCGCGTTGTTGAAACCAAGTGCGCGATCCTCGTATGAGCGGAAGATTAGACCGTTACCAAACTGGTCATAGATGTCACCGAGGCGAACACCCCAATTATTATCCTCCCACTGGATATATTTACCCACAAAGTAGGTGTTTTTGCTGTCACGCTGCTGATACTTAGCGATATCGTAGCCACTGATGGTTGGAAGATAGCCCTCCAACTGTATACCAGCAGATAACTTGCCTAATGTGTAATCGGTTTTTAGGTAGTCGTGTGAGCCAAAGTCCTGTGTCTTTGCGTTATCAGGGTTGAACTCCACGAGCTTAGTATCATCTATGTAGTAAATGTTGTTGCTCTCCATTGCAACAGAGACCTGACCCTCGCCAAGCTTGATTTGCGCTGATGCCTCGCTAACACTTAGTGTGGCTGCGAGCGCAACACCTAAAAATAGTAAAAATTTCTTCATCTTCAAAAGGTTATATTCTCACACAAAGGGGCATACGTCGCAACGATACCCCTTGTGTTATGTCCCTGATAATTATTTTAGAGCCTTAATCTTCTCGAACAACTCCTGCTCGCTGCCTGGAGTGTAGCCAGAGTGTGAGTGAACGATGTTACCCTTGCCGTCAACGATAAAGGTGTGTGGGGTAAGGCTTACGTTCATAGCACGCTTGAAGTCCTGATTCTTGTCGTAGATACATACGTAGTCGTCCCAACCCTGACCCTGAGTCATGGCGCGAGCACGGCTCAATGTACGAGCATCGTCAACAGATACTGCTACTACCTTGAAGTTTGCCTCCTCCAACCAGTCGTAAAGGTTGTCGTTGATGGCGTTAAGCTCCATGATACATGGCTTGCATGTTGTTGACCAGAATGAGATAATCATTGGTGTGCCGTCTACAAGATCTCGTGTAGAGATAACCTTTGCCTCCTGATTCTCAACCTTAACATCTGGAAGAGTCTGTGCTGATGCGCTTACACCTACGAAGAGGGCAGCCATCAAAAACATAAATTTTTTCATAGTAATATAAGTAGTTTAAGTTTATAATTATCTAATCCTCAATAACTAACAACCTCCATCTCTCTGCTATAACCATTACGGATCTTAGAGATAGCGTTCCTTATTTAGGATATTCGTGTGCAAGATAGTGATTTTTCAATAAAATAACGCATCTTTTCCACGAAAAAGTACCCGACACCATGAAAAAGGGAAATAATTATTAATTATTTGAGATTCTTGCATAACAAAAAAGGAACATCCAACCGTAGTTGAACGTCCCCTTTTTCGCTGATAAAGCTATAATACTAATTCTCAGGTTTTATGTCCTTGACTCTTAGCTGCTTAGTCACAGTGCCACGATAGTGGTTGTCCACAATCTGGTAGCATACCGAAATCGGCTTGCCAGCGCGCACCCATTTGTAGTGCTGCGGCTGCTGGAAAGCGATGGCTGGAATGCAGATATGCGAGCGGTCGCTCTGCATCAAATCCATACGCAAGTGGTCGCACTCGGCACCCACAAGGCGCGCATCACCATGGTTGCTTGCACCGCGGGTCATAAAGACAGGTGAGCTGTTTCCAGGACCAAATGGCTGGAAATTGTTAAGCTGGCGGTGGAAGTCGTCGGTGATATCCGAAAACATCAATTCGCTATCTATATCTACCTGTGGTACAAGGATATTTGGATCGATATTCTCCTCGACGTAGTCGTTGAAGCGCTTGGTGAAGGCTGCAACATTCTCCTCCTTCATCGTAAGACCTGCGGCGTACATATGACCACCGAAGTTCTCCAACAAGTCGGAGCACGACTCCACTGCCTGATACAAATCGAAGCCTGCAACCGAGCGCGCCGAGCCCGTAACAAAACCGTTAGACTTAGTAAGAACGACAGTAGGGCGGTAGTAGGTCTCGATAAGGCGTGATGCCACGATACCAACGATACCCTTCATCCACTTAGGATTGTATATCACCGTACTCTTCAATGCTTTAAGCTCAGGGTGCGACTCCACGT